>ERZ780198.2-NODE-2-length-304582-cov-14.848926_pt1 | contig 304582 bp, 281 predicted proteins | sample MGYA00510979_ERZ780198 | MGnify/ENA primary metagenome ERZ780198 (study PRJEB29588, sample SAMEA2158039) | human gut metagenome | biome: human gut; feature: human-associated habitat; material: faeces | place: Denmark | collected 2008/2010 ...
CCGAAACGGCAGTGACAACTACCGCTCCGGCAGTGACGGGAACAGTGATGGATAGGATTGACGAGCCGAAAGCAGAAACAACTACTGCTCAGACCACAGCTATCACAGCAGTGACCACCACAAAGCCACAGGAAACAAAAAAGGCTGAAACTACCACTACCACCACAAAAGCGATAACAACGGCAAAGCCAAAGCCGGTAACGACAACAACTGCCGCTACTACAAAGCCTGCTCCCGAATGGACAGAAACAAAGGCAAGCGGTACAAAGTACGTCAACACCGACTGCTACAGCCGTAAGAAAGCCGTACTCGGTGCTGACACAGTTAAGCTGTACAACGTGAACGATAAGGTCACGGTAACTGCTAAGACCGATACAGGCTACTTCAAACTTTCTGATGGTAGCTTTATACACGGTGATTATCTGAGCGACAGCAAGGTAACTCAGCCGGCAGCATCCGCCACAAAGAAAGCTGAAGCACCTAAGCCTGCGACCACCACAACAAAGAAGCAGGAAAGCAAGCCGAAGTCGATATATGAATATCCATTTGACCTTGATGCTATAAAAAAGGTCATTGTTGATGACGCTGTAAACAATTACGGTCTTATAAACGATGATGATCCTAACTGGGTACCGGAAGGTAGTTCGTGGAATGCTCCGCTCGTAATATGGAAAGGAATAAACCCGAATGTAATCCGCATGAGAGTATCAGAGGAAGCAGGAGCTAATTTCAAAGTAGCACAAATGAAAAAAGGTGATTACTTCAAGGTGTATATTGAAACAATACCGGATTTGAAGAAGGATGAAAACGGCAACACTATCGAAGGCTATGCAATATACTTCTTAAGAGGTCAAGGTCAAAGAGCAGACTAAGTTTATTTGTAAAGTTCAATTACAGCACTTGACAATTTAGAATTATGCGTATATAATAAAAGTACAAGAGCAACCAGATCAGACGGTTGCTCCCGAAGAAGTTAAAAGATTTAACCGCTCACGTTTGCAAGTATGGGGCGGTTATTTCTTTTTGTTATAAAAAGAAAGTGCAGTAAAAACAGCAATAACAAAATTAGCTAAAAATGAGCTGAACAGAAGAAGATCTTCTAATGTTATGTAGTTCATCACACTTCACCTCCCTCACAGAGTTGATTCTGCTTCGGGAGTTGGGTAACCGCCTATTCATCTATAGGTTGCTCTCGCAGATATATAATATCATAATTACGCTGATTTTGTCAACAATTTAATATAAATAAGAGCTTTGAAAAATCAAGGCTCTTTTTCTTTTTCTGAAAGTTAACTGAATATGAAAATCCAAAGCAGTCCGCACCCGTAGGACTGCTTTTTTATATATATTTTCAAAAAATCAAACAAGAAAGGATAAAGGTTATGTTTAAAAACAAATTCAAAAAGCTGACCGGACTTTTCCTTGCGGCAGTTATGACATTAGCCGCTCTGCCGATTCAGACGCTTGCGTCAGAATGGGGAGTTGGCGATAATGTTTATGCGGCTATGCTCGGCAACTACATCGGCTCAGACAACGGAACATACGGTGATAAGCGTAATTACACATTCATCTATTACAAAGCGGACGGCGATGTTGCTACCGCTACAAGAGTAAAGAGCAATCACGCAAAGCTCGGTGTCAGCAAGAACGGCGTGACACAGCAGGCAATCTGTATCGAAGCTGGTGTGTCATACAGCACAGGAAGCTCCTATGTTGGCAAAGACACCAGTGACAGATATATGCAAAACTTACCACCTAATGTAAGTATCAGAATGAAATTTGCTTTACTTTGCGGTTTTAACAGCGATGTTAAAAAATCTCCTGTTGCCAACACAAACCTTGATGATTTCTCATTTGCAACACAAATTATATCGTGGGAAATTCAACAGGGACTGCGTACAGGATATGGTAAAAGCGACCTGGCTGTTAATTCAAAAATTCCTAATACACCTAAAACAGCATATTACGACCAGTTGAAAGGACGACCCGCTGAAAAGTGCTATGAGTACATCTTAAACAAGATGAAGGCATATGCCATAATTCCAAGTTTCACTCGTGATAAAAAGGATAACGCTCAGCTACACGAACTTAAGTATGATTTAACGAGTAAAAAATATACTGTCACACTTACGGACAATAACAAGAGCAATATGCCGGCGAGTGCATTCAATATTCCCGGTGTCACAGTAACAAAGAGCGGATATGACTACACTTTCAGCACAAGCACAAAGATAAGCGGTACAAAGGCTTGTACATACAAGGCAAACCGCACATATCATTACTTTCAATTAATTCGACATAATTAGACATACTGTATAATAAAATGTATTCAATTATATTGACTTAGCATAAAAATAGTAGTATAATGTCAATTAATGAAACATATTTGGAGAATATGAAATGAAAACATCAGAACTGTTAGCTGCAAAAAGCAGCTTTGAAGACAACACAAAATGGTTGCCTTTCAATGTTCACGCAAGTGATACGGCCGGGATAATAAAGCGACTTTTCAATAAATGGATCGCTCAGAATGTCAGAAGGCGCTTGTGTGCTGCGATTGGCATTGAGAGTTCGGAGAACGCAGAAGAAATTGTGTGCAACTATTGTAAGTTCATTGCACTGGTGCATGATATAGGAAAATTAACTCCGGCGTTTCAACGAAAGCTTAAAGATAATATTCAGGGTCTGGATGACAGACTGTTTGACGCGGGTATCGACCTTTCAGGTCTGACACAGATATCAGAGTCACCGCATAACATAGCGGGACAGTATATTCTGAAAAAAGAATTTGAGGTTGCACCGCCAACCGCAGTCATTGTTGGCGCACATCACGGCGATTGTTCGGCGGATAGGGGGCAATGTTCATTTGAGGCTAACTATTACGGACACGGCAAGGTTAACGTAAACGAATGGACACAGATAAGAGCGGAATGGATGGAATACGCTCTCAGCGTAACCGGATTTGAAGATGTCAAAAATCTGCCGAATCCCGATGTTGCGGCGCAGATGCTGATTACCGGACTGCTCGTAATGAGTGACTGGATAGCGAGCAACACCGATTATTTTCCTTACATAGACATCGAAGAAAAACTCACCGATGAGCAGTGTGAGGAGCGTGTCAGAAGAGCGTGGAACAAGCTTTCGCTTACGGACAGCTGGTATGCCGATTTTATCGCTGATAGCGACAGCTTTTTTGAAGAGCGTTTCGGCTTCAAACCGAACTGCGTACAGCGTGAATTTATGAATGTTGTAAGCCTTTGCAATAAGCCCGGTATATACATACTTGAGGCACCTATGGGAATAGGTAAAACTGAGGCGGCACTTGCGGCAACGGAGATACTTGCATCACGTTTCGGCTATGGCGGAATGTTTTTTGGACTGCCGACGCAGGCAACCGCTAACGGAATATTTGATCGTATTCATTCCTGGGCGAGTGGTACTGATGATATACATTCGCTCAGACTTGCACACGGTATGACGGATATGAATGACGAATACTGTGAGATGTTCCACGGAAGAGCATCCGACATTTCCGATGACGATAATGACAATGTAATGGTTCATACCTGGTTTGAAGGAAGAAAACAGGCGCTGTTGTCCGAATTTGTTGTTGCTACAGTTGACCAGTTTCTTATGGCATCGTTAAAGCAGAAACACGTTATGCTAAGGCACCTGGGACTTGCAGGTAAGACTGTTATTATAGATGAGTGCCATGCTTATGACCGATATATGTACGTTTATCTGGAAAATTCATTGCGCTGGATGGCGGCGTATAATGTGCCTGTGATAATTCTTTCTGCAACATTGCCGCCGGATAAGAGAGCGGAACTGATAAAATGGTATACAGGCAGTAAGAACAGTTTTGACAACAGCAGTACGGCATATCCTGTGCTGACTTGGAGTGACGGTGCGGAGGTAAAGCAGAAGGATATATCTGTTGATATCCCCGATAAGCCTATCACAGTAATCAGAAGAGAAGAAAATGACAGCAACGATATTGTAAACCTGCTTGAAGATAAACTGTCGGACGGCGGTTGTGCGGCTGTTATTGTGAATAGCGTTGCTTATTCCCAGGAACTTGCCGACACAATAGCGGCGAATATGCCTGATTATCGTGTTATATGTTTCCATAGCAGACTTATATCGACTGACAGAGCGGTAATTGAGCGTGAGCTAACAGAACTTGTCGGCAAGAAGTCGACCCGTGAGAAAAGGGACAAGCTGATAGTAGTCGGTACACAGGTGCTTGAACAGTCGCTTGATATAGACTTTGACTATATGATAACCGAACTTTGCCCTATGGATCTGTTATTACAGCGTTCGGGCAGACTGCACAGACATAACCGCACACGTCCGGATAAATTATCCGAACCGGAGCTGTGTGTGTTGATCCCGGAAGATTTCAGCAAGAGTGTTTACTCCGGTTGGATACTGAAGCAAACTAAAAAATATCTGCCGGATAAACTTGTTATACCGGGATGTATTCCTGAGCTTGTCGGCGCTGTTTATTCCGAACCCGACAATGATGAACAACAGACCGCAGAGTATAGAGAATATAGTGATGAACAAAAAGAGAAAAAGCAAAGAGCCAAGAAATATTGCATACCGTCACAAAAAATTAATCGCAGTGATTCAACGCTTAGCGATATGATCAACAGGCGAGAGCTGAACAATGATTCAGACGGTGAAGCGGCGGTGCGTGACGGGCAGGAAACCATAGAAGCACTTGTGCTTGTGAAAACATCCGATACGGAGTATTCGCTGTTTTCACGGGACGCAGTGTTTGATATTACTTCTGTACCCGATAATGCACAGGCAAAGCTGATAGCAAAGCAAAGACTGAGATTGCCGGCATTTTTCAGCAAGTCTTATAATTTTGGTAAAACGATTGAGATACTGGCAAACTCTATGCCTCAGGCGTGGAGGAATGCAAAGTGGCTCAAAGGTGAGATATTGCTTTTGCTTGACGGAAATAACAAGATAAGTATGCTCGGCAGAACGTATAAATACAGCACCGAAAGAGGTTTTGAAGAAATAAAGGAGGAAGAAAGCTGATATGGACAGAGAGTTCAATCTGATCGACGAACCGTGGATATGCGTCCGTGACAACGGGTGCGAGGTGAAAGAGATAAGCATAAGGCAGGTCTTTGAACACGCACAGGATTACACGGAGCTTGCAGGAGAAACAAAAACGCAGGATATGGCTGTGCTGAGATTTCTGCTTGCGATGATTTACACAGTATTCTCGAGGTATGACAAAAACGGTGATGAGGTTGATCCCGAGGATGATATTAATTATCTTACGGATAACTGGATCGAGGTTTATCGGAGCGGCAAATTTCCGATGAAGCCGTTTGAGAAGTATTTTGAAAAATGGTATGACCGTTTCTGGCTGTTTGATGAGGAGTATCCGTTTTATCAGTCATTATCTGTCTTGAAACAAATTAAAGAAAATAATTGGGAAAAAGAAAAATTTCGTGATAATACTAAACTCATTGGCACGATGATAAAGAGTGGTAACAAACCACTGCTCTTTTGTAATAGAAGTGGTGATAATAGTATATTGACATATTCTGAAGCAGCTAGATGGATTCTTCATTCTGTACTTTTTGATGATAGAGCAATAAAAGCCAGTAAATATGATTTTGAAAAGAATAAATCTAATAATAACGATTCTTCGAATGTAACTATCGGATGCAATTTAGGGATGATTTCTTTAAAAGGCGAAAATTTATTCAAAACATTAATGATGAATTACGTTGCTGATATTGATGATATATCTGAGATAATGGAAAAGCCTGCATGGGAAAGAGAAAAAGAAAATATAGGTTTATATGAATTTAAACGACAAATACCCGTGCCTGACAATCAGGCTGAAATGCTGACAGTAATGTCAAGAAATATATATTTGATAAGAAACGATTCTGCTGTCATAGGTTGCTACATTTTTGCTGGTGATTATTTTGATCAAAATGATACATTTAATGAACTTATGACATTATGGAAAACGAGTAAAAAGAATGGAAAGGAAATTATTGAACCATGTTTACATGATGCTTCTGCAAAGTCATGGCAAGAATTTGGAATGATTGCAAAGTGTTGTGAAAGTGATAACAATAATGAGCGATTCCCCGGTGTGGTTAATTGGGCAGAAAAACTTATTTATAAAAATTATTTAGATGCAAAAAGCTTATTGACTATAAGTTGCACTGGTATTGTTTATGATTATAACGATAAGAAGTCTTTAAAGGTTCTTGATATGATAAGTGATGAACTGTCGTTCCATTCAGATCTGCTGATGAAAGTCGGAGAAGCGTGGCGCTATCGTATAGGAAACGAGATAGGCAAATGTGAAAGTGCGGCTAAAGCGGTAAATAAACTCAGTATCAATTTGCAGAAATCCGCAGGAGCAAGCGGTGACAAGCTATCCGGAGAAGATGCAAAGACGCAGTTCTACAGTATGATAGACAAGCCTTTCAGAGATTGGCTGTCACAGCTTGATACAAGTTATGATATTGATGAATACACAGGTAAAATCGAAGATACTGTAAGGAAAATCGCAACCGTATTCGGAAACGACTGTGTTCATCAGATGAGCGCAAATACGATTTTCGGACGATATGAGAAGGATGGCAAGGATAAAAACCTTGTGACTACGGTAGAGGCTCTTAACATTTTCAATGCTACAATAAATAAAATTTTCAGAAAAGAAGGTGATAACAAATGAGTAAGAGTGATATGGTTTATCGTTATACCGCATCAAAAATCGAGTATCTGCACAGCATTGCAGACACAGGAAGAGGCAAGGGCTATCTTGCTGAGCTTCGACACGGTATCGGTAAAAAGCCGGGAGAACTCCCGTCGCTTTGGTGGCTGATATTCGACAGAATCAATGAAGAACTTAAAGGTTCAAAGTGTGCGTCAAATGCAGAATGGGCAGTTTATACGGCTCTGACGTTGTACGCTTTGCATCAGCAGGGTAACGACAGATTTATGTATGAAAAGGGCTATACTCTGGGAAGAGCGGCTTATCACATTGCAAACAGCAATGATGATGAAGAACGTGTTGTAAACAGACTTAACCTTGTTGTAACATCAACGACAAAGGAAGAGCTTGCTTACCAGCTCAAAAGCATAGTTCAACTGCTCAAAGGCAAGAGTATACCGCTTGATTATGCGAAGCTTGCCGAAGAGCTCTACAGGTTCAATTATCCTGAGCAGGCGGCAGATATAAAACTGTCGTGGGGAAGAGATTTCTATTCCGAAAAGTATAAGACCGAAAAAGATAATTCAAAAGGAGAGTAAAGAAAATGAGTAACGAAAGATTATATGTTGATTTCCATGTAGTACAGACAGTTCCGCCTTCATGCGTAAACCGTGATGATACCGGCAGACCTAAAACAGCTTTTTACGGCGGTGCAAACAGAGCGAGAGTGTCAAGCCAGTCGTGGAAGCACGCAATGCGTCTTATGTTCAATGAACTTTTTACAAGTGAAGAACTCGGCTACAGAACAATGCACGCTGTTGATCTTATTGCTAATGAAATCAAAAAGCTTGACAGCAGTTTTGACGATGAAACAGCCGTTAAGGAAGCTATAAAGGCGATGAACTCGGCAGGTGTGAAAATAAACGAAAAGAAGGATAATAAAACAGGAGCACTGTTCTTTATAAGTGCTGTACAGGCTAATAATCTTGCACAACTTGTTATAAGCAGTGAAAAAGACGCCAAGCTCTATAAGCAGGCGCTTAAAGAAACGCCTTCTGTTGATATTGCTTTATTCGGAAGAATGGTAGCAGACGATGCTGACCTGAATGTAGATGCGGCATCGCAGGTTGCTCACAGCATTTCAACTCATGCTGTTCAGAATGAGTATGACTACTTTACGGCAGTAGACGATTGCTCGCCTGAGGACAGTGCGGGTGCGGGACATCTCGGAACAACAGAGTTCAATTCTTCAACGCTTTACAGATATGCGACTGTGAATGTTGCACAGCTTAAGAAATCAATAGGTGTTTCTGTAGCAGAAGTTATAAAGGGATTTGCCGAAGCATTTATCTGCTCTATGCCTACCGGTAAGCAGAACTCATACGCAAACAGAACATATCCCGATATGGTTTATGTGACGATCAGAAAAGATCAGCCCGTAAACCTTGTAGGTGCATTTGAAAAGCCGGTTATCAGCAATAACGGCTATGTTGAAGAGTCCGTGAAGAAATTACAGGAGTATGCAGGCAAGGTATATGACAACTTCAGCGGAAAGCCTGTAAAGAGCTTTATGATAGGTGCGGACGCTATATCCGATGCCGAAAGGGTAAATCTTGACGAGCTGCTCGAAAAGCTTTATAGCTACATAAAAGATGAGGTGGTATAATGCCTGTACTGCTGCTCAGACTTGCCGCTCCGTTGCAGTCATGGGGCGTTGAGTCGAAATTTGATACACGCCGCACGCTCGGATATCCGACCAAGAGCGGTGTAATCGGACTTGTGGCATCGGCTATGGGAAGAGACAGGACGGAACCTCTTGACGATCTGAATGAGCTTAAGATCGGTATCAGAGTAGAGAACGAAGGTCGGCAGATAAGGGATTATCACACTGCCAACGGTGAAAAGACAAAAAAGTATATCACGCACCGTTTTTACCTTTCCGATGCGACTTTCCTTGTAGGACTTGAACATGAAGATGCAGGGCTGATAGAAAAAATCGAAGACGCTCTGAAGCATCCGGCGTTTCCGCTATTTTTAGGCAGGCGCTCATGCCCGCCTACACCTCCGCTTGTATGGGGATTGCGTGACGGAGATCTTCTTGATGTGCTTAAATCGGAAAGTCCGTTGCTTGACAAACAGCAGAGAAAAAACGCCGACACAAGGCTCAGAATTATCGCAGAAAGCGAAGACGGTCCTGCAATAATCAAGGATGTTCCTGTTTCGTTTGATCCGACATTCAGACGTTTCGGGCTGCGAAAAATAAAAGACTGCTATGTGGAAATCGATAAGCCGGACAGCACGGCGGATATGGTTTCTGCAGAGCACGACCCTATGGCTGAATTGAGGTGAAACAATGTACTTATCAAGAGTTTATCTGGATCTGTCAAACCGCAATACATTGAAGGCGGTCAATTCACGCAGTGTTCTGCACGGAGCTGTAGAAGCGGCACTTACGGATGACCGTTCAAGAAAGCTCTGGCGCATCGACAGCCTTGGAGGAGAGCTTTATCTGATGATTCTCAGCAATCAGAAGCCCGACTTATCTGTTATAGCATCGCAGTTTGGTGATACCGGCAGAGCAGGAGAAACAAGAGAATATGACGGTCTGCTTGGCAGAATAAAAAAGGGTGATATATGGCAGTTCCGCCTTACCGCAAATCCGGTGAAAACGGATAATGTAAAACAGGGACAGGGTAAGAAAAGGGCAGTCACCATTGTTGACTTTCAAAAGCAGTGGCTGATTGACAGAGCAGAGAAGAACGGGTTCTGCCTTAGTGAAGATTCATTTGATGTGGTTCAGAACAAGTGGTGCAGATTTTTCAAAAAGGACAACAGAGTAGTAACTCTTCTGTCGGTGACGTTTGAAGGACTGCTTGAAGTGACGGATGAAGAACTGTTCAAAAATATGCTCATAAACGGAATAGGCAGAGGAAAAGCATACGGTATGGGACTTATGACCGTAATGCGTCCGGGAAATAATACAAATGGCTGAAATACCAGGAATGATAAAACCCGATATCGTAGAACTGCCGCAGATTGCCGACAGAATTACATTTCTGTATCTGGAACATTGTAAAATAAACAGAAAAGACAGTGCAATCACCGTTATTGATGAGAACGGCGTTACGCATATACCATCCGGTACAATCTCTGTACTTATGTTAGGTCCCGGAACTGATGTTTCACACAGGGCTATGGAACTTATCGGCGACAGCGGAATAAGCATATGCTGGGTTGGTGAGCAGGGTGTCAGATATTATGCCGGCGGCAGACCGCTGACGCACAGTTCGAGGCTTATTGTAAAACAAGCGGAAATGGTCACAAACCAGCGCAAGCATCTTGATGTTGTCAGAAAGATGTATATGATGCGTTTTCCCGATGAGGATGTTTCGGGGCTTACTCTGCAACAGCTGAGAGGCCGTGAGGGCAGTCGTATAAGAAAAGTGTACAGACAGCAGTCTGAAAAATGGAATGTCGAATGGAACGGTCGTGTATACAATCACGAAGATTTCCAGTCGTCCGATCCGGTCAATCAGGCTCTATCGGCGGCTCACGCCTGCCTTTACGGGCTTGCTCACGCTGTTATATGTTCTATGGGGTGTTCGCCTGCACTGGGGTTTGTACATATTGGTCACGAATGTTCGTTCGTATACGATATAGCCGATCTTTATAAAGCTGAAGTCACGATACCGATATCTTTTGAAGCGGCTGCATCGGTAAATGATGATATATCAAAATTTGTACGGCATAGGGTCCGTGACGAAATGGTGAAAGCTCATATGCTTGAGCGAATGGTACACGATATTAAATATCTGCTGATGCCTGAAGAAAATCCGGATGACGAAAAAGCCATGTATCTGTGGAATGATAAAAACGAACCTCTCGATTACGGTAAACAATACAGGTGACGATATGATGGTAGTAATTACACTGAGTTGTTGTCCGCCTAAACTGCGCGGAGATCTTTCCAGGTGGATGCAGGAAATAGACACAGGCGTGTATGTCGGAAATCTGAACGCAAGAGTTCGTGATAACGTATGGGATAGAGTGTGCTCAAACATTGGAAACGGTCATGCTTCAATGTCATACAGCTCAAATAACGAGCAGAAACTGGAATTCCGTATTCACAATACGCAATGGGAGCCGGTAGATTATGACGGCATAAAGCTCATAAAAAGACGTGTGACAAAATGTGACGATGAAAACGTTATTCGTCCTAAGGCTATGACAAATCACATAAATCGTTTATCGGAGAAAAAACAGAAATCATCCGGTGTATCGGATACATATACGGTAATCGATATTGAAACAACGGGACTTAATCCCGATGATGAAATAATAGAACTCGGTGCAGTGACGGTTGAAAACGGATCAGTAGCGGAAACATATTCTGTGCTTGTCAAAACAGATAAAAAAATACCGGAGGCGATTATCAGGCTTACAGGTATAACGGAGGAATTACTGGCAAGTGAAGGAACAGACAAAAGCAAAGCACTTAGTGAGTTTGCAATGCGATGCAACGGAAAACCTCTGGTTGGGCATAATATCGTTTTTGACCTGAATTTTATTAAATCTGCGTGTGCTGAAAACAAAATTGATTTTGTTCCGTCAAAAATTATTGATACAGTTAAAATATCAAGAAAACTACTTGATATTAATTCATATTCATTATCAGCTATTGCGGATTATCTTGATTTGCATTATAATAAAGATAGGATTCATAGGGCGCTTGACGATTGTCTGCTTACACAAAGGATCTATGAAAAGTTAAAGGAAATCTAAGCGGTTGATTTTGCAAAACCGCTATTTTCCTTGATTTCTTTAGTCTTGTCCCCATACGCGTGGGGATGATCCCAATTTCTTCCATATTTGCCTTAGTGACAGCGGCTTGTCCCCATACGCGTGGGGATGATCCCGCAACTCGGCATCCCAAACACAGACACGACAACTTGTCCCCATACGCGTGGGGATGATCCTTGATGACACTATGCGTGACATTTGTCCTGCAACTTGTCCCCATACGCGTGGGGATGATCCCGGTGTTTTTATCAGCCGTCCCGCAAAACTTTACTTGTCCCCATACGCGTGGGGATGATCCCTCAACTAAGGATAAAACCTCGTCGACATTAAACTTGTCCCCATACGCGTGGGGATGATCCCATCTCATCTCTGGGAATCTCGCCGTTATAGAACTTGTCCCCATACGCGTGGGGATGATCCTGTCATAGAAGTTTTCGTAATCAACCTTGTCGGCTTGTCCCCATACGCGTGGGGATGATCCTAAACAGCTACGTTTAACAAATAGTGGTATTTTCTTGTCCCCATACGCGTGGGGATGATCCCTATATGGCTTTTCGCAACACTGCTTTTGGTAACTTGTCCCCATACGCGTGGGGATGATCCTACAAGCCACGATGTCAAACATCCATAGTTGCCCTTGTCCCCATACGCGTGGGGATGATCCTAATTTCGCTCAACCCTCCTGCCGTCTCGATATCTTGTCCCCATACGCGTGGGGATGATCCCTCTCACCAAGCTCACGAGCCTCGTCTGTTGTCCTTGTCCCCATACGCGTGGGGATGATCCCCGTTGTATAGTCAGACCATAAATCAAAAAAATCTTGTCCCCATACGCGTGGGGATGATCCTACACCCTTTTTGTGAAATCTGTATGATAGTTTCTTGTCCCCATACGCGTGGGGATGATCCTTTTTCACCACGCTTAATAAAACGGTCAATCAACTTGTCCCCATACGCGTGGGGATGATCCCCCCTCGACAAATCCAAACATCAGAATTTGGCGCTTGTCCCCATACGCGTGGGGATGATCCGTGTTTGATTGAAACAACCCCTTTGATATTCTACTTGTCCCCATACGCGTGGGGATGATCCGAGGTAAGCGACTTCTTTTTCTTCTCCTGTTTCCTTGTCCCCATACGCGTGGGGATGATCCTAATACTTTAACAAGCAATATAAAGTACGGGCACTTGTCCCCATACGCGTGGGGATGATCCTCAAGTATCAGCATACGATAGTAATGATTTTACCTTGTCCCCATACGCGTGGGGATGATCCTATCCCCCTGTGGAGATATACAGAGCATATTGCCTTGTCCCCATACGCGTGGGGATGATCCTGTTTCGCTGACTGTCTGAAGAGCGACACTTGCCTTGTCCCCATACGCGTGGGGATGATCCCACATTGACCCTAAAGCCTTTGACGCAGAAAATCTTGTCCCCATACGCGTGGGGATGATCCCTCTTACGTGTCGACTGATAGTGCGATAGCAGACTTGTCCCCATACGCGTGGGGATGATCCCGGCAGTTGGCGGTATCCGAGCCGAACGCCTTTCTTGTCCCCATACGCGTGGGGATGATCCTGACCATTGCGGAAGCGGCTATCGCTTTAGAAACTTGTCCCCATACGCGTGGGGATGATCCCTCCGCTTGTACGGGCTTCTAAGGCGACTTTAACTTGTCCCCATACGCGTGGGGATGATCCTACGGAATCGAACAGTATAAAAAAGTCTTTGGGCTTGTCCCCATACGCGTGGGGATGATCCCAACAGATACCCATACAGGCAATGACACTTTGGCTTGTCCCCATACGCGTGGGGATGATCCTAAATACTGGGATATAAGAAAGCCCGAATATGACTTGTCCCCATACGCGTGGGGATGATCCCCGAAGTATCTACAAAATAAACATAATTTGAATCTTGTCCCCATACGCGTGGGGATGATCCTCCCATTTATCGAGCCTATGTGTTACCCAGTCACTTGTCCCCATACGCGTGGGGATGATCCTTATTCGGGCGAAAAAACTTTAATTACAATCGGCTTGTCCCCATACGCGTGGGGATGATCCTGCTTAACAACTTCTTTCGGATGCAAAATGTTTCTTGTCCCCATACGCGTGGGGATGATCCTATGCTAAAACTTCCTGCCGCAAAAAAACTACCCTTGTCCCCATACGCGTGGGGATGATCCAGGGCGAAAAGTTATGACAGATAAAGAATATAACTTGTCCCCATACGCGTGGGGATGATCCTCATTACCACTTGCAAAAACGGAATTATCGTCACTTGTCCCCATACGCGTGGGGATGATCCGATATGCAATTTAAAGATAGTTTAGGTTCAAAACTTGTCCCCATACGCGTGGGGATGATCCTGTTATATATAATTCTTATGTGTCAAGTGATAGCTTGTCCCCATACGCGTGGGGATGATCCTCTGTCTGCGTAATATTTTATATCAAAAATATTCTTGTCCCCATACGCGTGGGGATGATCCTGCCAATAACTTTATAAGTGGCTTTAAAGATGTCTTGTCCCCATACGCGTGGGGATGATCCTATGGCTTGTTAGCAATTCTGTTATTAACCGAACTTGTCCCCATACGCGTGGGGATGATCCCGTCAGAGTTACTGCAAGCAATTTTGAACCTAAACTTGTCCCCATACGCGTGGGGATGATCCTACAATCCGATAAATAATTACAGTATGGAAGAACTTGTCCCCATACGCGTGGGGATGATCCTTATGGCAGTGCTTTCCCCGTGATAAGTATGCGCTTGTCCCCATACGCGTGGGGATGATCCTCCGAGCAAAAAGCATACTTTAACACTTGTAAACTTGTCCCCATACGCGTGGGGATGATCCTGCTTGGCTTAACAATACAACGAACTATGATAACTTGTCCCCATACGCGTGGGGATGATCCCTTTATAGCAGAGTATAACAAAACTATTGCAGACTTGTCCCCATACGCGTGGGGATGATCCCTGTCGGGATATTATTTATCCCGACATTGGGAGCTTGTCCCCATACGCGTGGGGATGATCCCTATAGATATCGGGTCAACGATGAGATACGAGACTTGTCCCCATACGCGTGGGGATGATCCCGATATTCGTTAGAGCTACCTAAGCTGTTGTTACTTGTCCCCATACGCGTGGGGATGATCCTAGATATGTTGCCTGCACTCATCGACTTACTGGCTTGTCCCCATACGCGTGGGGATGATCCCTGAACTATAGCATTTGTGCCCATTGCAACCCCCTTGTCCCCATACGCGTGGGGATGATCCTAGGCGTTTTCTGTGCGTTAATATTAATATCAACTTGTCCCCATACGCGTGGGGATGATCCTCCGAGCAAAAAGCATACTTTAACACTTGTAAACTTGTCCCCATACGCGTGGGGATGATCCCTATAGATATCGGGTCAACGATGAGATACGAGACTTGTCCCCATACGCGTGGGGATGATCCTGTTTGCCGAGTTTAATACCATACCGAATATAGCTTGTCCCCATACGCGTGGGGATGATCCTGCCGTTGTTACTTGCAAGGCTTGACGGGTCAACTTGTCCCCATACGCGTGGGGATGATCCTGCTATCAAACTGATACCATATATCAAGACCAACTTGTCCCCATACGCGTGGGGATGATCCTCACTCCCTTCCGCCCCGAAGGGCGAGAGCCGACTTGTCCCCATACGCGTGGGGATGATCCCGTGGTTCACCGCAACGCAAAAAGCGGCAGAGACTTGTCCCCATACGCGTGGGGATGATCCCATAGGCAAGATGGAGCTTTTCAACGCAAAGAGCTTGTCCCCATACGCGTGGGGATGATCCTCCTTACTCTTGTTGCCCGTTGCCGCTCCGTCACTTGTCCCCATACGCGTGGGGATGATCCTCATAATACTATCGCCATCAGTTGTATATGTGGCTTGTCCCCATACGCGTGGGGATGATCCTTTTCCGCTTCTGCTGGAACTGCATGGAAAATTCTTGTCCCCATACGCGTGGGGATGATCCTTTTACCCCGTTTTTTTCGTAATTTTGAACTTGCTTGTCCCCATACGCGTGGGGATGATCCAGAGCAGGAAGCACGAAACCTTATGCAGGCGAACTTGTCCCCATACGCGTGGGGATGATCCCTTCCCGAAAACGTTGAACGGGAGTTGATACAACTTGTCCCCATACGCGTGGGGATGATCCGGTTTGCAATTTAGCACACTTTCTCGCAGACGTCTTGTCCCCATACGCGTGGGGATGATCCTGATCTTCACCGAAGATGCACCTGCATTAGAAGCTTGTCCCCATACGCGTGGGGATGATCCTAGTAAATGCAAGCCACCCTGCTACAACCGAACCTTGTCCCCATACGCGTGGGGATGATCCCAAACTGTGCGTTGACGCATTCGGGCGAAATCACTTGTCCCCATACGCGTGGGGATGATCCTACGCCTACGAAATTCAGGCGGAAAAAAATCACCTTGTCCCCATACGCGTGGGGATGATCCTGCTAAGAATAGGCGCTGTAGCAGACAGCGAGTCTTGTCCCCATACGCGTGGGGATGATCCCGCTTTTATTTCTTCAAGCGTTCCATTAACAGCCTTGTCCCCATACGCGTGGGGATGATCCCTTTCAAAGCTTGATGAAGCAATTGCTCTCAGACTTGTCCCCATACGCGTGGGGATGATCCTGACGGTCGCAGGATCTCCGCCGACCAAAGAAGCTTGTCCCCATACGCGTGGGGATGATCCTGTATTGGAGCAAGGATAAAATGCTTGTGTATGCTTGTCCCCATACGCGTGGGGATGATCCTCAGCATAACAGCATAATCTATCGTTAATCTTGCTTGTCCCCATACGCGTGGGGATGATCCTCAGTTTCAGTGCAATAGCAACTGCGAGATGTGCTTGTCCCCATACGCGTGGGGATGATCCTTGTGATAATCTGACTTTCCATTATGTGTAGCACTTGTCCCCATACGCGTGGGGATGATCCCTCCCATATAAAGCGGTTAAGACAGTATTTTAACTTGTCCCCATACGCGTGGGGATGATCCTAGCTTACAGCGGTAAAGATACTACAACAAATACTTGTCCCCATACGCGTGGGGATGATCCTCATTACCACTTGCAAAAACGGAATTATCGTCACTTGTCCCCATACGCGTGGGGATGATCCAAATTGATTATGGCATTTCTGCTGTAGGTATAACTTGTCCCCATACGCGTGGGGATGATCCCGAAACGTCAACGTGCGTCAATCCTGTCCATATCTTGTCCCCATACGCGTGGGGATGATCCCGGTAAGCGTTAGCGGAGCGGAAAGCCCTGCTACTTGTCCCCATACGCGTGGGGATGATCCTGGCTTGACCTTTGATACGTTTGCTTGGAAATGCTTGTCCCCATACGCGCGGGGATGATCCCATCTGTCATTTTCGCAATCTCAACCCAAATCGCTTGTCCCCATACGCGTGGGGATGATCCTGTATTTGAACAACGGCGTTGAACTTGCGAGGGCCTTGTCCCCATACGCGTGGGGATGATCCTCACTTATATATCATGATATATAGCGATACCTACTTGTCCCCATACGCGTGGGGATGATCCTAAGTTCTCCTGGAGATTCCCAAATTTTTTTTACTTGTCCCCATACGCGTGGGGATGATCCTATAATCCGATAAATAATTACAGTATGGAAGAACTTGTCCCCATACGCGTGGGGATGATCCTATGTTTTGAACTGATCGGCTGTCATTTCAGAACTTGTCCCCATACGCGTGGGGATGATCCTGGCGGCGCTATCCCGAAAAATGTAACCGTTTGCTTGTCCCCATACGCGTGGGGATGATCCTGCCGTTTTTGTTTCTGAGTGATTTGTTGTTTCCTTGTCCCCATACGCGTGGGGATGATCCCATAGGTGTTACCACGTCACAGCAAATGATAGACTTGTCCCCATACGCGTGGGGATGATCCTAAATAGTTGGGGAATGTATACGGGTTATATCGCTTGTCCCCATACGCGTGGGGATGATCCCACCGCTTGCCGTCTTAATGCCTGCTCCTATTACTTGTCCCCATACGCGTGGGGATGATCCCCCGATCTGAGTGCCGCAAGCACCGTTTACTTGCTTGTCCCCATACGCGTGGGGATGATCCTATTGCAATTCTTTTTCTGTTAATTCTGTTAAACTTGTCCCCATACGCGTGGGGATGATCCTCGTGGGGATTAAGTCTTTGATTTTCGGTATACCTTGTCCCCATACGCGTGGGGATGATCCTAGCACCTGCGGTGTTAAGTTTTGTTTCAAAAACTTGTCCCCATACGCGTGGGGATGATTTATCTACAATAACTATTTGCGAACACCTAATAAACTTGTCCCCATACGCGTGGGGATGATCCCAATCAACAAATATGTAAAAAACAACGGCGCAGCTTGTCCCCATACGCGTGGGGATGATCCTATTCCACATGGAACAAATTTTGCAAAGGGCGACTTGTCCCCATACGCGTGGGGATGATCCTATGGTGTATAGTCTAAAAAGTTACCATAATATCTTGTCCCCATACGCGTGGGGATGATCCTGCCGCCTACAATATCACTTGTTCCATATTGCCCTTGTCCCCATACGCGTGGGGATGATCCCATCTGCAAGCGGTGATACAAGAAATTATACAACTTGTCCCCATACGCGTGGGGATGATCCTATGTTGTCGGAGAGCGAAATGAGCGTTCTCCGCTTGTCCCCATACGCGTGGGGATGATCCTATTTCATTTACTGCCCCTCTCCTTAGTACGCGGCTTGTCCCCATACGCGTGGGGATGATCCTTGCGGGTACAATACTATTATTAAGTATCGTGCCTTGTCCCCATACGCGTGGGGATGATCCTAGTGTTATTTGACAAGCAGAATCAGAATTTTTGACATGCAAAATACAAAATAGTAATAACTCTCATAAATAATAAAATCTCTTTGAATAATTGGCTTTTCTCAACAGCAACAATGGCGAATGTTGAAAAAACGGCTGATTTTTCAAAGAGATTTTGATTTATCATTTTTATATGGAGAAAATTCACTTTAATTGTGCCTGTTTTACAACTATTTAAACGGCGTTTTCACCAGAGCTATTTTATTTACGGAGATAATGGAGCAATGTAGTATTATCATCGTAAAGAAAATAGTGCTGTATATCAGTAGTTTCTTATCAACAGTTCTTTAAAACTGCCTGAAGACATATTGTTGTTCCGAGAAAGTGAAACAATAGTGTAATCTTTATATAGCTCTCGAATAAATGTATCATCATTATAAGAAAGCAGAAATTTTCCTTGGATTTGCGAAAGCTGTGATGCAAGACGTTTATGATCATCTTCCGTAAATTCAATATCATAGTATTTTTCTGTTGTGTGATATGGTGGGTCAAGATAGAAAAAGGAACTCGGTCGGTCATAAACCTTAATTAAATCCTCAAAGTCTTTGTTCTCTATTAAAACGTTTTTTAAACGGTCTGAAATAACCGATAGATAATCTTTTGAACGGTAGAGTGGCTTTTTACTGCACCCGAAAGACCTGCCATCGGCACCAAAGGATAGACGCATTTTTATAAAATAACGTGCGGCTCTTTGTATATCGGTAAAGCCTCGGCAGTTCAACTGCTGAGATACATCATAAAAAATTTCCCTACTGTTATAAAAACCGTCTATTTCACGCTGAAGCTCGGAGCAATGATATTTAATGCACCGCATTAAATTAACGAGATTGCCGTCTGCATCGTTGTAAATCTCAAAATCCGCCTGCTTTTCTTTTGAAAAAAGTACCCAACCGCCACCGCCGAATACTTCAATATAACGATTGAATCGTTCACCGCTTGGGAACGAATCACATATTTTAGTGCGCAAAAGACGTTTTCCGCCTATGCGTGGAATCGGACTATTTATCATCATAAGCCTCCTATAAAAAAAATAATGGTGGGGCACTTTCGCCCCACCGATGTAATGTTAAACTTTTTTAAGATCTTTAATATTAAATGCTGTATTTATTGCAAGCACTGTGCTATCCGGAGATTTGTTAAGTACTACACGTTTACCGTTTACGCTTGAAACATAAAAACGTTTGAAATAAACCCAGTCATCAACGCTTGAACCGTCATAGGTTTTGCTTCCGCTCTTTATTCGAACGATATCTCTGACATTTATACTCGAAGAATCAGAAGCTGTGTTGCTTTCGGAAACGGCTTTTTTCGATGAAAGCATAAGATCTTTGCAGAACATCCATCCGGTATCCTGTCCTGCTATTCCGATGCAGGCTTCTGTACCGTCTTTCGATAATCGCTGAATAACAAATTCAGTCGTATAAACAGCTGATATAGGTTTTACACCGTTTGAGAAAACCGCACCCGATTTAACCTTAACCTTATCTCCGGGTTTAAAACTCGATATTTTATTTTCGGCTTTATCTTCTTTATTTACGGTATTATTTGATGTAGTGTGTTCTTTGTACCATTTTGCTGTAATTGTAGGGTAGTCCACAAAGCAGATGTTGCTGTCGACTTTTCTGTCATCGACAATCTCCGTTCCCCACTGCCATATTTTCTGATTATAGTCAAATTTGCTCGGAATATCCGGACTTTCCGTCCAGTGTGCAAGCCATATATCTATGTCAGTCAAACGTTCTCTGTCATAGTAATTCTGCATCCATGAAGGGTTTGCGTATACACCCGAAGGCAGCCCGATTTCGGTCATTTTCTTGCAGAATTTCAGTGCCATATCGGTTCTTTCTTTGTTTGTGAGATTGTCGATCTGACGCTGTTCCTCCATGTCGAAAAAAACGGGATATTCAGGTTTTAATCCCTTTACAACCTTCACACAAGCGGCAAGTTCTTTGTCAAACGCTTCGTCCGAAGTTGCTTCGAAATACCAAAACAAACCGTAAGGTATTTTTCGATTAGTACATTCATTGAGATAACGCCGAAAATATGTATCTTCATCGGTGCGTATACCTGCACGAATTATTACAAATTTTGCACCGGATTTCTCAATTTTATCAAAATCGATATTTTCCTGAGCACGACTGATATCAAATCCTTTAATTCTCATCTGTGTTACCCTCCTTGTTATTACTGTCTGCAAGACCCTCGCCGATAGTATAGGCAAGTACTGCAGCTCCCGACATCAAACAACCCGATACGGTAGCCGCTGTTTCATCCGATCCGCCAAAAGCAATTATCAAACCGGTTATAAAACCGGTTAATGATAACCACCATTTACGGCTTGTTAATTTGCGTTTCCAGTCAATTTTATTCATAGTTTTGTCCTTTCCGCCTATTCGGCTACCTTTTCCATGCCCTGCTGTGCAAGGATTTTTTGTGCTTCTTTGCTGTTGTCGGGCACTACAATTGCACCTTCGAGTGTTTCACCCTCAGTTTCTATGCCGCCCAATACAAAAGTGTCATCTTCAAATATCTGCATATAAGCTCCTTTCATCTGCTGTTTGTGTATCGTATCATAAATGATAACGCAGTTGTTCCTGTCATTGACATCGTAACAGATCCGTTGTCTAACGTTACGCTCTCTGATGAGCCGTTGCTGATAGTCAACATCACACGTTCTATACTCGCCGTAGGTGACAGTGCAAACACTTTACGATTACGCACAGGATTTAGTGCATTATCATAGTATGCTTCGATTTCGACTACGCTGAACCCCTCGCCGTATGTTGTGTATGCGAAGGTTTTCGGATTGTCTTCAGTGACGCTGCCATATACAACGACATCTGTATCACATTTCCATGCTGACCACGCCCCGTCATTGCACCATCTTGTATAAGTCCGTTTTCGTGCTACGGAAGTATAGCGTTGCATGGTATTAAAAGCCCCTGTGTTGATATTTCGGATATTGTCGACCGACAATTCAAACGGTTCATTGGCGGATATCGGACGGTTCTCAATATTCTGCGCAGATACTGATGCGCAAAAATACCGCTTACTTTTACTTTTATCTGATGATTCGTTCAATTTGATATCATCAAGGTTTACTGTCTGTCCGGTTATCTCTGTAGCTTTGAGATAATCCTTGCTGTCAAGCTCATAAGGTGTCACCGCTCCGATTTCTTCAGCCGTGTATGTGGGCTTACTGTCGGCTTTCGCCCAGTCCGATATGTCACCGGTTTTCAGATATTCCGACAGGTCAATATCGTAAAGGTTGACATATAACAGCTCTGACCACGGAGTATTTCCGTCTCCTATTTTGATACCATGCTGACCGCTTTCAAAGTCGGTTATACACATATATCCTTTTGGGGGTACAAATGAAGAATGAAGAGTCCACTCAGCCGGTGAACGCATATCCTGAAGTAACTGGGCTTCAAGTATTTCTGCCTCCGATGAATTTGGCTCAGCTACAGACTGAATCTGCTTTATTGAAAAATAATCTCTTCCTACGCAATAGTAAGCAGAGATTTTTGACGACCATTTATATGCGGAATTATCAGAACTATCTATATAAAGAACTTCTGTGTCTCCCAGCTCGGGAAAATCCGCTGTTCCGTTCGCTTCAATCACTTTTGATACTGTTTGCGTTACATCTTTCTTTTCCAATGGAGATCGTGTTAATTGAACTGCCGAATTATATTCATCAACTGATGAAAAAGAAACATCCACCGTTTGAGAAGTGCTCCATGTATACTCTTCTGGATTAGCAGACACATTGTTGTGAAAATTAATTCCAAGTATAACTCTGGCACGTCCGCATGGAAACTCAGTAGATGGCGGATAGATTTCTTTCCACTTTAATGCTTTTGAAAAGTTACCGTGTCGTGCTCGTACACTTGTTTCGATTTTTTTTACTGTGTCTCCATCAACAGTCGTGTATTCGGACATCAAATTTATCCGATATTCCGTGTACTCGGAATATTGTATGACTCTCGTTATATCTAAATAAAATCTAAATTTTACAAACGACTGTGCATATATTTTATCTGATCCGTAAATTCCGTTAAAAACAGTAAAATCACCACAAATAGCCCCTAAACTATCATTATATGTTGCTTTGAAACCTTGAACAATAATATCTGTATCTCCACCATCTAAGCCATACGTTATTTTATCGTCTACGCTGTATCCGATTATGCTGTAATCGTATTTCAGATATTCTTTTGTCCTTTCGGAAATTATAACGGGATCATTTATAATGGTCGTGCTGTTGTATTTTCCTGCTCCCGCATTAGATGTATGATCCGCTGCGGCACTATACCTGTTTGACGACTGTTTGGTGCTTTCGGCTGTTGATGTGATTTGTTCTGAAAAACCGCTGTCTTTACTTAACGAGTAAGAAATTGCGGTTACAGTAACTTTTTTTGTTGTTCCGTTACTGTTTACAGTCACAACATCATCCGGAAGCAACCACCCTCTACCTCGTCTTGATATATCGGCAGCATAGTAATGATAGCCTCCGAGCTTATTCCAAACGTATTCCATAATTTCTACCGTTGCAAACGGATTAACCGCTTCAAGCACTCCCGGCAAATTCTCGTCATAAGCAGTACCGTTTGCATCAATATAGAATGCTGTATCGGTGCCAATTGTAAAGCGTATGCCTTTTACGGTAAATCCGCTGTCCTGAGCGACTGATAAGCTTTCACAATCACCTTCTTCGATTGTTTCAACACTGTTTGAAGGGCGTGTAAATATCAGTTTATCATTTGCATCAAACTGGGCATTACACCCGTTGCAGGCGGCTATAAAGCCGATTATTTCACGGTATGTGTAATATTTATTTGTCGGATTTGTTGCTTCATTGTTAAAAACCGGCTTGGTTTTTATTTTTGCAAAGTCATTCGATTTTGCACTTATTGTAAAATCGTTTATTTTTCCGATGTACGAAAGCAGATCTTGATGCGTCGCAGGAAATGATAAGGTGTCAACCGTATCATCGACACTGCCGTTGAAGCTACACGGCTTATCAAGGAAATAGAATCTGTCATACGCTTCGATATTTACATATCTTTTTTCCTGAGATAAATCCGTTATATAAAAGATTCCGATTTGTGTCAATTCGGTAAAGCCAATGAAAACGGTCACTTTATACGCATCCATTGTCGGTAGGAGGTCGGCACGTATAGTTGCTGTCAGCCGAGCCGCTGATGTGCCTCCGACACTTATACCGCCATCAGACGTGGAACGAGAAATATCTAAAGATACTATATCTTCTATTCCGTAATCTACAGATCCGATTGAAATTTTTGCATTTATATTTCGTACCGGCTTAGTAGCGTTGGTTTTAAAGCTTGATGATACAGAAATCATATCTCTTCCACCTCCACTGACACATCTTTATAGCACTCGCCGAGTGTTGCATCGGTATAAGCGTATGGAGCAGAAATGTCACCTTTTACATGAACGGTATAAGAATCACCGTTTACCTCAAGCGTGAAACTACTGCTTTTTAATATAGCGAAAACAGACGTCCATTTTGCCGCAGGAATTATGCCAAAAACGACAGAACCGGAGATTTTAAAATCTCCGAATCTGTCCGTATAAGCCGTTCCATTCAGACTATACGAAGTGCTTTCACCACGGCAAGAATGACGGAGATCGCATTCGGTAATGTATTCCGATAAGTCTATATTGTTAATTTTCACCGTCATATCTGTACCTCCCTATAATGGTGATTTTCCTGTTTGCTTCTGTATCTTCTTAATGCCTTTAACAGTAGCTTTCGCTAATGTATACTCATTCGTTTTAAGCGTTACATCAAGTATATATTGCATCTTTTCCTGTGCGGTTTTCAGCTTTTTCAGTTCCGACACTACATCATTAAGTGTTGCATCTGCTTTTTCTGCTGAAGCGGACACCTTAGAAGCAGCTGATAATCCACTTATAAGCTTACTCGATTTGCTGTTACCGACCTTGCTCGCTCCGATTCCGGCGGCGAGTTTTGCATTAGAAGTGCTAACATCATCCCATACAGTCGGAATGTAAGATGTTATATTTATATTCTGAGTCCCACTTGATGAGTTGCTATTTGAATTTGTCTTTTTGGAAGATGAGGTTGAAGAGCCTTTTTTCTTTGCACTCGATGAACTTTTTTTCTTTGTGCTTGACGAACTTGATGTTTTCTTTTCTTCTTTTTCTTTCGGTACATAGGCATAGTCAGATGCACTGTAGGTTGATGGCGTATAAGAATATGTAGGTGCTTTATACGATGTTTTTCCCGCACTGCTATATGAATAATTTGTTCCGGCACCGGTATATCCTAAAGCTGCTTTTCCTTTACGCTCCTCTTCTTCGGCAATGTTTTGGCTATAAACGGAAGAATGGTCTTCATCGTCTGAATAACCCTGAGAATAAAGTCCGTTATTATTTCTGACGTTGTTATACCACTCTTTAACCTTATCCTCATTGACAAAATCCTTTAATTGTGAATTGAAATATTCTTTCTTTTCCGCTGTATCAAGGAATTTGTTTTTGGCATTTGATAATGCCTCATCGGCTGATTTACCGCTTCGCAGTTCCTGCACTATGAATTTATTCATATCACCATGCAAATCGGTATATTTCGTGCTCAGCTCATTCGCTCTGATTTCTTCCTGATGCGTTGCAGCATACATTTCTTCACCGATTTTTTGGCAAGCCTCCTTGACTTCATTGTACCAATTTGTGAGATTAGTACCGAAAATGGAGTCAATTGTACCGAGAACACCGTCAAACAGATTAACAAGACCATTTCCGAAAGATTCAAAGCCGCCCATAATATCACCGGATAAGAAATTTGTAACGCCGGAAAAAACATCTGCAAGTGAATTAACAAGCCCCGCAACAATATCAAGAGCCGGACCGAGTATCTGTAACAGCACATCCGCAAGCGATGATATTACAGGCATAATCGGCGATAATGCCCCATCAATAAGACCGATAACAGCTGATAACAATTTTCCTACGGCGGAAATAACGGCACCGAGCGGTTCGGCAAGCTCAGCCACCAGTTCCAGAATCGGAGTAAGCAGTTCGATCACAACATCAAGTATCGGCAGTAATGCTTCGATCACTTCAATAAGCGGCGGAAGCAAGGTGTCTACAATCTTGATTATCGGCGGTAACAGCTTATCAAAAAGCTTAATCAATGTCGGAACAAGCTTCTGAATAATGCGTGTAACGCTTTCGAGAATGGGCTTAAGCAATTCCATAAACTGCGGCAGTATTCCGGTAATCAGCTCAATGAGCGGCGGAATAAGCTCGGAAACGCTGTCAAGTATCGGCTTAACCTGCTCAATTATCTGTGGCAGAAGCTCCGAAATAATCGGTTCGATAAGCTCAATAATATCCTTAAGTACGGGAATAATCTGTTCGCCGAGCGGAATCAGAAGCAGTTCGATTGTACGGGAAAGTCCGTTGAACATATCGGATAAGCTGTTGTATTTAACGCTTTCCATTTCGCCCAGTTTGTCCCGGGCTTTATCGATGCTATCGCCAATTTGAGCCATAGCAAGAACTGCGTCTTCACCGAGATCCTCCCACTTTGTGCCGTAAAGCGCAACACCGGCGGCATTGCGGTCTATATCACTTTCGCAGGCGGCGAGCTTTTCGTTAACCAGTTCGAATGCCTGATAAGCACGGTCACCGCCTGCGGCAAATTCTTCACCGAGCTTTGTTGCGTCAAGCCCGAGCAGAGCCATTCCGTCGGCGGTAGTCTGACTGCCATCCTTTGCTCTGATAGAAAGCTCTTTAAAAGCATCATTCAGAAAATCAACCTGAAACGCACCGTTTTTTGCGCCTTCTGCCATCATAGACATGGCTTCTTCGGCAGTAAAGCCCATATCAGCATAGTAAGTGCTGTACTCGGCAAGCTGATCGGCTATGTCACCGTTCTGATTTAAGCCCTTTTCTGCACCCTGAGCAAGGAGATTATACGCTTCCTCGGCTGTAATACCAAACTGCTTCATTAGAGCATTTGCTCCACGGATACCCTCAGAAACGTCTATATCATATGTATCTGATAAAAGATATGCGCTTTCAATAATCTTTTGAAGCTCATCGTCTGTGACGTCTTTCATCTGCTGCTTGATTAGAGCAAGCGTGTTGGATATATCATCAAAGCTTTCGCCATAATTATCGCCGTAAACTTTCTTGATGATGTCACCGTATTTTTCTGCTTCTTCTGCAGTAAGCCCGAGCGATGCAGTCAGCTGATTATTTGCTTTATCAAGATCGTTTGCTGCGGATATAGCTTTTCCTGTTGCCGCTACAGCTACCGTGCCTGCTGCAGCAAGTCCGGCACCAACAGCAACGCCGATGCCTTTTCCGACGCCTTTAAGACCTGTGCCGATTTTTGAGCCTATGCCGGAAGTTTTCTTTTCGACTTCTGAAGAAAGCGTATCGGTACTGTTGATAATTTCTTGCGTATCCTTTTTATAGTTATCAACTACTTTGTCGCCTTCTTTTTTTGCAGTCTGCGTTACAGCTTCCTTGTTTTTCTTTTCGGTCTGCACTACTTTGTCAGACTGCTTCTTTGCTGTGTCTGTTATATTCTTCTGCGTCTTGGAATTGTCGTTCTCTATTTCATCGTTTGCTTTTTTCACAGCCTGCGAAATGTTTTCCTGCGCCTTTTCAACGACTTCTTCCTGTTTTTTTGCACCTTTTTGAGCCGCTTCGGAAACCTTTTTTCCGGCTTCCGCCATATCAGCGTCTATTTTACTTAAGTCCGCACGGACTTCAAATTCTACTCTTCCGTCGCTTTCCGGCATAAACTCACCTCTCTTCTGCCTGTTTTTCGAGAATACCCCATAACCGTTCCCAACCGTCCTGAGCCGATTGTTTGTTTACGGGATTTTTAATCGCATACTGTGCTTTGAGTTTTAACAGTGCCGATATCTGTTCCTGATTTTTACCGTTAGGTACAGGGACAGGGCGTGTGCGTATGTCGATAATATCACACATCCGTGTATCGGACGGCAAAGCTCCAAGAAGGGAAACAAATTCCCACCACTGTAGCTTTCCTTGTTCTGTTAATAAGTCGATACCGTAGGCTTGCCTAAATGCGGCATAAATATAAGGTGCATCCTGATCGAAGCTTATCGTTTCTGCTTCCGTGTCAGAGGCATTTTTATCAAAATTGATAAGTTTATCGAAAATTTCATTAACCACATCGACTCTTGCCGAAAGGTTTTTGACTTTCGGAGCAATTACAAACCAATCGAAGATAACATCAAATGAATCGATGCCTTCCAGCTCATCACTGCTCAGTAGTTCAAATGCCGATAAAACACGGTCAAAACTCAAATTTAATGTATAACAAATGCCCCCGACTTCTATACTGCGGGGGCAAGGCTGCGACAATGAATAAGTACTCATTAGCGGTACTTATGTAACGCTCTGATCTGAGCCTTACGATTACGAAGCGTTTCATTTATTTTCGGTACAATAACAGCATTGATAAACGGCACTACCTGTATACCCATTTCAATGTAATTGTCCTCGAAAAATTCAAGCAACTTTTTTGTACCGTCTTCGCCGAATATCAGCTCAAAAATTGCAATTACCGCATTTCCATACGCCTCATAAGCGCATTCAAGATCTGTTTCAACACCGTTTTTTCTTATTTCTTTAAGACGTCTTTCCGCATCAATTACTTCCGTCTGTTTCTTTCGGAAAGCTGTGCAGACGGCATCTGCATCTATGTCTATATCAATGCTGTCGATGACGTTTCCGTTTTTATCAGACAACTCAAGAGTTTCCGTGATTTTCTGTGTTCGTGTGATTTTGTATGCCATATTAATCCTCCTGACAAAAATTCAGCAGTGTGCCGTTTGGCACACTGACTGTTTTTTGATGTAATATCAGACACCCGAAACGGTGGCTGTTGTTATTGCGGGTTTGCCGTTAAAAGCGATCGTGCAGCTTATAGTGTTGGGAGCTGTAGACTCGCCACCGCCTATGCCGGCAGCTGTAACCGTGACAGGGCAGGTAAGAACCTTGCCGTTACGGGTTATCTTGATGTCAGTTACTCTGTTTGAACCGATTTCATACTGAATCTCGTCAAGAAAAGTACAAACAGGATCATCTTTAATGAAGTCGCCCGCAAGCACTACTGTAGGAGCTGCACCAACAACCGCAGAGCTTGCAAATCCGCCGTCCGCAAGATAGGTTGCACTGTATACGACCTCGTTTATTGCAGTTGTTACCGACTTGAATGCCTTGCGCATATCCGAATATGTAGCCGATTCTCCTGTAGGAGTAGTATTGATCTCTACCTTTATTTCACTATTCAGCTCGGCTTTGCCGACAGTAGGTATTACCTGTTCATTTGCCATATTAGTACCTCCTAAAATGCTATCCTGACATCAACAATCATGGAATATATCCAGAAATCCCCGACTTTTCCGACAGGTGCCGCATCAGTAGATACGGTTGCGCTCATCAGCTGAACGCTGTCATCTTGTGGCAGTTCGGTTGCTTTCGAGATAAGATTGCCGATATTAAATAGCTGTTCCATAGCTACACCCTGTATCTTGTTCTTGGATAAAATAAGTAGCGGCAAGGTTCTGTCCTGCCGCTGTCTGTCAAGTGTAGTACCGTTATCCTTTGCCGCTTGCGCTTCGGCGGAAAGTCCTCCGCCGACCGGCAAGCCTGCTGTTTCGATTGTATATCCGAGCTTATCTTCTATAAAATTGAGAATAAGCTCGATTGCTTTTTTCTGAGGTGACATTATTTATCACTTCCTGTTAAAAGTTTCTGCAGTTGTCTTCGCCACTGTTCCCCTTTAACCGATTCCGCTTTATGCGCCCACATTTTGCAGGCTTTTGGGTTTTCATCATGTGAATATGATATAGGGTTACCTTTTTTAGATACGCCATAGTACAATGTTCTTGCATAAGGTGTTTCCCAACGAAGAACCATAGCAATACTATCGTTTCTTATTTCAACTTCACTGCCTTTAGCACGGGCAAGTGCTTGTAACTGTTCTGAAGTCACTTTTTTTCCGAGCGGTGGTACCCAATCGGCAGAGATTCCTGTATGGATTATACTGCTATTTATGAGAACGCTCTGATCTTGAGGAGCGTAATCGTTGCAATCCTTAAGGAAATTTGACATAAGAAGTTTCATAGCATCATGTGTTTTTTCCGTCATTCTCGCCTTGACTGCCGCACTGTTAATGTTAATCTTCACATTCATAACGATAACCCTATCTCATAGTGATGCGGAGCGTTTGTGTCATACCGCTTTATGCTTGCAATTCTGTATTCCGTTTTTTCAAAAATCACTTTTGCGCCCGGCACAAATCTGAAATTCGGTGGTTTGGAATTACGGCAGTCGTAATACATGACTGCGTCAACCTTTACCTGATTGTTCTGCTTATCGCTGGTATAACTCTCTGTTGGTTCTATACGGACATAGTTCAATGTTTCCGTAGACGTTTCGGAGATTTCGCCCCATCTGTCGGTCTTTTCGGCAACAACAGCGGCAGTGTGAATCAAAAGACTGCGTGGTATAGGTTTCATCATAACGCATCAAGACCTTTATACATGAGCCCGGTCGATAAAAGCAAGCCGTATGACACATTGCACATCGGCAGTTTTCCATCCGATACGCTACTGTTGCCGCCTGCCGAATAGCTGAAACTGCCGAGTGAAATATTGCTGAAGCTGCCGTCATGCACGAATGAAAGACCGCCGTTTGCTGATATATAATCAACCTGCCAACAGATAGCATCTTTAACAGCCGTCTGAACCTTTTTATCCAGACTGTCGAACTGAGCTATTCTGCCGCAGGTTTCGTTATATATAATAATGTATGCAACCTCAAGGAGCTTAGACATCTCCTTTTCGTCACCGTCAAACTCGCCGCAGAAAACGTCTTTGTAGTAGTCAGGTGTAACTATCTGCTGCATCGGATACCTCCGCCGGCTTCTTTGACTGCTTAGACTGCTTTTTGTTTGCCGAAGTTGTTTTCTGCTCCTGCCGAACTGTGTTATCCGCCAGATCTTCGGCTGTAAATCCTACTCTTGTCATAGAAACCTCCTTATGTCAGTGCCGTTGTATCACGGTTGAGGTAGATACCCTTTACCTTGTTTTCATAGGTTTCAGTAATTCCGTATGCTCTGTAGAAGAACAAATAACCGTCATTTGTCTGATTTTCCTCAGGAGTGATTACCTTATTGACCGTATGCTTGCCAAACTGAATAACGGCATCACGGTTGATTATCATAAAGTTGATCTTATAACCTCCAGTTGAACCATTATAGCCTCCTGCTAACTCATTGCTTGATGTGCCGTCCTTCAGATCGATGGCGGTATAAAATCTTGTCTGAGGTACAGTGATAATTTTTTCGAAGCGATCGAGAATAGCCTTACTCTTTGTGGTATCGACGTTTTTGGCAAGTGTCAGAAGAGTAGGAGTGATAAACAGTATCTTGCCGTCAGCGTTTACCTCTGCCTCATCCTGAGCATTGACGGCAGTCTGAAGAGCCGTCAGAACAGAAGTACCGGCTGTAGGAGTAGCTTCTGCAGCGGACAGAATACCTGTAACACTTGCATATCTTGCAAAGCGGAAAGCGTCCATTTCAGAGACTGCCTTCGTTCTGATGAACTCACTTGCGAGCTTGCCGAACGCAATACCTGCGGTTTCTTCGTTATCCATTGCGTCAACGGAGAACTTACGACCTCTGTCATAGTTGCAGGACTTTGTTTCATAAGTGATTGTAACATCACCCTGAACATAGCCATTTGAACGTGAGTAATCCGCAAGACCGTCCATGCTTATCTTAGGAATGAGGAACTCTCCCGCCGTTGCACCCATTCTTACGGTATCTGCATCGGCATCAAGAATAGATGTGGCGGAAGCCTGCTGATAAACTGTATCGAGCTTGTCGATATATTTCTTAAACTTTGCGATTGAATTAGCCATAGTGATTTTCCTTTCTGGGTTTACTTAATGCCCATTATCTTGTTGATTCTTGCTTCATCGGCTGTCTTCTGTTCATCGTTTACTGTCGCAACAGCTGATGTAACTATTGCCTTGGGAGGCTTTTCTCCCTTGAAGCTGGGATATTTTTCGATTACACTGTCAATAGCCTTATCAAGCGTAACATCACCGCCGACCTTTGACTTTGCGAGCGCAAGCACATCCTCAATACAATCTGCAGCAACGCCGACAGAAAGTGCGTGAACCTTGCCCTTAAGCTCGGCTATCTCCTGCTTGCTGTTTTCCTCCTGAAAGTTGTCGCTTTCACGGGGGGATTCTGCGCCGCTTGATTTTCCGCCGTCAGCCTTTTCTGCTTCTGAATTTCCGGAAGGTTCGGCTTTCTGCTTAGCCTGCGGTTCGGACTGCGTAACAGCTTCCGTGGCAGTGCCGTCCTGTGTGCTGCTCTGAGCGGGGGCAGCTGCCTGTTCTGCCTGAGCTGTGTTTTCGGCATTTTCAGCTGCCGATGTTGTGATTTTTTCATCCATAATGATTTTCCTTTCTGTAAAATGGGTAATATAAAAACAGCACCGTGAAAGTGCTGTTTTAAACGTAAATGCGAGTTTTTTTGTACATCAAATTATAATTTCATAAATAACATCAGCGTGATATACACCCTGTTTATCTCGAATAGCATCTTTAAGTATATGCTTTTTCCCGCTGTACTTCTGACAAAATCTATCATAATGCCGCTCTACCGGGTTTCCTTCGATCATTCTCCACTCCAAACGATGAACACGATATGAATTAATCAGTTTTTCCAATTCTCTGAAAACACTTATTCCGATTATTGGATTTCCCTTATCAAAAGAAAAAAGACTGAAACAGTTTGCATTAGAAGAATACATATCAAGGACATAGGAAAAATAACCAATTAGCTTTTTGTCATCTACAATAGCATATTGATATACGCCTTCTCCCTCATCGGATATTTCCGGAGTGCTGAATCCGTTTGATCCTGTATACAAAAACATCTCGTCATCATAAGCGTGATATAATATCTGCTTTTTGATTTCATCTTTGTATAAAATTGCCGGTACTAATGCCATACTTTATCTCCTTTTTATCATAAGAAAAACACCCTCGAAAGGGTGCTTAAACGTTGTATTTATCTCTTATGGTTTTAATTCGTTTGCGAAAAGCTATGGTTAAATCCATAAGTTCTTTTGCTGATCTGTCATCTCGTCCGTGAAAACCTTTATACTTAGATTCAATATTGGCGTATTGTGACTGATATTCTTTTTTTAGCTTTTCTAATTCTTCATAACAACCGTCAGGGTAGTTTTGAGCGTTTATATGCAATTCCGAGTTTTTCACAGGCTCTTTTAATTCTTTCATGTTGTTCATCTCCTAACGGTATGAGTTCTGGATTATGAAATAGAATATCGTCAACTTCAAGTCTTGCTTCTTCATAAAGTTGTTCAGCTAAATCAGCAGGTGTCTTATTTTTAATAATCATCGTGTAAAGATATTTCTCGTCACAAGCATACGAAATGTATGAACCGTCTCGAATGCTTTCGACAAGGTCTTCCTTACTAAAGGAATACTGACTTTGTCCCTTAACGTGATTATGGATATTGATACTGCCATCCATTTCATCACCAAGAAGCCTGGTATTGACAGTATATTCATCACCGTAAACAGTATACATTTTTCCTCTTTTGTTTATTACACGACATTTTTCAATAGGACTTTCCGATTCTTCCGTGATAAATTTCTTTAATTCAGAAGAAACAGCTTTTCCATCATTGATATCAACTTCTCCGTAATATTTATAATAATGTTTAGATTTGTTAACGGATTTTTCTTTACCACTTGACCTTATTATATCATCAACGGCAGAATTGTCAATATCGATAAGTTTTATTTGATCCTGCTCAGCCTTAACCGCCGCCTTATAGCTTGCTGTTGTCTTAGCCGCTTGACTGCGTCCATATCCCGGAGTAGCGGTGCGGTCGGGCTTGTATGTAAGCCCGTTTTTCTCACAGTAGCTTTTAAGCTGCTGTTCCTGCTGCTTCAGCTTATATGCTGCCTTGTCAAAGCCTTCTTTGTCGCAGAGAGTGTCAAGAGAGGTACATTCACGCTTTGAAGCTCTGACCTTACGTTCAAGAGCACGTTGGTTGCAGATTTTTTCGTACTGCTTAGCATTTTCCTTTTCGTCATACGGGAAGTAGGTCTGAACGCTGATACCGGGCAGAAACGGATAGATCTGATGACCGCAATTTATACCAAGAAGCCCTGCAGGCTTGCCGTATGAGCTTGACCTCCAAGAATAGAATTTTATCCGTTTGCCGTCAAGGTCAGTGGTATAGCCTCCACCGCCATTGCGATTGAATATTTTACCCTGATCTTTAGCACACAGCGGTCTTGCGCCGCTGTGGCTGCTGACTTCGACCAGATCAAGCCCGTATTCGTCCATAAGGGAAAACTGAGTTTCTTTGGCAACGCTTCCTACAGTGGAGCGTATACACATATTAGTGTATGCTTCCGGCGACCAGTTCCGACCGTTTTTATCGACAAAAGCCGGGATACCTTTCTGCGTCATCTCGCCGATACATTCCCGCATGGCACTCTGACGTGCTTCAATTCCGGTAACGACCTTTCCTGTAGCCTTATTCAGACTGTCTATGTATTCCTGCTTGTTAGCAAGCTCGGCAGTACGGTTGATCACCTGCATAGCGGCATTCTTCGCCTTATACTTCATCGTTGTATTTGTAAGGTTCAGGTCTTTTTTTGCCTGTTTTTGAAGCATTTTAAGGCTGTTTAACATATTGCCGGACATTGATGGCGTGGCTCGTCTATCAATAAGCCCCTCCTGCACCATACGTTTTAATCCCGGCGCAAGCTCCTGAATAGCGGAATTTGCCGCTCTCTGAAGCGTAAGCTCCAGAAGCTCGGGCGTTTTTCCTGCATATTCAGCTATCGTTTTTGCGTTCTGCTTTGTCAGCTTGCCAAGCTCGGCGAGCTTCTTCATTTTCCACTTTGCCGTGTCTTCTTCGATTTTTCCTGCAGCAAGATAGGCGGCTATGTTTGCAATAAGATCGGTTTCCAGTCCGACGATAAGGTCGGCTATTCCTTGCGACAACTGCAGTGAAGTCAGCTTATTCATAGCTGTCACCGTCCAGTATGCCGCCGTCTATGTCATTTTCCTTTGCAATACGCTGTAGTTCTTCCTTTGCCGCTTTTTCATCAATGTTCTGTGCGTCCATAATAGCACGGAGCTTAGATTTAAGACCCGACTGCACAAGATTTATGTTGTTTTCAATGCGGGTGTTATCGTCTCCGATAATGTTGTCCTGCCAGTTTACGCTTACGGTGTATTCCTTGCTGCTGCCGTTCGCCGCCTGGGTGAGATTGATTATAACATCTGCGAGGTTTTCTATCACTTCGGTAATTATATTTTTGTTGTTCTGCACCGTGCGCAGAGTGTCCTTTTCATCGGCGGCGACCTCTGTCGCTGTTTTTACTCCGGACGAGCTGTCGAACGACAGCGTTCCGGGAGAAAAGCCGAGTTGCATACCTAGTATATCAAGCAGCCGTTTCAGTGCATCGGTATGCTCTGTCACACGCAGATTCTGCGTATTGTCGATTATATTAAGCTTCTCGGCTTCTTCACATCTTAGTGCCTGGAATGCTTCATCGTTTATGTCAAAGTATCGAACCTCATTGCCGTTATCGTCAAAAAGTGTTTTAATGAGCTCTGACGGTACGATAATACGCTTTTTTCCGAGCATAAATTCTCGCTCCAAGCTATCAAATACAATATCTACCTCTTTGAGAGTATCTATTGCGTTTGCAAAAACCGACAGACCCAGCGGCAAATCAAATACCATGTTGTTGCCGACAGCAGGCTTAAAATACACAAAAATAGGTTTTTTAATGCCTTTAAAAATCACATTTTCGGAGAGCTGTGGGAACAGCTCTGACACAGGGACAACCGTGCCGAGATTTGATTTGCTGTCCGATTTATACAAAACATTTCTGATACTTACGCCCTCATCGGTCAGCGTGTGATATTCAAACAGTTTGTAACAGCATCCATTTTGCACATATTCGTTGCAAAATACTCCCTCAGTTATCTGTCGACTGTTCCACTTCGTCGGGAAAAATCTGTCCGCATTGATATAATTGATGCAGATTTCGCCGTTTTCAATGTACCCCTTAAGGACTCCGCCACCGAGAGCGTATGAGCGGGAAAGGAACTCGGGGAAACGCTCCCAAAAGCAGTTAGCCTCCAGCGTGTCCATAACGACATCGTTATATTCCTTATCACTTACAGCTATATCGCATTGCTCGGAAAATGTCATCGTGGCGAGCTTGTCGCATATTACCTTAGCCATATTAGTCAGGGAGCGGGCACGTTTCTTTTTTTTGATGCCGGTATTTACGACATCCTTCCATGGCGGATTGTTTTGGTATATCCGTTTCGCAGGCTCGATGTGCTTTGAGTAATAGTCTGATATATCTACTATCGGCACGTCCGGGAATGCCTGCTTAATATATGTGTACATCGACATTTACTTTCTCCTTTCTGCATCGAAGACATTGCTCATATAGGCTTCGGTGCTGTATTCCTGTGCATCTAGACTGTCTATGTTTATACTGCCGTCGTCAAGACGGATTTCAGTAGCGGCATTAGGCTTCCATATTGCCGTCTGAAACGCTTCGATTGTATGCTTGCAGTGCGACATGATTTTATATCTGTCAGCCGCAATCAGACGATTATAGAACAATATACGATTGTTGATAGAGCCCTTCCGTGCATTATGAATGTTGACTTTCAACTTTCTTCTCTGAGCGGCAAGGCGCACACCTTTGATCAGTATTTGTTCTGCTGAATCGAGATAAACCTCTGTACATTTCCACCTGCGGCATACACCTTCGATAAAAGTGCAGAAGTCGTTTTCAAGCTCATACGGTGATATTGTTTCTTTACGATAGTATTCGTCAAGCGTTACGATCGACTGAAAGCCTTTAGTGAATCCGGTAGCGTTAAGGGTATGGGCTGATCCGTTTCCGCCAAAGTCACCGCCTATAGTTACGAACATAAGATTGTCAGGAGGCGTATCAATGATGTATCTTGACGGCTTGTCTGCAAACAGCGGATAAATAACACCTTCTGCCGCTACCCAGTTGCCACAAATGAAGCGTTCAAAATAAACACCCGTGTATTCCTTTTTTATCTTCCTGACGTATTCTTCGGGAAGCGTTGTGTTATCATCGATCAGAAATCGTAATACAAGCATATCGACTTTCGGATTGTCGATGTATTCCTTTTTAAGCCAGTGCGTCGGAACATCCGGGTTTGTTGTAGCAATCAGCTTTGCGCCCTTGACCGACAAACGTGACAGGAGCATCGAAAAAAAGTCATTAGGGAATAGCGTCAGCTCATCGCAGTACGCTCCGCCAAGTGTCATGCCTCGTATCTTATTCTCCGACTTTGCGTCATTCGCTCCCTCAAGAAGAATTTTTCTTCCGAATAGTTTGCCCTCTTTGGTAGATAGCGAATACTTGAAGTTGTCTTCTCCGACAAGCTCCTGCAGTAGCATCAAACAGTTACGTTTTAATGTTTGCAACGTTTTTGCCGACATCAGATAGGCGTAATCGGTAGGGCGGTCTGCTATCCAGAATGCCCAAAGAATAAGCGATATCCATGTCTTGCCGCTACGGACGGAGCCTTCAAGCAGATTAAGTCGGTGTAGTTTGTTGTGCTTTAGCAAACTCATCAGCTCCTGCTGTTTAGCTGTAAATATCAATTCATTTGACATTCTTCATAGCCTCCAGTATAGCGTCAAGCTTGCCTGCGCCGTCTTCCGATATAGCAACCGGAGCTTTGCTGTAAGTATCGCCGGCTTTGTTCGTCAGAAAGAACTCTACCGCCGATTGATTCGGAGGAATATCACGAGTAATTATTTCAACAGTTTTTCTTCCGCCGACAATACGCTCTCTGCGTTCCGTAACGGTATAACCGGTAGCGGCACGGATCAGTGCCTGTTCAACATCTGCCCGAACAAGCTCAGGGTTGTCGGCTATCAGTTGTCTGACTCCTTCAGAGCGCTCGATAATCTGTTGTATTGCCTTTTGCCGCTTGCTTTCGGATGTATTCAGATAGCATTCGACCAGACTTTGAACGGCATTCACTCGCTGTTCGGTATCAGCTTTTTTGTATTTGTCGAGATCGGTTGCAAGGCTGTTTATAGCCCTTTTGCGATTGCTTTTTCTCACAGTTTGCTCACTCCTTTCGGGCAAAAAGAAAAAGAGCCTTATAAGAGCCCTTATTCTGCGTTTGATTATGTTGACGTGAAATTATCCCACTTTGATTTTTGAAACGTTTTAAACGGCAATTAAAACGCTTTTATCGGCAAATATCCCGTTGGGATTATATCGGGATATGCTTCGCCATTCCGATTTTAAAAAAAATCAGATTACTTTGCGTATGTATACAGCCGTTCCGGTGGGGAGCGCATCGACCAACACCTTAGTTACTACACTTGTTTATATCGACCGCACAGGTTATCCTGTGCGACTCACCGTAAAGAGTGATCTCTATAACGGCTTTATGCTGTCTTCGGGAAAATTTCACGATTTTGTGCTCATAGCGTTTGAGATAGCCGCTGTCTATCTTTAGTACGCCGTTTTCTATGTGTCCTTTGCTGACCTTGAGTATATCGGGATTGCGACATAACCCGATGATATATTCTTCTTCGGTACAGGACAGGCACGTTGTTTTACTGACAAAATTGCCGACACCGTGTATCTTGCGAATGGTATAATAATCATCGGCTGTCAGGCGGTCGGTCTGAAAGAATATGTAACCGTCAAAAAGCGGTTTGATTTCTTCGTGCCATACACCCTTTTTGCGATACTTGTACAACTCTCTCGGCACATACGCTGTATAACCGAGTTCACGCATCGAGTACATAACAGTCGTTTCTGATCCTGATTGTACATATATTACATATATCATTCGCCGTCACCCTCTTTCTGCTTACTTCTGATATATGCGGCAAGCTGTGAGTACAGCTGAGGATTATCCTTAGCCATGGCGGCGAAGATGTCTTCCTTGAAAACATCATACGCCGCATCCATTGATGAGCGGTTCTTAGCGTCTGTGTCCCGTTTATATGTTGCCGCTTTTATCAGCGACGGCACTGCAGCGATCAGCTTTTCGGGCGGAACATCTTTCAGACTGTCATCGCTTAAATTCTGGATTGCTTCCATTACTTTATGGTTTGTTAATCGGGCAAGAGCCTCGGAAACATCAAGATCCGGATATTTGGCAAGCTCCTCGTTTATAAGGCGGAAGTTATTGCTAATGAGCATTACCTGCTCCAAAGAAGCATTCAGAGCCTGTGCATAACGTGCTACCGAAGATTTCGACACCTCATAACCGTTTTCACGGATGAAGTCTACAATGTCACTGTAGCGATATTCTGACGGGTTATTTATCATCATATCAACGGTTTCCCTGATGTCGCACGGCAGCTTGTCGACTTTACCTCTTTTACGATTACGTTTTTTCATAGTATCGCCTCCTTACAGATCTATGCAAGGATCTTCGATAGCACCGTTAACAAGCTGAATGCCCTTAGCGGTCAGCTTACCTGCAAGCTGTGTATAATCGTCGCCGATGCACTCTACAGCCTGTTCGGAACGTATCTTCACGAGCCGTATATATCCACCTTCAAGCAGATAATTAAGACTGTCAAGTGCTTCATTCTCAGCGATCTGAGGCTCAAGAGCGGCAGTTACATCTACGAGATTGACATAATCGGTACGGAGCAGATTGATTGCTCTGATCACAGCCCCATTGTTTTTTATAAACTTGTTTTTCCTGAGCTGATCTTTTATATTCATCAATTGCCCCTCCTGTCCTTATCGGCAAGATTATCTATCTTTGTTTCCAGACGTGTCATAACACGGATAAACTCGGAATTTTTGACTGACGTATCCTTAAGTTCATCAATTGCACTGTCAATCTTGTCTATAGTGTGCTTGATTTCTTCAACTTCTGCCTTTGTGGCATATCTGTCGTTCAGACTTTTGATATCACTCTTACATTCCTTTATCATATCAATATGGCTTTCGAGTTCAGATCTGGTAACGCATTTGTCCTGTCTGTCTATTGTCCGTTTGACGAAATACGATATAATGCCGATTGCAGCTGTGATTATTATGTTAATAGCTGTTGATAATATTGCTCCGATTTCCATTATATAAAATCCTTTCAAATGGCTTTATAATGCGTAATTTTTATGTACTATATTTAATGTAGTTTAATTGTAACATTTGCAAGCAAAAAAATAAAGCCCTATAGCAGTAACTGCACAAATTACTGCTATAGGGCTTTGATATCCAATTATTATATCATATAACGATTGAAAAGGACATTGGCAATATTGACAAAATCGGTTCAACAAATTCAGATGATATATCATTGACTTTTTTAACAAAGTAGATATAATGTAAATTGGCATTAAGTCAAGTTATGTCTCTTCGTCATGCTTCCACGCTGACTTCTCTATTTGTAAGAGCGGCATCTTTGCGATAGGAGAACACGATGAATAGGAAGTATGATGTGTCACAATTCCTTGAACGACTCTGCTTGCTGCTTATACTGATTATAATTATCAAGTATGCAGGATAGGGAGTCGAAAGGAAACAATCGCCGGGCTATTTCAGCCCGGCGATTATCTTTTCCTGTTCCTTTTTTGACAGTTCGAGTGCAGACATAACCTCCTCGGAATAGTCGTTTTCCTCGGCTATATTCCTTGCAACAGCAAAGTTTATAAGCGTTGACGGCTTTGCAACGGCAATGCGTTCACCGCCGAAGTAGCCGACAAGCTTGCGGTATGCTTCGATACCGATTACCTCAGCTATTTCCGCCTGCGTTCCTGTCAGATGCTTTATCTGCAGATAATCAAGTTTTGATTTTGCCATCGGTACGCTCCTTTCTGCGCTTTTCCGCCCGAACATATCGTTTGATCGTGTCAATAAGCTCCGCACCCTGACGTTCTGAAAAGCCTTTGAAAATGTCATATTTCGGATTGACGGTAATACCAAGCTCTTTTTTAATAATGCCGCATAGCCGTTCTTTGACGGTGACCGCTGACGGGGACAGCTTTGCAAACTCATACATAAGCCCGAAAATCTTGCTTATCTGAGCGTTGCTTATATATGCCTTGACCTCCGGGGTTATTGCCCGGAGGTTAGCTTGCAGCTGTCTGATTACTATGTCTGCCTGCTCATCGTTCAGCTCTGATATGGACTCTTTGAGTGTGAGCTGATACACAAAGCCGTGCAGATCATCTGACTTATTTCCGTCGTCAACAAGTCCGCACTTCCGTCCGAGGCTGTAGATATATCTGCGTTTCTGCTTAATATCCATATTACACCGTTATTTTCGTTGTATCCGATACCGATATTGCACTATTGATTGCTTTGATAACTTCTTCTACCGTGTGCTTGCTTTCTATCGTATCTAATACGGTCATAAAACGCTGCCATTCAAGGCACTCTGAAAAAAGATACGCATAATCGGCGGCATCTTCCTCTGAAAAACCACCAATCGAAACGAGATTCTTACAGTCTGTAAGAAAGTTGGCACCCTTGAGCTTCTTGCGAAGTGCACTCTTTGCAGAATCGTCACACGGCAGCTGTTCAAAAAACTCGTCAACCGTCAGCTTGTGTTCCGGGACTGCTATGTCCGCAGAGTATACGCTAACAAATGTATGCTCAAGCTCCTTGCTCTTAAATGTGTACTTAGGATCAACAGTTTCCTTCACGAAATCGCCGAAGGCATCGCCCATCAGACGTTTCAGTACAGCGGGAGAGATGATTTTTACCGTCTTTGCTTCGGTATACGTTACATCGTGACCGTCGTTGTCCTCAAAGCTGCAGGTTCTTCTCTTGCTGTCACGCAGCTTGTCACCTCCGAGCTTTAAAAAGAATGCTTCAAGCTCTTTGTAGCGTATGTCGAGTGCCGCTTTCTCCTTTGATACTTTCGCCATCTCCTCGACTTTAGCGGCAATTATTTCTTTTGATACTGTCATTTTGTCACCGCCTTTGCCATAACAGCCGCACACTCAGGACATATATCTATGCCGTTATACTTTACAGCCTCTGTGCGGTTGCCGCAAAATCGGCAAACGGGAACGTGCTTACGGATATGTACATCTCCGGTCTGATCATCGACCATCAGATCCACAGCCTCGCCGGGCTGAAGACCGACATATTCGCAGAAATCCTTTGGCAGCGTTATCCCACGCTTTGATGTCAGTCGTTTGCTTTTAATCATTGCCATATAACTTTTCCTCCTGTATTTAGTTTTCTCCGCTCTGCATTTTACGGGCTTGCGACCGTTACTGTATAGTAGCTGCATTAGAGCAGGGAGCTTATACTCCCTGATTTTTATAGATTTTTCGTCTGTAGCACCCGAAGCCGATGACTGGACGCAGTTTGTTTTTACAAGTGGGATTACCGTCTTTATCGAGATATTTGTACTCACAAGAGTAACATTTCTGTGCCGTATCTCGCTTTTCACTTTCGGGTGTACGCATTTTATGTAGATTATTTGATTTCACGCTGCTTCTGACCTCTTTTCTTCTTGATTGCCGCAATCTGCGATAATTTTGCTGCATAGTGCGGATTTTTAGCGACGAACTCGCCGTACGACATACCGCATTTCATAGCTTCGGCAACTATTACCTCTATCTGTTCCATATTGCTCATTTCTTTCACCACCTTTCGTGCACTCTGTCTTTTCACGGGCTTGTGACCGTCCACGGCGACATTACACGGGAGCTTTTGCTCCCGGAGGTTATTCTGATTTGCCTTTGTTATAGCCTTTTTTATATCCACTGTTGAAGATCTTATCTGCTACTATTATGCTGAAGTACATTTTTGCAAGAATCCATCCTATGTAGAGAATTACGAGCATAAGAGGGATTATAAGCACCTCGCCGCCGATTGAGTTGTCGGGACGATCGGCAACGGCGTTTGCATAATCAATTACGCTTACGGTTGCTGTGCCGGCAAAGAAGGCAGCGGCAAGCATCAGAACATTATTTAAAAATTTTCTCATTTGTTATACCATTCCTTTTTTATCAGCTTTGTCTGTCTGTTGTGCCGGCAGACAAGAAGCATTATTGTCGGTGTATCTTTAGCTATCAACCAGTTATCCGGGTTGATGTGCGCTCGTTTCAGAAAATCGTATTGTGACCTTGTAGGTTTCTTCCCGTGCATACCGTCACCTCATCGCAACACTGCGTACATCGATACGCATGAACTTAGCCATAGCGGCAAGACCGTTAAGATGAAAGTTGCCGTTGTCATACGCTTGCGAGAACAGTCTTACCGCCCCTCTAAGTCCCGCTTCACTCTGAGCTACCTTGTGCAAAAACTCAAGCTCTTGCTCCATATGTGATGATACGAGCAACGGAAACATCAGATCAACGTCATCACGCTTGATATCGGTTGTAACGAATTTAGGTGACAGCCATTTACGGTTGTTAATCTGACGGTAGTTACGTCTTGTCTTGCCTTCAAATTTTTCTTCAATGCCATTATCGCCGACAAAGGCAACGCCGAGCGTCTGACCTTTATCGGAAAAGTAATCGGCAAAGCTACGGATAGTTTCTATTCCGTGGAACGTCAGAAGCTGTCCTTCGTCGATGATGATAACCATACCGTCATGCAACTTCTGCGCTATTGCAAGCCACAGATCGTCTGTTGACTGCGATATGGGGACATTCAGCTCAAGTGCAATCAGTTTAAGAACTGCCTTTGCTGACTTGAAACACGGATTAACAGTTATTACGATACTGTTTACTGGGTTATCTGTGTGATATTTCTGCACAGCTTTTGTTTTACCGATACCGCTGTCGCCTGTTGCTATGGCAACACCGCCTTTGATTTGGCAGGTCTTAATTGTCTGATAGATCTTCTCGGATATGCTTGTCGGTGCATAATCTACTTCGCTGTAGCTCTCTGCGCCCTCTGTCTTAGTGTCAAAATATGCGGCGAGTTTTGCAAACTGAGCATCCTTATTTCCGCTGTATGCTCCTTTTTTGAGCATCGAAATCGTTGATGCAGGTATGCCGATACGATTTGCGGCTTTGTTTGCTGAGCCCATTTCTGCCGCAAGCTCGTCAAATTTGGCGAGCAGTGAAACTTCCTTTGTCTGTTCCATGGTTTAATCATCCTTTCCGTTTTAATGCGTTTTTGTTTATCTCCTCGATGTCGATAAATACTTCATCGACATCGGAAAGCTCGGGGTTGTCCTCTTTGAACTTATCAGAAAATACCGGCTTGAATTTTGACGGCTTTTCAATTTTGAATTTTTCTTTACCTCTTTCGGCACGGTTGATAGTAGCTGTCAGGAAGTCAATAGCCTGCTCCTCTGTAAGAGAAGCTGTCAAGCCCTTCTTGTAGTCATGGACGGCGTGAGTAACAGCACGGATTATTTTTTCGCCTGCGGCTATCTCGTTAGGATCATCAGTAATATACGGTACACTCAGATCAGTTTGCAGAGTCCATGTGAAGCGATATGCGTCTGTTGCTTTGTCGTAGACACGCACCGTCTGATATTCTGCAGGATCATAGCGCACATACACCTCTTCGCCTTGGTACTTCCACGCATCTTCCGCCGAGTACCAGAGCTTTTCGCCTGCAAGCTCGATATATACGCCGTTGCGCTTGATTTTTTGATACCGGGTAGTTCTGGCAAGCAGAAGCGAAAGATCTTCGTCTTTTGCTTCTCGGAAGGTGGTATATTTGATTGATTCGTTCCAGACCTCAATTCTTGTCATGCCCTTGTACTTACGTTCTTTGCCGCCGTACTCGGAAACGTTGAAGTCACCGTCGATTAGGATTTCGAGCGCAGACCTTATCTGATCGTCCTCAGGAACTATACCGTATTTCAGCTTATATTTGAGGCTCTCCGGACGCTCTATAATAGTACCGCCGCAGAATGTTTCGACCACTCTTGAGATGTGATTTTTAAGAGTGCCAAATGTACGCTCAATAGGCTTCGCTTTAGCGTTACGGACTATTGCATTGTGCATTGTGATATCAAGTAACTGCAATATAGTCGGTGGTATATCGTCCGCATTCCATGTCTTTCGTGTTCTGTGACCTCTGCCACCTATATCGTGCGTCAGAAATTCAGAACCGTTATCAAAATACACCGATTTCGGAACGCCGAAACGCTTTATTGCATGACGAAGTGCCAAAAGGGTGCTATGCGAGTCAGGCTGTTCGGTCAAATTCCAACCGACAAGTACGCCTGACTTTGCGTCAAGAAACGCTGTAAGATACATACGATGTGTCTTCTGTGCGTTATTTTCGCAGTATGTGATGAAGTCGAAGGTGTGGTTATCGGCGATCCATACATCGTTTGCCTGCAAATCGTCATACAGTCGTTCGATGTAAGGTATGTATTTATCCGTAAATGCCTTTTCACCGTATCTCATCAGCGCAATTACCGCCTGAGGAAGCTTTTCGGCTTGCCGGCGGAAACTGCGCTCGGAAGGTATCTTATCAAGATCCTGCGGATAAAACTCTGTAACCCACTCAATCATCAGCTGATAACAGCGGGACACCGGCAATCTGCGTTCATCAAGGTAGAAATACAAAAATGCGTCAAGTATATGCTTCGGAATATCGGTGTGACCTTTATTCCATCCGCCACGCTTATCTATAAGCCCTTCAATGTCGCCGTTCTTATATGCAGCGTACTTGCGATACAGTATATCGGTGGATATATCTATCTCGGGATGCTCAAGCTGCATCTTAGCAACAAAAAGTAGATCCGTATCGGCTTTTTTGCGATTACTCTTGTTCCGGTACATCTCCCAGATCTTGAGTATCTTGATCCAGTCAGCCGCCTGCTGCCGTTCGTTTTCCGTGTACTCCTCAAATGGCTTTGAAACTGCCTTTGAACGCTGTTTTTCAACCGTTTTAGTCGGTGCTATTTCAAGTTCTTTGCGCTTGGAGTTATAGTATCGCTCACGGATTTTTTCATCCATCTGATCGATGTCAAACAGATATTCTTTGCGGTTATTTGCCGCATCGGCTTTTTCCGTAAAGGGTAACTTTCCAGTTTGGGCTAATTGCCTTATGTAACGTGGTGTGCAACCCTTTATGGTTGCAAGCTCTGCAGTGCTTATCATTGCACCCATCTTGATTAACCTCCTTTCCGACCTGCAATTAGATATTGCGGTCGCTCCCGTCAGGGAGTTACACAATATCTATGGTTCACTAAGCAACATGACCTGCCATCATCAGTACAGGGCGGTCATTCCCTGCAGACGGGCTGTTGCCCGTTTCGGCTTAATTGTGATATAATGATTGCGAGAGGGGGTGGAAATGTGAATACTCGTGACATTATATCTGTAACTCTTTATTATTTGAGCGAAATAAAAAAGGATATGGAAAAGCACAAAATAAATATTACTCAGGAAGAAATGATTGCTTATGCTGTAGCAGTTGCTTTATCCGAATATGACCGAACACTTAAAAATCAGCTTTCTGAACATGGAATTGTGCTTAAAAACCTTTTTGAGGAAAAACAGGAATACGATTTTTCTCAATATTTTGAGAAGCCTTGACGCAAGAAGCATACAGGAAATCAATAACAGTGTTTCTATCCGCAGAATAATTTTCGATTGAACTTTTCTGCTCAGTTATCGCTTCTGCGGCAATTTTATTTTGCTCGGGCATAATATTTTCCTTTCTGACCTGCCATCTTCAGTACAGGGCGGTCATTCCCTGCAGACGGAAAACCTTGCGGCTTTCCGTTTCGACAAATAAATAAGGAAAGGATCTGTAGCAAACTTCAAGCAGTTAACTCTCAGTCTGCATGTATGCTCGTCTTTCCGAGCTGTCACCGATGCAGTCTCCGCCTCTTCGGTTGAGTTCCGTTATCGTACTGCTGATTTGCAGGTGTGTCGGGGTAACCTCCTGCAATGTCTCAGTTCCATGGTAACCGCCCCTACAAACTGGGCTTGATACGCTCAAGCGGGCGGATATTGTACTTTGGCAACGTTTATCATCTCGAGCCTCCCGATCTTCCGTCGGGTAAACGCACGACCAGCCTGTGCGGTTTCATTCCGACTAATTTTTTATCCCGGATTTCCTTCCGGCGGTCGGCGGGTCTGGGCTTGATACGCTCAAGCGGGCGGCTCAGGCGAGTGAAATAAACTCGCCCTTGCAGTAATCAAATGCACCGACATAGGAGTCGTCAACAAAAACGTTGCCGACTGTATCGGTATCGGCATCTATATCAAGATTGCCTTTAGGCAGTCCGCCGTGCTTACGGTAATAGTCCGTAAGGATTCTCTTTTTATCCTTAATGCTCATTTAGATCTCCTTCCGAGTATTTCGTCTGTCGATACAGCAAAGAAATCTGCCAGACAGATCAGATTAGCGATAGACATCTGCTTGTTGCCTCGTTCCCAGCCACAGACCGCCGCAGGCGTTACGCCTATGGCATCGGCTACTTCTTCCTGCGACAGATTACGTTCCTGACGCAATCTTACGATGTTCTTAGAGTATGTCATTTTTAGCTCCTTTCACATATATTTTCATTACTCAAATCATGTGATATAATCATCTTAAAGGAGGTGATTTTATGAAAATTCCAATTTCAAACAAAGAATGGTCAGAAGATATTCGTGATGCTTATAACGAATATCTAACAAGAAGACCGAATGGTTCAGATAATGAAAAATTAGTCAATTTAATTGCGAGTGTTACATACTCAGCAATTGCGTCTTACCATGTAGCTCTTTGCGATGAATTGAAAAAGCACGGTATTGATTTGAATTACTTTGAGTAACGATTTTGGATACGCTTATTTATAGCACCAAAATCAAGATGCGTTTCTGGGAACTCATTGTTTGCTAACTCAAAGTTGTTATGATTTTCTTCATAAATTGCTGATTTTGTGATTTTACTCATTAAATCAGCAATTTCTTTTTCTGTTTCATCAACGATTACCCTCATTCTTATCCCTCACTTTCGCTTAATTTTGATTGACACCGCTCAGGCGGTGTGTTAAAATAACTATGGGTAACTATACCCTGTTTCTTAACCTAAGTTAATTATATCGTAAAATTTTACGATTGTCAACGGAATATCGGAAAAATTTACGACAAATAAATGAGGTGTTTTTTGTGAACATTGTACAGAATATTGAGAAAATAGCGAAAAATCAGGGTCTTACACTGACCGAAATTGAAAGAAGATGCGGTTTTTCGAAAAGCAGCATACGCAAATGGTCGGAAAATATTCCGAATATTCAGAAGGTTATATCTGTTTCAGAAATTCTTAATGTAAGTCTTGATTTTTTAATTTTTGGAAGCGAAACATTTAATTCATCGTTGACAAAAGATGAATCATCGTTGTTAGCTGCTTATAATTCTGTAGATGAACTATCAAAAGCACTGATTATGGAACGAGCTACGTCCCTTGCTGAGCTTGAAGAGGCAAAGAAAAAGAATAATGTTCAAACAACATTAAAACAATCATTAAAACGGACTGAAATAGAAGAAAAACAAGAGCCACAATACATATCTCTTCCATTCCCGGCACTTCCGGCATCGGCAGGAGCCGGCGAGTATCTGCATGAAGATACTACATCCTATATAAAGGTACCGTTAACAAACCTTACTCAGAGATCTTCGTTTGCGCTCCGTGTTCACGGGGACTCCATGGAGCCTGATTTCTTTGACGGAGACATTGTGCTTGTTGACGCCGATGCGGATGTTACCATCGGAGATATAGGTATTTTTATAGTTAACGGAGAAGGCTTTATCAAAGAGCGAGGAAAAGATCGCTTGATTTCTCTTAATAATAAGTATAAGGACATCCGAATCGGTTCAGACGATACTTGCGTATGCAAGGGAAAGGTTATAGGTTCGCTGTAAAAAAGGAGGTTTATAATAATGGGATTACGTTTCAGAAAAAGTATTAAACTCGGCGGTGGATTCCGCCTTAATCTTAGCAAATCTGGTGTAGGATATAGTTGGGGTACAAAAGGATTCCGCATATCAAAATCAGCAAAAGGTCGCACAAGAAAAACTTTCTCAGTCCCCGGCACAGGTATTTCATATTCTACTTCGTCGGGAAAATCAAAGCGGCGTAAATCAACAACAGCAAAGCAGAATTATTCACAAAGCAATACAGATTTTACAGAGCAGCTTCCGGTTGATCCGAAAGTTCAGCGTATTAAAAAGACTGCGATTACAGCAATAATTGCAGGACTTGTTCTCATGATGATCGGACATCACGAATCCGATCCTTTACATATTACACTCACTTCACTTGGGTATATAGGTCTTATAGGCGGTATCATTTTAATGGTGATAAAGAACCGTTTCGGTAAAAACGAATAAAATAGTACAATATTAACTTTTTCTTTAAATTTTTCGTAAAGCGAAAAGCTCAAGGAAGTTGTTCCTTGACAAAGGAATATTTATTCCTTGACTTCCTTGCTAACATTTTCAATAAAAGGGAATTATTTAAATCTGCACTAAGGCAGAAGAAAAGCCGTTAAAACGCTTTGCAATGCGCTTTAACGGCTTTTAAAATGCAATTAAAACAGTTTGAAACGGTTATTTAAAACGCTTCTCCTTTTCAACAGATATAAAAAAATCGGTGCAAAAACGCACCGATTTTTTTGACAACTCACTTTTGAGCATCGTGCCGGATATACCACTTGTGATACGCAACAAACCGCATAACAATCAGCTTTGTACTGATTTATTCCGCTTTATTTCGGCTTATCCCGTGGTTTCCCACTTTTTGCGTTTTGCGTGGCAGACAACACCTAGTCCGTAAGGATTCTCTTTTTATCCTTAATGCTTGTCCCCATACGCGTGGGGATGATCCTTGTCTTTTCACCTGCGGCTATCTCGTTAGGATCTTGTCCCCATACGCGTGGGGATGATCCTAAATAGTTGGGGGATGTATACAGGTTATATCGCTTGTCCCCATACGCGTGGGGATGATCCTCCGCCTTGTAAAAGTCCTGTACTATTTTCATACTTGTCCACATACGCGTGGGGATGATCCTGTGTGTTTCACGTTTAAATTTAGAAGAAATTACTTGTCCCCATACGCGTGGGGATGATCCTACATAGGTTGCCATAGTATAATCACCGAAAAACTTGTCCCCATACGCGTGGGGATGATCCTTATATCCTAAAGATGTAAAATCTTATAACTTCCTTGTCCCCATACGCGTGGGGATGATCCTTTGAACAAAAAAATCTGCAACGAATTAAAGTTCTTGTCCCCATACGCGTGGGGATGATCCTCAGATTTTACTGAGACACGCAACTCAAACCTTCTTGTCCCCATACGCGTGGGGATGATCCTTTTACGATGAAGTGGTTATTTCGAGGCGGTTTCTTGTCCCCATACGCGTGGGGATGATCCGTTGTTTCATAGCGTCTTCACGCAGTGCTTGTTCTTGTCCCCATACGCGTGGGGATGATCCTAAAGCCGTTTGTTAGCTGTACTTCTAAAGGCTCTTGTCCCCATACGCGTGGGGATGATCCCAAAAAGTTTTTAAAAGAAAACAAAGAAGATACCTTGTCCCCATACGCGTGGGGATGATCCCTGTCAATTTGCCGTTACTGTCATTATACACCCCTTGTCCCCATACGCGTGGGGATGATCCTTCGCAAAGATGAAACAAACCATTTATATATTACTTGTCCCCATACGCGTGGGGATGATCCTATCCATTTTTTGTTAAAAACTCGTCAAAGATTCTTGTCCCCATACGCGTGGGGATGATCCTTCGTCAGGCAAATATCCATTTTTTGTTAAAAACTTGTCCCCATACGCGTGGGGATGATCCCAAGTTTGTTTATCGTGCTTAAGACGGTTGCGGCTTGTCCCCATACGCGTGGGGATGATCCTCTGAAAGTTATTGCTACACGTTCAAGTAATAACTTGTCCCCATACGCGTGGGGATGATCCTATCAGCCCAAAATCCCATTTAAGATTCAACTCCTTGTCCCCATACGCGTGGGGATGATCCCTTGACGAAGCGTTAAAGAGGTCTTTCGCTGTGCTTGTCCCCATACGCGTGGGGATGATCCTAACAGTTCCATTTATGGAAAATTGCCAGATATCTTGTCCCCATACGCGTGGGGATGATCCTGTTGACGGAGTTTGATTATAAAATTTACGAAACTTGTCCCCATACGCGTGGGGATGATCCCCAGCGACTTGCAGAGGTAGCGGCATATATGGACTTGTCCCCATACGCGTGGGGATGATCCTATCGGCGATTTCCGTTGCTGAAGAAAAAGAATCTTGTCCCCATACGCGTGGGGATGATCCTGTTGCAATATAAATTCCCTATGACCGAATATACTTGTCCCCATACGCGTGGGGATGATCCCTTACTTGATGTAAAGGGAAAGGAAAGTTCTTCCTTGTCCCCATACGCGTGGGGATGATCCTAAATACACAAGGCAAAACAAGCGTATACCTTCTTGTCCCCATACGCGTGGGGATGATCCTATTGGCATTCGAAAACATTCGGGGAAGTTTCACTTGTCCCCATACGCGTGGGGATGATCCTTTAGCTCTATAGCGTACACTTGCAAGATGTCACTTGTCCCCATACGCGTGGGGATGATCCCTACCGGCTTATCAATCTATGGTAATGCCAGTAGCTTGTCCCCATACGCGTGGGGATGATCCTTATACCACAGCAAATACCCTTTTGTCAATTGGCCTTGTCCCCATACGCGTGGGGATGATCCTGCCGTACATTGATAAAAATCTGCCAATTATGTCTTGTCCCCATACGCGTGGGGATGATCCTTGATAAGAAACGAGGTGTAAAAATGGATTTATCTTGTCCCCATACGCGTGGGGATGATCCTACCCAAAACACCGTCACAATCCGTCACGTAGCCTTGTCCCCATACGCGTGGGGATGATCCCTTTGCTTGCCTTATATTAGTACCAAAAGTTTGCTTGTCCCCATACGCGTGGGGATGATCCCGGCGGCACAAAATTCATTGAAATATGTTTTGACTTGTCCCCATACGCGTGGGGATGATCCTGCCTTCATACGATTTGCAAAAATAGTATTGTACTTGTCCCCATACGCGTGGGGATGATCCCTTGCGTTAAATGACACATCAAAGAAATATGTTCTTGTCCCCATACGCGTGGGGATGATCCTAAAACATTGTGGATTTGCCGCCGAAACTTACACTTGTCCCCATACGCGTGGGGATGATCCTCGTGGTACGGCAATTTTTGCGTAAGGCTTGAGCTTGTCCCCATACGCGTGGGGATGATCCTAACTTAAAACATATAACTAATGACGGAATAAGCTTGTCCCCATACGCGTGGGGATGATCCTATCTTTGCCATTTTCTTATCCTCCTACCCTTTCTTGTCCCCATACGCGTGGGGATGATCCTAAACACTCTCTGCGCTGTAATCGCTATAAGATCTTGTCCCCATACGCGTGGGGATGATAAATCTAGCTTTAATTCACTACAGATTTTTTTAATCTTGTCCCCATACGCGTGGGGATGATCCTATCCGTCAAAATATCGCCGCAAATGGCGGTTTCTTGTCCCCATACGCGTGGGGATGATCCTGTTTTACAAATGGGACAAAATGGAAATTCAAGCTTGTCCCCATACGCGTGGGGATGATCCTATCCGTCAAAATATCGCCGCAAATGGCGGTTTCTTGTCCCCATACGCGTGGGGATGATCCTTATATGAGCTTACGTCTTTCGGGTACAATTTACTTGTCCCCATACGCGTGGGGATGATCCTTCCTTATTTGTTAATTCTGTTAAATGATTTCGCTTGTCCCCATACGCGTGGGGATGATCCCTCCTTCCACACTCAAGGACGAGAGCCGAAGCTCTTGTCCCCATACGCGTGGGGATGATCCTATCTCCGAGCTGCAGACGCTGGCGCTGGAAGACTTGTCCCCATACGCGTGGGGATGATCCTAGATTACTTGACAAGAACATATACAGCGTGATCTTGTCCCCATACGCGTGGGGATGATCCTTCTGCCTGACACAAACTGCCGTACTGACACATCTTGTCCCCATACGCGTGGGGATGATCCTGTTAGCATTCGAAAACATTCTTGGAAGTTTTACTTGTCCCCATACGCGTGGGGATGATCCTGATGTTGTTATATTATCGGAATATGCGGATTACTTGTCCCCATACGCGTGGGGATGATCCTTCTATTTGATTCGCTACTGTGTTTATCTTTTTCTTGTCCCCATACGCGTGGGGATGATCCCACAAGTCATAGCATTTGTAAGCATTCTTGCCTCTTGTCCCCATACGCGTGGGGATGATCCTATCTTCCTCTTCATATTCCGTCATTGGAAATTCTTGTCCCCATACGCGTGGGGATGATCCTGAAATTTTGAATAAGAACACTTCAGATTTTAGCTTGTCCCCATACGCGTGGGGATGATCCTACTTAATACAAGCATTGTACCAGCTATTATGGCTTGTCCCCATACGCGTGGGGATGATTTTTCTATATTTCCTGTTTTTTCCAAAGTGTCAGGCTTGTCCCCATACGCGTGGGGATGATCCCAGATGATAAGAATCTTGTTGATGATGTAATCACTTGTCCCCATACGCGTGGGGATGATCCTCAACCGCTTCTTGCAGATGTGCTTCGTTAAACCTTGTCCCCATACGCGTGGGGATGATCCTAATATTTTCTGCGCCGTATTTGTTCTGGACGACTTGTCCCCATACGCGTGGGGATGATCCTTATATCCGGGCAAATCTGTATATTGACCCGTCCTTGTCCCCATACGCGTGGGGATGATCCTGGCTCTCATCTCTGTAAGCTTGTCATAAATCTCTTGTCCCCATACGCGTGGGGATGATCCTTAGATGTTGTTGCAGCCGCACGAATTGCATCCCTTGTCCCCATACGCGTGGGGATGATCCTCTACCGTTTTTGGCATTTTAGACCAGTGACCTCTTGTCCCCATACGCGTGGGGATGATCCTATTTATTATCGCATCGCTGTACTTTTTTAAAACTTGTCCCCATACGCGTGGGGATGATCCTTTTTTGGATGGTGTTGTTCCTCCAACGTTGTACTTGTCCCCATACGCGTGGGGATGATCCTTAATGACAACATCGGCTGATAAATAAAGCGTTCTTGTCCCCATACGCATGGGGATGATCCTATAGTGTTTGCTGTCCAAGTGTTATCAGTAAACTTGTCCCCATACGCATGGGGATGATCCTATATGGTAAAAAATCCCTTAATGATGATAACACTTGTCCCCATACGCGTGGGGATGATCCCAAGAAATTCGCCTGAAAAAATGCGCCAGATAGCTTGTCCCCATACGCGTGGGGATGATCCTGCTGTATAAGGATAACAATGTGCTTGTCAACACTTGTCCCCATACGCGTGGGGATGATCCCATTGCCTCACCTCTGTTCAATTATAGCACATTCTTGTCCCCATACGCGTGGGGATGATTTATTCGGGCTTGACGAGGGAGTGTCAAACACATTCTTGTCCCCACACGCGTGGGGATGATCCTTTACACTTACCGTGACGGGTAACACAGTATACCTTGTCCCCACACGCGTGGGGATGATCCGATTGTACCAATGTTTACGTGGGGCTTGGTACGCTTGTCCCCACACGCGTGGGGATGATCCTAGGGGATAAAGTCAAGGCTGGCGACAAGCTCGCTTGTCCCCACACGCGTGGGGATGATCCTCCTGTGGTATAATACAGACAGACAAGAAAAACCTTGTCCCCACACGCGTGGGGATGATCCTACGCTTCGACCCACGCATATTGATAACCTTCACTTGTCCCCACACGCGTGGGGATGATCCCACGATTTGCCTTGTTGTTATCGTATACAATGGCTTGTCCCCACACGCGTGGGGATGATCCCCTTATACTTCTGCGTGTAGACAAACACGGCTACTTGTCCCCACACGCGTGGGGATGATCCTGGACTTTGTGAACGATTTAGGCGGCGTGTGCCCTTGTCCCCATACGCGTGGGGATGATCCCGCTTTTTAAGTTCGTTCATTAACTCTTCATCGCTTGTCCCCACACGCGTGGGGATGATCCTCGAGGAGCAGAACGCTCTTAATCTGAACTCTGCTTGTCCCCACACGCGTGGGGATGATCCCCCCCTTGACAAATCAAAAATCCTGTGGTATAACTTGTCCCCACACGCGTGGGGATGATCCCTAAAAACAATCGAAAACCGAGAGCCGACAGGCCTTGTCCCCACACGCGTGGGGATGATACGTCCCTGACGAGCTTAAAAAGCTTAACAGCAGCCTTGTCCCCACACGCGTGGGGATGATCGGTACAACCGACCCCAACGTGTGTGGCGTCAAGCCTTGTCCCCACACGCGTGGGGATGATCCTACGGAGTTCCGCCTAACAGTTGCGCTGATTATCTTGTCCCCACACGCGTGGGGATGATCCCGAAGAATCGGGCGATACTCTGAACCCGACAGACTTGTCCCCACACGCGTGGGGATGATCCTCTTGTCACCTCGACCATAATAACAACCGCTTACTTGTCCCCACACGCGTGGGGATCATCCTGCAAATAACTCCTGCATTTCACCGTGCTTTATCTTGTCCCCACACGCGTGGGGATGATCCTGTCCTATTGCATCTGTGATATGATTACGATAGCTTGTCCCCACACGCGTGGGGATGATCCCGGCTTAAAGCGTCAGACGAATAATCGGCGGTTCTTGTCCCCACACGCGTGGGGATGATCCCGGTAGCGATTGCCGCTGAGAAGATGTCAAAGACTTGTCCCCACACGCGTGGGGATGATCCTGAGCTATGTCGCTGAAAAAACAGCTGAAGAAACTTGTCCCCACACGCGTGGGGATGATCCTCTCTACTCGTAAAATAGCTGCGGCACACCGCACTTGTCCCCACACGCGTGGGGATGATCCCAGCGTAAGCGTAGTGAAGCAAGTCGCAAGCTGCTTGTCCCCACACGCGTGGGGATGATCCTGTGCGCTCAAGCTCTTTGCTCTTAAATGTGTACTTGTCCCCACACGCGTGGGGATGATCCCTCTTCCATACGAAGATGATGACGTTGCCAAAGCTTGTCCCCACACGCGTGGGGATGATCCCAATATTATCTGCAGAAAGCGAGTCTAAATTTGCTTGTCCCCACACGCGCGGGGATGATCCTTGTTCTTCCTTTGCTAAAAAACTTAGCGATGACTTGTCCCCACACGCGTGGGGATGATAAGCTCGACACACCGTTTATTGACAGGAAAGCAGACTTGTCCCCACACGCGTGGGGATGATCCTAAAGCTTGTCATTTCTATCGATATAAAGCTGTCTTGTCCCCACACGCGTGGGGATGATCCCCAGCAGTCTTTGAGAGATTTGCTGGATAGTGTCTTGTCCCCACACGCGTGGGGATGATCAGGTCGTATGATATGTTTACTGTTGCCGATGTGACTTGTCCCCACACGCGTGGGGATGATCCTAAACGAGGCAATGGCGCTTGTCAATGCTCTTGCTTGTCCCCACACGCGTGGGGATGATCCCAAGTCGAACTATATCTTGACCCATGAATTGAACTTGTCCCCACACGCGTGGGGATGATCCTGTATCTGCATTTAGCGCAGAACAAGCAGTTGCCTTGTCCCCACACGCGTGGGGATGATCCCGTCAAAGCTCAAAAAACGCCCGTCCTCATAAACTTGTCCCCACACGCGTGGGGATGATCCTGCAATTTGCGAGACCGCTAAATATTGTGTCAACTTGTCCCCACATGCGTGGGGATGATCCTGTGTTCGGCACTGTCGACCTCGGCACCGATGACTTGTCCCCACACGCGTGGGGATGATATGCGGTTTTAAAATCATTGGCAATTGCAGGAAGACTTGTCCCCACACGCGTGGGGATGATCCCGGATTACTTCGATGCCTGAGCAAAGAATTTCTCTTGTCCCCACACGCGTGGGGATGATCTTTGTCGAGACATACCAAACATTACCATATGACTCTTGTCCCCACACGCGTGGGGATGATCCCCGTCTTAAGCACTATAAACAAACTTGTTGAACCTTGTCCCCACACGCGTGGGGATGATCCTAAATATATGCTTAACGATGGCGAAAAATGGCACTTGTCCCCACACGTGTGGGGATGATCCTGGGATAAAGAACCGGATATAGATTACGGAGAACTTGTCCCCACACGCGTGGGGATGATCCTCCTGAGACGATTGCATATTGGCGGGAACAGATCTTGTCCCCACACGCGTGGGGATGATCCTAACGCTGTCTGATAAAACATCAGAGTAATAACTCTTGACATCATCTAGAAAATCTGCTATACTAATTTTAGAATCAGTAGAGGCACTATCGGTTTCAACACCAAGTCCTCGGCGTTTAGTCGCAGCTGGTTCTATTTCTTTTGCATTAAGCGCCTTGTCCCCACACGCGTGGGATGATTCTTACCTCTTTGTTTTGTGTTTGTAAGCACACTACTAAGCATACCGTCATCTATCGCTACGGAAAACGCTACCGACTTGATTGATTTTCCGGCAAGTACCTTTGCCACCAATTCGTAGAGTTCTTCGGCACTCCATTCTTTGTGTCTATTTTTTTGTTTTAACACCTCCGAACTGCAAGCATATTCGAGCCGAACCCATTTCCTTATCATCTGGCGGAAATTTGTCTCATTTGCTCTTTCCGGTGTTTTCATCCATTCTCCTTTTCTGTATTTTTCAACAGCTTTTCTTTTGTACGCATAATCGTATTTCACAAAATTACCCTCCTTACCGGATGTCCGGTAAGGAGGGTAAATATCGCTATAACAACGGGGTTAACGTATTTTTTGAGTATATTACTTTATATCTGCGTGGTGTGCCTGAATTGACTTTACGCCGAAGTGCTTGTTCGCTTTAAGTGACTTTATACCCTCGATGCTTGCCTTAGCGGCCGCCATTGTTGTGATATAAGGCACCTTATGTCTGATTGCTGACTTGCGGATGTAGCTGTCATCGTTTGCACTCGTCTTACCTGCGGGTGTGTTGATGATAAGCTGAATATCGCCGTTTGCTATTGCATCGGTGATGTTGGGTCTGCCCTCGTACATTTTGTTGATACGTTCAGCGGTGATGCCTGCATCCTTTATCATATCATAGCTCTTGCCTGTTGCAAGGATACGGAAACCAAGCTCGCTGAATGATTTTGCAATTTCAAGCAACTCGGGCTTATCTCTGTCGCATACGCTGAGGAGAACAGTTCCACCAAGAGGAAGCTTTACCTGTGTTGCCTCCTGAGCCTTGTAGTACGCTTCTCCAAATGTGGGAGCGATTCCGAGAACCTCGCCTGTTGAACGCATTTCGGGACCGAGAACGGGGTCAACCTCCTGGAACATATTGAAGGGGAATACCGCTTCCTTAACACCGTAGTGATTGATAACCTTGTCGTGAAGCTCGGGTACGGGGGAGGGCTTGCCTGTAAGTGATGATGTGATTATCTGAGTAGCAAGCTGTACCATGTTTATATTGCAAACCTTTGATACCAGCGGAACTGTACGGGACGCTCTGGGGTTAGCTTCAAGAACATAGACAGTATCGTCTTCAATAGCGTACTGCATATTCATAAGACCGCATACATTCATTTCAACGGCAATCTTCTTTGTGTAATCCTTGATCGTTGCTACCTGCTTTTCCGTAAGGTTCATAGAGGGCAGGATACAAGCGGAGTCACCGGAGTGAACACCTGCAAGCTCAATATGCTCCATAACAGCGGGAACAAAGCAGTTCTTGCCGTCCGAGATAGCGTCAGCCTCGCACTCTGTTGCGTGGTGGAGGAAACGGTCTATCAGTATAGGTCTGTCGGGGGTAACGCCTACTGCCGCAGACATATAGACCTTCATCATTTCGTCATCGTGAACAATCTCCATACCTCTGCCGCCGAGAACGTATGAAGGACGCACCATTACGGGATAACCGATGCGGTTTGCGATTTCAAGCGCTTCGTCAACGTTTACAGCCATTCCGGATTCGGGCATCGGGATTCCGAGTTTGTCCATCATAGCACGGAAGTGATCTCTGTCTTCCGCAAGGTCGATAGTTTCGGGAGTTGTGCCGAGAATGTTTACGCCGTATTTCTTAAGGTCGCTTGCAAGGTTGAGCGGTGTCTGACCGCCGAACTGAGCGATAACGCCGAGCGGCTTTTCCTTATCGTGAATCGAAAGAACGTCTTCAAGGGTGAGCGGCTCAAAGTAGAGCTTATCCGATGTATCGTAGTCGGTTGAAACTGTTTCGGGGTTGCAGTTTACAATGATAGATTCAAAGCCGAGCTTTTTGAGTGCAAGTGCCGCATGAACGCAGCAGTAGTCAAATTCGATACCCTGACCTATTCTGTTGGGACCGCCGCCGAGAATCATTATCTTGGGCTTGTCGCTGACAGGGCTTTTATCCTCGTCAAGATGATAGGTGGAGTAGTAGTAAGCCGCATTATCAGTACCGCTTACATGAACGCCTTCCCACGCTTCCTTTATGCCGAAGCCGATACGGGCATTTCTGATCTCTTCCTCTGTAACCTCAAGAAGTGAGCTTAAATAACGGTCGGAGAAACCGTCCAGCTTTGCCTGCTTCAGTACAGCCTTTTCGGGAACAGAACCCTTGATCTTGAGCAGTGCTTCTTCTTCGTCAACAAGCTCCTTCATCTGCTGTAAGAACCAGTCTTTTATCTTCGTAAGGGCGTGAATCTCTTCAATAGTAGCACCTTTACGCAGAGCTTCATATATAACAAACTGTCTTTCGCTTGTGGGGTATCTCAGCTGTGCTAAAAGCTCTTCCTTTGTCATATCGTGGAAGTTCTTTGCAAAGCCAAGACCGTATCTGTCCTTTTCGAGTGAACGTATAGCCTTCTGGAAAGCCTCTTTATAGGTCTTGCCGATGCTCATTACTTCACCGACGGCTCTCATCTGTGTTCCGAGTTTATCCTCTGCGCCCTTGAACTTTTCGAACGCCCAACGTGCGAACTTGATTACAATATAATCTCCGTCAGGGTAATACTTGTCGAGTGTGCCGTACTTACCGCAGGGGATATCCCCCAGCGTCAGACCGCAGGCAAGGAGGGCGGAAACGAAGGCAATAGGGAAGCCTGTAGCCTTTGAAGCAAGAGCGGAAGAACGTGATGTTCTGGGATTTATTTCGATTACAACAATACGTCCTGTTTCGGGATTACGGGCAAACTGACAGTTGCAGCCGCCGATAACCTCGATGGATTCGATAATGCGGTAAGACATTTCCTGAAGCTCTTTCTGAACATCTTCGGGAATAGTCAGCATAGGAGCAGAGCAGAACGAGTCGCCCGTATGCACGCCGATGGGGTCGATGTTTTCGATAAAGCAAACGGTAATCTTGTTGTTGTCGGCATCACGGACAACTTCAAGCTCAAGCTCTTCCCAGCCGAAGATACATTCCTCGACAAGAACCTGACCTACAAGAGATGCCTGCAAGCCTCTTTCGCATACAACCTTAAGTTCGTCTACATTATAAACCATTCCGCCACCGGCACCGCCCATTGTATAGGCAGGACGAAGAACAACAGGGTACTTGAGTTCCTCGGCTATCTTGACAGCTTCATCAATCGTGTAAGCAACTTCACTTCTCGGCATACCGATACCGAGATCCTTCATTGCATTCTTGAACTCGATACGGTCTTCACCACGTTCGATAGCGTCGACCTGAACGCCGATTACCTGTACGTTGAACTTTTTCAGTACACCTGCCTTGTCAAGCTCAGAGCAGAGATTTAGTCCTGACTGACCGCCGAGGTTGGGCAGAAGCGCATCGGGACGTTCCTGCTCGATAATCTGAGTAAGTCTGTCGAGGTTGAGCGGTTCAATGTATGTGATGTCCGCTACATCGGGGTCGGTCATAATAGTTGCGGGGTTTGAGTTTACAAGAACTATCTCGTAACCGAGCTTCTTGAGCGCTTTACAAGCCTGTGTGCCTGAATAGTCAAACTCACAAGCCTGACCTATGATGATAGGGCCGGAGCCTATTATCATAATTTTGTTAATGTCCTGTCTTTTTGGCATATTTCTCATCCTTACCGCACTTTTGCAGTGCGAAATTTTTATTTGCCGTATTGTTGGCATATTTTATTAGGATAATAATATCACAAAATCCGACAGAATGCAATAGAAAACTTCCGGATAGGGCAGATTTGTCATAAAAGTAACATTTTCAGGCGGATGTTCGGTTTTGGGTACAAAAAAGCCGACCTGCCGGAAAAGGTCGGCTGATGATATTCAATCATATTTTTTCAAATATAAGGATTTTCTGAGTTACTTTCTTGATTAAAGGGAGGTTTCTGAACGGTTTCAATATCGGCATGATTTCTGTCATACCACGGATGATATTATCGTTTTTGATACATCTGAAGCCGTCTGCCGCTTTACCTAAATCATCAAAGGTATCAGCACCAAACACGAATTTTGCACCGGTGTCCTGAATTGATTTTTCGGTATGCTCCTTGTTTACCCATTTTTTAGCAAGGCACTCCATAAGCACTGTCGCATTATCGAATTTATCTCTGATAATCGACAGCATCTGAGCGTTTTCATCAGAGGTAAGGTACATTGAAAGACCTTCGATTATAAATAGCATTTTTCCTCTTTTTGTTACCTTGTCAGCCCAAGCGGGATCAGTTGCGGAAATGCCTATTGTAGACACCCTGCCTGATTCGTGATATATTGCGTCACGAACCTCTATAGTTTCCGGCAGATCGACATTGTACCATATTATTCTGCCGTTATCCATACGGTAAAATCTTGTATCAAGACCGCAGGCTATGTTTACAACTGTGCAATCGGGATTTTTGTTTATAAAGTCTTTGACCAATTCGTCAAATACGATGGTTCGTGCGATTACTCCGTTGCTCATCGTAGAATCCTTTTCCGCTTTTGAAAAGTCATAGTCTATCTTATCGACAAGCTCTATTGCCTTGGCATCGTAAAATTTAGCATTCTTTTTTCTTGAATATTTGGCTCTTGCGTAAAAACTCTGTAGCATAGTTTCTGCTGAGCCCGTAAGCAGTGGATTGATTTTTTTTGTCTTCCATAATATCTCCGTTAATACACAAATACATTTTGGTTAATCCGGACTAACCGAAATCATTTTACCACAAAAATGCGCCTCTGTCAATAAGAATCCAAGAGTATTGCGGCTGAAGAGCGGATTTAAACAGGTTATAATCGGTTATAAATCAAAATTTCATAATATCGAAATAAAAATGTAAAAAAAGACTTGACAAAGGAGTCAGGATTTGTTATAATAAATCACGTTGTGAAAACAACCCAAAAGTTTATAGCTTTTGAGCCACTAGCTCAGGCGGCAGAGCACCTGCCTTTTAAGCAGGGTGTCCCGGGTTCGATTCCCGGGTGGCTCACCAAAGTCCTTCGATTAAATTCGGGGACTTTTTTTATTTGTGTTTTGATAAGTACCGAATCGCACTGACTGAAGCTGTTTTTGCGGTATCGGAAAAAATTTTGCGACAAAACTTGACATCGGGGCAGATATAGTATAATATATAGTTATAATTATCAGAAAAGAGAACTGTATGACCAAAAAGGAAAGAGCAGGGCTTGTTATAGACGGGCTTGCCGAGTGCTATCCGGATGTGAAATGCGCTCTTGTTTATAAAAAGCCGCATGAGCTTCTGATAGCGACAAGGCTTTCGGCACAGTGTACCGATAAGCGAGTAAATATGGTTACTCCCGCACTTTTCGAAAAATTCCCCGATATTGACAGCTTTGCGGCGGCAGAGCCTGACGAGGTTGCGGAATATATACATTCGTGCGGACTATATAAGACAAAAGCTGTTGATATTGTTATGATGTGCAGAATGCTCCGTGATGATTTCGGCGGTGAAATTCCCGATACAATTGAACAGCTTGTAAAGTTGCCCGGGGTCGGAAGAAAGACAGCTAATCTTATAGTAGGCGACCTCTACGGTAAGCCTGCTCTTGTATGCGACACACACGTTATAAGAGTGAGCGGAAGGCTGGGCCTTACCGACGGAACAAAGGATGCGCTGAAGGTTGAAAAACAGCTTGCCGCAATAATAAAGCCGGACGACAGATTGATGATGTGTCACAGGCTTGTGTGGCACGGTCGGCTTGTGTGCAGTGCGGCAAAACCGAATTGCAGCGAATGCAGGCTGAGCGGTTTTTGCAAGTTTTTTTCGGGGACAAAATAAAATAACGGCTTGGAGTGAGTATTATGAAAGGGAAGGTACGCAACGCAATAATAATTGCCGCAGGCGTGCTTATCCTTACCGTAATGCTCACTGTTGTTTTATATTACTATAACGACAAAGTAATGCGTGATAACGCATGGGTGTTCTCTGTGAATGAAACCTCATACGATGAAAGCTCGTATTCGTATGAGCAAAAACCGGATCTTAATTCAGCAGATCTTGAAACGCTGATGCAGATAAAAGGCGTCGGGCGGAAAACGGCACACGATATTATAAACTATCGTGAAAAGCACGGGAAATTTACATCTATGTCACAGCTTAAAGAGATAAACTCGGTAGATGATGAAGTATATATGATACTGTGCAGTCGGTTTACCGTTGCCTCGTCGGGATATTACACTAAAAACGAGTCTTACGGCATTCGCAAGGTAAACCTCAATAAAGCTACCGTAGACGAGCTGATGAGCGTTGAGGGAATAACGGAGGAAATCGCAAAGAATATTATATTGCGCCGTAAAGACCACGGAGATTATACCTCTGTAAGAGAACTTCTTGATACCGAGGGCATAACGATAACTCTTTACAGCAAAATTTCCGATAAACTGACAGTTTGATTTTATATTATTTTAGTGAGAAATTGCCAAAAAACTATTGATTTTATTGCAGTGATTTGGTATACTTAATTAATAAAGCATAACGCTTTATATATTTACAGGAAATACAAGGCGTTACGGAGGTCATTATGGATTATAACATCAAAGACGTATCCGGCAGACTGAAAAGCACAAGAGAGTACCTTGATATATCTGTCGGCGAAATGGCAAACAAAACAAACGTCACCACAGACGAATATATTTCACTTGAAAACGGAGAAAAGGATTTTTCGCTTTCATTCCTGAATCAGGCGGCGGACGCACTCGGCATTGAGCTTATAGAGCTTCTTACAGGTGTTACGCCTAAGCTCAATACATATTCGATAGTCCGTAAGGATCAAGGCTTACCGATCGAGCGTCGGGAAAGATTTGCCTATCAGCACCTTGCCTATCTTTTTAAAAACAAGAAAATAGAGCCGTTGCTGGTAACAGCTCCTTATGATGAGGAGGAGCAGAAAAAGCCTATACACCTGTCTGTACACGACGGTCAGGAAATGGACTATATAATATCGGGAACGTTGAAGTTCCAGATAGGCAGTCATATTGAAACGGTAAGTGAAGGCGACTGCATTTATTACGACAGCATGAATCCGCACGGAATGATAGCCGTTGACGGCAAGGACTGCAAGTTCTTGGCAATACTGATCTGATAAACAAAGGAACGGAAAGAAAAGTATATGGAACAGGTTAAAAATTACTACAAGAGATTTGTAAAAGAAGGCTTTGATGAGAACGGGATACTGAATAAGTTCGAGATAGATTGCCCCGATAACTATAACTTCGGTTACGATATTATAGATAAGTTCGGAGAAATCGACCCCGACAGGAGAGCACTTATCCACATCGACCTTCAGGAAAACCGTCACGATTTTTCCTATTCACAGCTTTCGAAGCTGTCAACGCAGGCGGCAAATCTTTTCAAGTCATACGGTATAAAAAAAGGCGACAAGGTAATGCTGGTACTGAAAAGAAACTACCAGTTCTGGATTGCGATAATCGCTCTTATCAAGCTCGGTGCGGTTGCTATACCCGCAACGCATCTGCTGACAACACACGACTTTACCTATCGCTTTGAACGTGCAAGCGTAAAAGCTATAGTCTGTACCGGCTATAATCCCGATATAGCCAAGTATGTCGATGAGGCGCAGGAAGAAATCCACGCTGACGGTCTTGTTAAATTTATAGCAAACGGTCACAGGGACGGCTGGATCCCGTTCGATGATGAAATTGCCGGAATGCCCGAAACTATGGAGCGTGTGCAGACGGATACAAGGGAGCATATGCTGTTATATTTCACATCGGGTACTACGGGCTATCCCAAGATGGTTGTCCATAATCACAGATATGCACTCGCACATATTCAGACTGCGGCACATTGGCAGAATGTCGATTCTGACGGTGTTCATCTTACAATATCAGATACAGGCTGGGGAAAAGCCGCCTGGGGCAAGCTGTTCGGTCAGATGTCGCTCGGTGCGTGCGTGTTCGTGTATGATTTTGACAAGTTCATACCGACCGATATGCTGAGGATAATGCAGAACTATAAGATAACCTCATTCTGTGCGCCTCCCACCATGTTCCGTTTCTTTATAAAGGAAGGTCTTGAAAACTACGATCTTTCGAGTCTTAAATATTCCGCTATTGCAGGCGAGGCACTCAACCCTGAGGTGTATAACAAGTGGCTTGAGTTTACCGGTCTTAAGCTGATGGAGGCATTCGGTCAGACCGAATCTACAGCACTGCTTGCAAATCTTGTAGGCATGACGCCTAAGCCCGGCTCAATGGGCAAGCCTACACCGCTGTATGATGTCGACATTGTCGATGATGGCGGAAATCCGGTGCCTGTCGGAGAAGTCGGTGAAATAGTAGTCCGTGCCGAGCGTGGCAAGGACGGCCTTTTTGACGGCTATTACCGTGATGATGAGCTTACCGCTCAGGCATGGCACGACGGGCTGTATCATACAGGCGATACCGCTTGGAAGGATGAGGACGGCTACTTCTGGTATGTCGGAAGAAATGATGATGTTATCAAGGCGAGCGGTTACCGTATAGGACCTTTCGAGATCGAAAGCGTTCTGATAGCACACCCGTCTGTGCTTGAGTGTGCCGTTACGGGTGCACCCGACCCTATAAGAGGTCAGGTGGTAAAGGCAACAATCGTTCTTGCAAGAGGCTATGAACCGTCTGAAGAGCTTAAAAAAGAGCTTCAGACTTACGTTAAGAAGAACACTGCGCCTTATAAATATCCGAGAATAGTGGAGTTCGTTGACGAGCTTCCCAAAACTATCAGCGGCAAGATAAGAAGGGTACAGATTCGTAACGAGGATAACAAGAAAAACAGTTAATGACAGAATTCGCCGCAGGTAATACTTGCGGCGATAGTTTTAGAGGGCTTTATGGAGTATTACATCTATCTGTTGCAGATATTCGGCGGCGGTAACCCAAAAATTCACGAGGTGATAAAGGCATACGGTAATGCAAGACTTGCGTATGAGCATATCAGCAGTGGCGATATGTCGCATATACCTTCTAACCGTCACGAGTATGTCCGCAGAGCGTCGCTCGAACGCTCGAAGGTGATAATGGATTATTGCGCCGGGAATAATATCGGCATTGTCACAATTGACGACAGAAATTATCCCGAACAGCTTAAGAATATATATAATCCGCCCGTTCTGCTGTTTACTGCGGGAGATATAAACTGCCTGCAGGGTAAGCTGGCGGTGTCGATAGTAGGACCCAGAAAGCCGTTTGGCAATGCGATAAGGCTTGCGGAAAACATCTGCTACAATCTTGCGAGAAGCGACATTGTTCTTGTAAGCGGCTTTGCACTGGGCATAGACAGGATAGCGCACAATAACAGTATCCGTCACCATAAGCCGACTGTGGCTGTGCTTGCCTGCGGAATAACTATTGATTATCCGAATAATTCATTCGGGCTGAGAAAGAACATAATCGACAACGGCGGACTTATTCTGTCGGAGCTGCTCCCGGATACACCGTGTAATTCTGATTATTTCAAATTCAGAAACCGTATTATTTCAGGGCTTTCAAAGGGTACTGTCGTGATAGGCGGCTACAACGGAAGCGGAAGCCTTATCACTGCAAACCATGCGTTTGAGCAGGACAGAGAGGTATTCTTTACTATACCTGACGATACGCTGGATAAGAAATACAGCCGTGTTATCAGATTTTTGCGTGACGGGGCGCATTCTGTTTATGATTTCTATGATATTATCAATGAGTTTTATCCGACTTACCGTGACAGAATCGATGATACATATCTTGATAAGGAACAGCTGACAAGCTTTGTGATGCACGAGGATGTCAGGGAAACTCCGCCTGCTGAGGATTTGCCGACGGTTTGCGAAGTAAAGGAACCTGAGTCTGCGAAAAAAGATGAGAAGAAGCCTCTGCCTAAGGTGAAGGCGGCAGATGCACCACGCTTTAAAATTACAGGTGTCAAGGATAAGGAAAAGGAAATAGATTATTTCCGAGTAACTCCCGAAAATGTGCTGAAAAAGCGGAAAAAAGCGGGAAAGCCTGCTACACTGAATGATACGGCAGTAAAAGAAAGAATTCCGCTAATAGCACCGATTGCCGAAGCCGATAACACGGATGTGAGTGAGGCAGAGCCGGTAACGGATAAGGAAGAAAAGCAGAGCGGACAAATTGCGGAAGCCGCAGAAAACGCATCGGGAGCCGCAGAAATTCTCGGTATCATCGCAAACAGTGACGGAGTAACGCTTGATACATTGCTTTCTGCCTGCAGCTTATCATTCGGGGAACTCAGCGAGATACTCGCCGACCTTGAAATAAGCGGTGCTGTATCCTGCGGTGCAGGCGGAATATACACAGTAAAGAAGGAGCGGTAATGAATCGTTCACAGCTTGACAAATACATAACCGACTATTACGGCGTCAGAGCCGAAAGATTGTTTGAAAAGAATCCCGGTTTTCAGGCGTATCGTCATAATGATACGAAAAAGTGGTTCGCTATGATAATGGATTTGCCTGAAAGCAGGCTCGGACTTGACGGGCAGGAAATTATAGATGTCGTCAATCTCAAGTGCGACCCTATCCTCATCGGGTCGCTGAGGCTGGAGCAGGGCTTTTATCCTGCGTATCATATGAATAAGGAAAACTGGATAACGGTCGCCCTTGATGAAAGAGTACCCGATGAACAACTAAGGATGCTTGTCGATATGAGTTATGAGCTGACAAGGAAAAAGTTCAGAAGAAAAAATAAGTAAAGAATACCGCCCGTGAATGCAGTGAGCAAACACGGGCGGTAAATGTTTTATTTACTTTCTCATAAGTCTTAATGAATTGAAGATAGCGATTATCGAAACGCCAACATCTGCGAAAACAGCCGCCCACATATTAGCAAGACCTAAAACGCCGAGTACCTGAATTATCAGCTTTACACCGAGTGCAAATATGATATTCTGGAGAACTATGCGGTTTGTTTTTTTGCTGATTGCAAATGCGTCGGCAAGCTGCATTGGGTCGTCCTTCATAAGAACGCAGTCTGCGGTTTCTATGGCACTGTCTGCGCCCGAGCCGCCCATTGCAACGCCTATGTCGGCAGATGCTATTACGGGTGCGTCATTTATGCCGTCGCCTACAAACATTACCTTTTCATTGTCAGGAAGCTCCGATTTCATCTTAAGCGTAATTTCGCTCTTGTTTTCGGGGAGAAGCTCTGCGTAGTAATCTGTGATACCGAGCTTTTCAGCCGCCGCAGCCGCCGCAGATTTATTGTCGCCTGTGAGCATTACGACCTTCACACCGTGATTTTTAAGCATCTTTACGGCTTCAGCCGAGTGTTCCTTAGGCATATCTGCGATTTCGATAAGACCTGCATATTTATTGTCGACAGCCACATAAAGCACTGTGCCGTTTGCTTCGGGGCAGTTTATGCTGTAGTCAGCCATAAGTCTGCTGTTACCGCAGAGAACGGTCACGCCCGAAATTACAGCCTTGATGCCCTTGCCGGCTATTTCACTACACTGAGTAATCTGCGACTGGTCAATATCCGCACCGTATGCCTTTCTTACCGAAACGGCTATAGGGTGGTTGGAGTTGCTCTCGGCATAAGCCGCATATCGCAACAGCTCATCCTTGCTCATTCCTGCAGGCTCTGTCCTTGTGACCTCAAACTGACCTTTTGTAAGCGTGCCTGTCTTATCGAACAGTACGACCTTAGCCTTTGATATTGCTTCAAGGTAGTTACTGCCTTTAACCAGTATACCCTTTGACGAAGCCTTGCCGATACCTGCAAAGTATCCGAGCGGTACGGAAATAACCAATGCGCACGGGCAGGAGATTACGAGGAAGATAAGACCTCTTTGTACCCACGTTCCGAAATCAAAGCCGGTGAACAGGGGAGGGATAAGCGATATTATCACCGCCGCAAGTACGACTATGGGGGTGTAGTATTTTGCAAATACCGAGATGAAGTTCTCCGTCTTTGTCTTTTTCTCAACGGCAGACTCGACCATCTGAAGCATTTTGTATACCGTGCTGTCGGTGAACCGGCGTGTTGTTCTAAGCGTGATAACGCCTGAAATGTTGATAGCACCTGCCGGAACTTCATCACCTACCGTAATATCTCTCGGTAAACTCTCGCCTGTGAGGGCTGATGTATCTATTGATGTGTTACCGCTTTCGACAATGCCGTCAAGCGGTATTTTTTCACCGGGCTTTACTCTTATTATACTGTCGGTTTCAACGTTTTCGGGATCGACTGTTATATATTCGCCGTCAATAAGAACATCGGCTGTTTCGGGCTTTGTCTTGATAAGAGAAGATATGCTTCTTCTTGACTTGTTCACGGCTATCGACTGGAAGAATTCTCCGACAGTGTAGAACAGCATAACGGCGACCGCTTCTTCGTATTCTCCGAGTACGATAGCACCGATGCTTGCGATAAGCATAAGCGTGTTTTCGTTGAAGAAATTCTTCTTTGCTATCGCCTTTATTGAAGTGATTGCTACCTCAAGTCCGCAGATAACGTAAGCCGCAAGATACATCGAAAGTATCGCTATCTTAGGCACAAGCTGCTCTGTACCGATAGTTTTTTCAAGGATAAAAGCGACTATGAACAGAATGCCTGCGCTTATCATCTTGACTATATCTTTAGTATAGCTTACCTTTTTCTCAACGTGGTTTTCCTTTTCGCTGACCGTTACATCGGGTTCAACGGCAGTTACCGTTGCGGTCACCAGCTTTAACAACTCCTTGTCGGAAATTATCTTTGACGGTGTTACGGTAAGCTCCTTTTTGATGAAATTCATCTTTGCGCCGTTCGCATAATCGGATTTTTCGACAGCTTCTCTTACTTCTTCCGCACACTGTGCGCAGTCAAGACCGTCTATAATATATTTCTTTTCTTTAAAAGTCTGTCTTTCCCTGACTGTTACATCGGGTTCGAGCTTTGTGACAATTTCGGTGACTGTTGTCATAAGCTCATCGGGCGAACACGAATTTTCCGTTTCAACGGTAAGCTCCTGCTTCATAAAGTTCATTTCTGCCGATTTCACACGTTCGTCCTTTTCAACTTCCGCACGAATCTCCTCTGCACAGTGAGCGCAGTCAAGACCGTCTAAAATATAGATTCTTTTCATAAGCTACCACCTTTGATATGGCTGAAGTTTTGAACAATTGAGTAACTGTTCAAATGTATTGCCCGAAAAAACAGGAGATGCTATCTCCTTTGATTTTTCCCGTTTTACTCCATAATATGTTCAAGCGCATTGCTGAACACCGTGTTTACATGGTTGTCGCTGAGCATATAGTAAACGACTTTGCCTTGCTTTTCACTGCGAACAAGCTCTGCCTGCCGTAATACTCTCAGCTGGTGAGAGATTGCCGATGCTGTCATTCCGAGCAGGGCGGCGAGGTCGCACACGCACATTTTAGAGCGTGACAGCGAGTAGAGGATTTTAATCCTTGTTTCATCGCTTATAGCCTTGAAGAACATTGACAGCTTTTCAAACTGCATCTGTTCAAGCATCCTTTCACGCACATAGTTTACTACGTCCTCGTGTATCACATTACAGTTGCAGAATTCATTTTCGTCTTTTGCAGTGATATTTTCCGATTTTTCTGATTTGCTGACCGCCATTTTAACCTCATTTCATTTGAACGGTTGTTCAACTGTTTGTATTATAACACCGTCATACTGCATTGTCAATAGTTTCTTTATGATTTTTTGCTTTTCCTGCAAAATATTTTTCTGCGATACAGGAAAAGAAAGTTGTCTTATCATTTTCGGTGAAATCCTCATCGTCAAGCATAGCCGATACTTCGCTCAGAAGCACATCGGCCTTTTCTCTTGTTTCTGTCGGAGAAGTGCCGTTGAAATACAGCTTTTCATCGCCTGACAGTATCAGATCCACAGTGTCGTCCGTCAGCAGCTCCTCGCTGACGCCGAGCAGTACCGCCATATCCGACAGCGTTTTTGCTCTCGGGGTCCTTGCACCGCTTATGTAGTTCGCAAGCGCTCTGTAGGTTATGGATACGGCAGACGCAAAGTCCGTCTTTTTATAGCCGTTTCTTTTAATAAGTATTTCCAGCTTGTCCTTAAGTTCCATAATTCCTCCGACTGAATTTCCTTTTACTATTATTATATCCTTACATTTACGGCTTGTCAATCAAAAAAATACATAAAAATTCGCTAAAATTCAACAATTATTCACTATATGCAGTATATTATGCAGTTTTGTGCATAAAAATACTTGACTTTGATGTGAAAAGGTGTATAATATTCAATGTAAGTTAAATCAGAAAGCAGAACGCCCGAAAGCGTCTGTGAGATAGAAAGGAAATAATAAAATGGCTAAAGAAATCAAAAAGATCGTACTTGCTTATTCAGGCGGACTTGATACGTCCATCATCATTCCGTGGTTACACGAGAATTATCCCGGCTGTGAAGTAATCTGCGTAGCAGGTAACGTAGGACAGGACTCTGAAATAGTAGGTCTTGAAGAAAGAGCTAAGAAGACAGGCGCATCAAAGCTCTACATAGAAGATATACAGGACGAATTCGTAAACGACTTCATATTCCCCACACTCAAGGCAGGCGCAAAGTACGAGGGCTATCTGCTCGGTACTTCGTTCGCTCGTCCTCCTATAGCTAAAAGACTTGTTGAGATAGCTAAGAAGGAAGGCGCTGACGCTATCTGCCACGGCTGCACAGGTAAGGGTAACGACCAGGTACGTTTTGAGCTTACTATCAAGGCTCTCGCACCCGAGCTTGAGATTATCGCTCCCTGGAGAATATGGGATATCAAGTCAAGAGATCAGGAAATCGAGTATGCAGAGGCACACAATGTTCCGATAAAGATTACACGTGAAACCAACTACTCAAAGGATATGAACCTCTGGCACTTATCACACGAAGGCCTTGACCTTGAAGACCCCGCAAACGAGCCTCAGTACAATAAGAAAGGCTTCCTTGAACTTGGCGTTTCACCAGAGCAGGCTCCCGACAAGCCCACATATGTTACAATACACTTTGAAAAAGGTATCCCCACTTCGCTTAACGGCGAAAAGATGGACGGCGTAAAGCTTATCAAGACTCTTAACAAGCTCGGCGGCGAGAATGGCATCGGTCTGTTCGACGTTGTTGAAAACAGACTTGTAGGTATGAAGTCGAGAGGCGTTTACGAAACTCCCGGCGGAACAATCCTTTATCACGCTCACGAAGTTCTCGAAACTATCTGTCTTGATAAGGAAACACAGCACTACAAGTACGGTCTTGCACAGAAGTATGCAGACATCGTATATAACGGTCAGTGGTACACACCTTTAAGAGAGGCTATGGACGCTTTCGTTGACAAGACACAGGAAACTGTTACAGGCGACGTTAAGCTCAAGCTCTACAAGGGTAACATCATCAACGCAGGCGTTACATCACCCTACACACTGTACAGCGAAGACTTCGCTTCATTCGGTGAGGATGATGTTTACGATCAGACAGATTCAAAGGGCTTTATCAACCTGTTCGGTCTGCCGATAAAGGTCAAGGCTCTGCTTGATGCTGAGAGAAACAATAAGTAAGCTTTAAAAGCGTTACGGTAAATCCCGCAAGGTGTAAAACTATGCCTTGCGGCTTTTACGGTTTTTAAGATGCGATTTAAAACACGGTCGTTTCGGCTGTGTTTTAAAAAGCGTTTTAATTACTTTTATATTTATAACGGAAAAAACAAAACGCTTTTTGCGTTATGAACATAAATCTGAAAGGAAATAACAGTATGTCTAAAATGATGTGGGCGGGAAGATTTTCAAAGGAGGTTGACTCAAAGGTCAACGATTTCAATTCTTCCATCTCATTTGATGCAAGAATGTACAAGCATGATATAAAAGGCTCTATAGCACACGCAACCATGCTCGGTGAGTGCGGCATTATCGACCCTGCGGACAGCAAGGTGATAATAGAAGGCCTTAACGGAATTTTAAGCGATATTGAAAACGGAACACTGCATTTCGATCCCAATGCGGAAGATATTCATATGTTCGTTGAGGCTGAGCTTACCGCACGAATAGGCGATGCGGGAAAGCGTCTGCACACCGCAAGGAGCAGAAACGATCAGGTGGCTCTTGATATAAAACTCTATCTCAAGGATGAAGTCGATGAGATTGCAAAGCTTGTCCGTGAACTTATAAACACTGTTATAGATATTGCAAAGCAGCATACAGAAACGGTAATGCCGGGCTACACCCATTTACAGCGTGCACAGCCTGTTACATTCGCACATCATCTTATGGCATATGCACAGATGCTGACAAGAGATCTGACAAGACTTGCGGACTGCAAGGAAAGAATGGATGTAATGCCGCTCGGTTCGTGTGCGCTTGCAGGCACTACATATCCTCTCAACAGAAAGAGAACCGCCGAACTTCTCGGCTTCAAGGATATTACGATGAACAGCCTTGACGGCGTATCCGACAGGGATTTCTGCGTTGAGTTATGCTCTGATATTTCGATGCTTATGATGCACCTTTCGAGATTTTCGGAAGAGATAATCATGTGGTGCTCGTGGGAATTCAAGTTTATTGAGCTTGACGATGCGTATTCTACAGGCAGTTCGATAATGCCGCAGAAGAAGAACCCCGATGTTACAGAGCTTATAAGAGGCAAGACGGCAAGGGTATACGGCGATCTGCAGACGCTTCTCACAATGATGAAGGGACTTCCGCTTGCATACAACAAGGATATGCAGGAGGACAAGGAGGCAATATTTGACGCAGTGGACACAGTAAAGCTGTGTATCTCGACATTTACTCCTATGCTTGCGACTATGACGGTACTTAAAGACAATATGCGTACTGCCGCCGCAAAGGGCTTTATCAATGCTACAGATTGTGCTGACTATCTTGTAAAGAAGGGACTTCCTTTCAGGACGGCATATAAGATAACCGGTACACTCGTTGCACTTTGCATAGAGAAGAATACAACGCTTGAACAGCTACCGATAGAAGAATACAAGAAGCTGTGCGAAACATTTGATAATGACGTATATGACGCTATCAGCCTTGATACCTGCGTTATGCAAAGAGGCGTTGACGGCGGACCTGCTCCCGATGCGGTAAAGCGTCAGATAGCTGAGCTTGAAGACAGACTGGGCGGTATCGACATCTGATGATAACTTATGAATACAGATTGCCGCACGATATAAATTCGTTCAGACGAAGCGTAGGTTGGTATGAGCTTTCGCCAAGACAGCTTAACTGTGCGCTTAAAAGCTCGGTGTTTGCGATAACGGCGCTTGACGGAGAAAAAGAAGTCGGCTCGGCAAGGGTAGTCGGTGACGGAGGCTATCAGTTCTTTATCAGCGATGTTATTGTGCGTCCCGAATATCAGGGACAGGGAATAGGCAGAGAGATGCTTTCAAGGCTTATGGACAAGGCGTTGTCGGTAGCTGACGAGGGCGAAACGATAATGATAAATCTTATGGCGGCAAAGGATAAAGAGCCGTTCTACGAAAAGCTCGGATTTATGCGCAGGCCTAATGATGAACGTGGCTGCGGAATGACAAGATTTCTTAAAAAATAAGAGGTGCTTATATGAGTGTAAAGGTGTATATTGACGGTCAGGAAGGAACGACCGGACTTAAAATTCTCGAACGTTTCAAGGACAGGAACGATATTGAAATAATGAAGATAGATGAGGACAAGAGAAAGGATAACGATGAGCGTAAGAAGTTTATATGCTCGTCCGATTTCACGTTCCTTTGTCTGCCCGATGCCGCCGCAAGAGAGGCGGTAGAGCTTGCAAAGGGCAGTAACGTCCGAATTATAGATGCTTCTACGGCACATCGGACAAATCCCGACTGGGCATACGGTTTTCCCGAACTTTCAAAGCAGCACAGAGAAAAGATTGCGGCTTCATCGAGAGTAGCTGTTCCCGGCTGTTATGCAAGCGGTTTTATTTCGCTTGTATATCCTCTTGTAAAGGCAGGCATAATGCCGAGCGATTATCCTGTTGTCGCTCATGCGGTATCCGGTTACAGCGGAGCGGGAAAGAAGGCTATCGCAGTGTACGAAAGCGATGAAAAGCCCGAAGAATTTTACAGCCCAAGACAGTATGCGCTTCCTCAGGAGCATAAGCACTTACCTGAAATGATGAAGATAAGCGGACTTGATTACAAGCCTGTATTTAATCCTCTGATATGCGATTATTTCAGCGGTATGGTCGTAACTGTTCCGGTACTCACAAGACTTCTGCCGAAGAAATATACGCTTGCCGATATTCATAAGGCTTTCACTGAGCATTATGCAGACGCAAATCTTGTAAAGGTGTTGCCTGTTATGGGCGAGGGTGTGCTTGAAAACGGTTTCCTTGCCGCAAACACATTATCGGGTAAGAACAATATGGAGATATTCGTTTGCGGAAACGATGACCGTATAGTGCTTTGCTCAAGACTTGATAACTTAGGCAAGGGCGCAAGCGGTGCGGCTGTTCAGTGCCTTAACATAATGATGGGCATTGACGAAACGACCGGACTTGTATAATAAGTGAGGTAATAACAATGGTTGAATTTGATAATTATAAATTAGTGGATAAGGGTGTATGCGCCGCAAAAGGCTTTAAGGCGGGCGGTATCAATGTCGGAATAAAGCCCGGCTCGAAAAAGCGTGACCTTGCTGTGATAAGCTGTGACACAAAGTGCACTGCGGCGGCAATCTACACACAGAACAAGGTGAAGGGTGCGCCGATAATCGTTACAAAGGAGCACCTCAAGAACGGTATCGCTCAGGCGGTTATCGTAAACAGCGGCAACGCAAACACCTGTAACTCAAACGGTATTGAGATTGCAGAGCAGATGTGCGAGCTTTGCGCAAACGAACTCGGTATTGATAAGAACGATATGATAGTAGGCTCTACAGGCGTTATCGGACAGAAGCTGTCAATCGACCCTGTGAAGAACAATATCAAGACGCTTGTAGACAGCATAAGCGAGGACGGAAGCTCGCTTGCGTGCGAGGCGATAATGACGACCGATACACGCAAAAAGGAGCTTGCGGTAGAGTTTACGCTTGACGGCAAGACCTGTCACATCGGCGGTATCAGCAAGGGCAGTGGTATGATAAACCCCAATATGGCTACAATGCTTGCTTTTATCACAACCGATGTAAAGATAAATGCTGAGCTTCTGCATAAGGCACTGAAAAGAACAGCCGATATAACTTACAATATGGTAAGCGTGGACGGTGATACATCCACAAACGATACGCTGTGCATAATGGCGTCGGGACTTGCAGGAAACAAGGAAATAACGGCAGAGGACAAGGATTATGAAGTGTTCATCAACGGTCTTTACGCTGTAATGATGAACCTTGCAAGAGAAACCGCCCGTGACGGCGAGGGTGCAACGAAGCTGATGGAATGCGTTGTTGACCACGCACCTACAGAAGCTGTTGCAAAGAGCGTTGCACTGTCTGTTATAAACAGCAGTCTTTTAAAGGCGGCTATATTTGCGGCAGACGCCAACTGGGGACGTATTCTCTGTGCGATAGGTTATGCGGAGGGCGATTTTGATATTTCGAAGGTCGAGGTCGTTCTGTCATCTTCAAAGGGCAGTGTAAAGGTCTGCGAGAACGGCGCAGGTGTTGACTTCTCGGAGGATGAAGCATTCAAGATTCTTTCAGAAGATGAAATTGTTATCAGGATTGATATGCACGACGGTGCGGATAAGTCGGTAGCGTGGGGCTGCGATCTGACTTATGAATATGTAAAGATAAACGCAGAATACAGAAGCTGACACCGAAAGGACAAAAGAAGATGGAACTTGAAAACGAAAAGAGAGCAAGTATACTCAGCGACGCACTTCCTTATATACAGCAGTATTCAAACAAGGTAGTAGTAGTCAAGTACGGCGGTAACGCAATGACAAACGATAAGCTGAAGCAGGCGGTAATGTCTGACCTTGTTCTGCTGTCGCTCTGCGGTATCAAGATAGTGCTTGTACACGGCGGCGGACCCGAAATAAACGCAATGCTGAAAAAAGTCGGCAAGGAGAGCAAGTTTGTAAACGGCCTTCGTTACACCGATGAAGAAACGATAAACATCGTTCAGATGGTGCTTTGCGGTAAGGTAAACAAGGATCTTGTCGATCTGCTTTACAGCCACAAGGGCAGAGCGGTAGGTCTTTGCGGTCTTGACGACCATATGATAGAGGCGGAACAGCTTGACCCGGATTTAGGTCTTGTAGGCGAGATTACTCAGGTAAACGTAAGCCTTATAAACGATGTTCTCGAAAAGGGCTATATCCCTGTAATTTCGACCGTTGCGGCAGGCAAGGACGGTACTGTTTACAATATAAACGCGGATACGGCGGCGGCAAGAATTGCGGCTGAGATGAAATCCGAGAACCTTATCCTTATGACAGATATAAAGGGACTTCTTGAGGATAAGGACGATGACAGCACTCTTATACATACTGTCGGAGTTTCAGAAGTGCCTTATCTCAAAAAGCAGGGCATAATCTCAGGCGGTATGATACCTAAGATAGATTGCTGTGTCGAGGCTGTCCGCAGAGGCGTAAAGAAAGCAAATATCATTGACGGCAGAATACCTCATTCAATACTTATAGAGCTGCTTACAAACGAGGGCGCAGGTACAATGATTATCTGACGGCAAACGATGCAGGCGGAAAGGACAGATATGAATACTATAGATAAATTCAATTCTCATATAATGGGATCATACGGCAGGCTGAATGTTGTTCTTGACAAGGGCGAGGATGACAAGGCGGTTGACGAAAACGGCAAGACGTATATAGATTTCGGAAGCGGTATCGGTACAAACTCGCTCGGTTACTGCAACAAGGAATGGGCTGACGCAGTGTGTGAACAGGTACGCAGTATACAGCATACCTCAAATTATTATTACACAAAGGTTCAGGCTGAGTTTGCCGAGAGATTATCGGAAGCGGCAGGAATGAAGAATATGTTCCTTTGCAACAGCGGTGCCGAGGCAAACGAATGCGCTATCAAGATAGCAAGAAAGTACAGCTTCGACAAATATGGCAAGGGCAGACATAATATAATCACCCTTGTAAATTCATTTCACGGCAGAACGCTCTGCACGCTGTCGGCTACGGGACAGGACGTGTTCCACAACTACTTCTTCCCGTTTGTTGACGGATTTATAAACGTTGAAGCGAACAATATAGAGGATCTTAAGGCGAAGCTCGATGATACGGTATGTGCCGTAATGTTCGAATATATACAGGGCGAGGGCGGTGTTGTGCCGCTGGAGCAGAAGTTCGTTGACGCAATATTTGAGCTTTGCGCCGAGCGTGATGTGCTGACAATTTCGGACGAAGTACAGACGGGTGTCGGCAGAACGGGTAAATTCCTTGCGGGCGATAATTTCGGAAAGAAAGCCGATATAATTACGCTTGCAAAGGGCATAGCAGGCGGTATCCCGATGGGTGCGTGCCTCAGCGGTGACAAGTGCGCAGGTGTACTAACTCCCGGAACACACGGTTCGACATTCGGCGGAAATCCTATCGCTTGTGCAGGCGCAATTGAGGTGCTGAAGAAAGCGGCAGATCCGATTTTCTTGTCACAGGTTGCAGATAAGGGAAGATATATAGCCGGAAAGCTGAAAGAGATACCCGAGGTCGAATCGGTTACAGGTATGGGCCTTATGATCGGCATAAAGCTAAAGACAAAGAATGCAAAGGATATACTGAATGCCGCTCTTGAACACGGACTTCTTATCCTTACCGCAAAGGAAAAGTTAAGACTTCTTCCTCCGCTCACTATCTCTTATGAGGATATTGACAGAGGTCTTGAAATACTCGCAGAGCTTTTAAAATAAAATAAAAACTAAAACCGAAAGGAAAAAATTATGAAACATTTACTTAAGATGATGGATCTCAGCACAGAGGAGATCATTGAGATTCTCAATCTCGCAGATCAGCTCAAGTATGAGCTTAAGCACGGCATTCCTCACGATCATTTAAAGGGCAAGACGCTCGGTATGATCTTCCGTAAGGCTTCTACAAGAACCAGAGTTTCCTTTGAAACAGGTATGTATCAGCTCGGCGGCAATCCCCTTTACCTTTCAGCAAGCGATATGCAGATAGGCAGAGGCGAGCCTATACAGGATACCGCAAGAGTTTTATCACGCTACATTGACGGTATCATGATAAGAACATTCGATCAGGCTGAGGTTGAAAATCTTGCGGAATACGGCAATATCCCGATAATCAACGGTCTTACGGACCTTTCTCATCCTTGCCAGGTGCTTGCTGATCTTATGACAATCCGTGAGTACAAGGGTAAGCTTGACGGTCTTAAGATGTGCTACATAGGCGACGGCAACAATATGGCAAACTCGCTCATTGTCGGCGGCTTAAAGACGGGCATGAGTGTATCTGTTGCCTGCCCTGAGAACTACCACCCTGCCGCTACAACACTTGCGTTTGCTAAGAAGTATGACTGCTTTGAACTGACAGACGATCCGATAAAGGCCGCAAAGGACGCAGATGTTATCTTCACAGACGTATGGGCATCTATGGGTCAGGAAGGCGAAGCCGAAATCAGAAAGAAAGCATTCAAGGGCTTCCAGATAAACGATGAGGTTATGGCTGTCGCTAAGCCCGACGCTATGGTACAGCACTGCCTGCCCGCACACAGAGAAGAAGAAATTACAGCCAAGGTATTCGAAGAACACGCAAACGAAATCTTTGACGAGGCTGAAAACAGACTCCACGCACAGAAGGCGGTAATGGTACTGCTTATGGGCAATAAGGATTGATCCGGATAAAACTTAAATATCCGATACGGAGCAACGCATTATGTTGCTCCGTATTCGTGTAATATGGGGGGATAGTCATGACTAATCTGCTTATAAAACTGTTCGTAAAGGACAGCAAAAACACATCCGATCCCGCTGTCAGAAAGCGTTACGGGTATCTCGGAGCATTTACCGGTATTGTACTTAACATACTTTTGTTTCTCGGAAAGCTGATTGCAGGTATATTATCAGGCGGTATCTCCGTAATCGCAGACGCATTCAATAACCTTTCAGACGCAGGCTCATCAATAATGACCTTTGTCGGCTTTAAAATGGCAGGAATGCCTGCAGACAGCGAACACCCCTATGGTCACGGCAGAATGGAGTATGTTTCGGGCATAATAATATCTTTTATCATCATGATGATGGGCTTTGAACTTGGTAAAAGTTCGGTCGAAAAAATCTTCTCGCCCGAAAAGTCGGAGTTCAGCATACTTGCCGTATCGGTGCTTGGAGCGTCGCTTCTTGTGAAGCTGTGGATGGCACTGTTCAACACAAAGCTCGGTCGCAAAATCGACAGCGCCACAATGAAAGCTGCAGCGGCAGATTCGCTGTCCGACTGCATTTCTACATCGGTAGTAATCATCTGTATGTTCATACAGCTGTTCAGCGGTTTTGAACTTGATTCATACGCAGGTATCATTGTTGCACTTTTTATCCTCTACACAGGCTTCAACACATTCAAGGAAAGTCTTACTCCGCTGCTTGGCACAAAGCCTAAAAAGGAACTGGTGGAGGAAATTGAAAACACTGTAATGAACTATAATGGAATAGTCGGCGTACACGATCTTATGGTGCATGATTACGGTGTAGGCAGAATGGTAATATCGCTCCACGCCGAAATAAGCAGTAAAACAGATATAATGCTTGCACACGAACTTATAGATCTTATAGAGGACGATCTCAGGGAAAAGTACAGATGCAGTGTTACGATACATATGGATCCTGTAGTTGTGGATGACAAGAAAGCAGACGAGGTAAAAAAGGTGGTTCTTGATATAATAAAAAATATCGACAGCAGCCTTACTATCCACGATTTCCGCATTACCGACGGTGTTTCAAGGATAAATGTAATTTTCGATCTGGTAACTCCTTTCGGCTTCAGATATAAGGACGGGGAGCTTGCTCTTATGATAAAGAACGCAATTGCGGAAAAGGACGGCAGGCTCAATGCCGTAATCACCGTTGAACGCTCAATGTGCTGAATAATGCTTTTTAACGCACAAAGTCACAAAAGACTTTGTGCGTTTATTTTAAGTTGACTTGACACGGATTTTGTGATAAAATAAAACTATACTATATTATGAGAGAGTGTTTGTATGAACGGCAATAACGGAAAATGCGGAAAACTGTTTGTTATAGAAGGGCTTGACGGATGCGGTAAAAGCACACAGCTTGAGATGCTGAAAGCAAGCGCAGACAGCAATATCCGTTTCATCAGCTTTCCGAATTACAACAGTGCAAGCGGTGAGATAATCAAGGACTATCTCAGCGGTAAATTCTGCGAGGAAAACGGCAGAACGGGCGCATATACGGCCGGCAGTTTCTATGCGATAGACCGTTATATCAGCTACAAGACCGACTGGGAAAAGGATTATAAAGCGGGCAAGACCATAATAGCCGCAAGATACACCTCCTCAAATGCGATATATCAGATGGCAAAGCTGGAAAAATCCCAATGGGATGAGTACCTTGAGTGGCTTGAGGACTACGAATACGATAAATTCGCAATTCCACGTCCCGAAAGGATTATATTTCTGGATATGCCCGTAGAGGTGTCACAAAAGCTCCTTTCCGCACGTTACGGCGGAGATGAGGCGAAGAAGGATATTCACGAAAGCAACGTTGCTTTTCTGAAGGCCTGTCGGGAAACGGCACTATACACAGCCGACAAGAAGGGCTGGTATATACTGCCGTGCTCGGACGGTGAAAATCCTTACACTCCCGAAAAGATAAATAAGGAATTATCGGCGCTGATTTACGGCTGATAACAGGCAAAAGCAAGGTAATATAAAGTGTTGGAATTAAAGAAAATTGAACTCAGCGACAAGCAGTGGATAGATCCGCTTCTGAAGCTGTCTGATTTCAGAGGTTGTGAGTATAACTTCACAAACAACTTTGTGTGGAGCGGTGTTTACAACATTACTGTAGGACGTTTTCAGGATTTTTATGTATCAAAGCACGGAAACTGTTTCGTGTTTCCCGCAGGAAAAGGCGATACGGACGCACTGCTTTCAGAACTTAAAAATTACTGTGACAGTACGGGAATACCGTTTGAATTCTGCAGTATGGATATAAAGGATAAGCAGATGCTCGAACAGCGTTATCCCGGTATGTTCACCTTCGATACAAGCGAAGATCTGTATGACTATGTGTATCAGTCGCAGTCGCTTGCAACGCTCGGCGGAAAGAAGCTGCATTCAAAGCGTAATTATATAAACCGTTTCAAACAGCTTAACTGGAGCTTTGAGGATATTACGCCGGAGAATATTGACGAATGCAAGCAGATGAGCCTTGAATGGTGCATACGTAATGATTGCAATAAAAGCGAGGATAAATCGGAGGAAATGTGTGCTGTCGGAATAGGACTCGAGCATTTCTTCGACTTAGGTCTTGTCGGCGGAATCCTGAGAGTCGACGGCAGGATACAGGCATTTTCGTACGGCGAACAGCAATGCAGTGACACGTTTGTGACCCACGTTGAAAAAGCGTTTACCGATTATGACGGAGCATATCCGATGATTAACTATATGATGGCAAACAGGTTCTGTAAAGGACTTGAATATATAAACAGGGAAGAGGATATGGGAGAGGAGAATCTCCGCAAGGCGAAGAAGTCTTATCACCCGTGTTTTATGGTTGAGAAGTTCAGTGCGGTTTATAATGCCGGGAAAGGACAATCAGAATGATATATGTATTTTTAGCAGACGGATTTGAAGAAACCGAGGCAATTGCCCCGATTGACATTTTAAAGAGATTCGGAAAAGAGGTAGTCACCGTCGGAATAGGCGGCGGTAAGATTACAGGCGCACACGGAATTACAGTTATTGCCGATATTACCGACAGCGATGTTATTATGACAGATAAGGTCGAGATGATAGTTCTTCCCGGCGGTATGCCCGGAACACTCAATCTTGAGAAAAGCCCCGTTGTACAGGCGGCTATAAAATTCTGTGCCGATAATACGAAAGCAATAGGTGCTATCTGTGCCGCTCCGTCTATAATCGGAAAGCTGGGACTTCTGAAAGGCAAAAAGGCAACTTGCTTCCCCGGCTTTGAACAATTCCTTGAGGGTGCAATGTTCACGGGCGACCTTGTAAATATTGATGAAAACATAGTAACCGCAAAGGGCGCAGGTGCGGCTGTAGAATTCGGACTTGCACTCGGAGCATTGCTCTGCGGTGAAGGAAAAGCAGAAAAGACAGCTAAGTCTTTACAGTGCAGATGAGCGTAAACGAGCAGAAAAAACAACTGAGAAAAGCCTTGCTTCAGAAGCGAAAACTGCTTTGCGACAGTGAAACGGCTGTTAAAAATGCCGCTATAACCGAGAATCTTTTAAGCCTTGAAAAAGTGCGGACGGCGGATACTATACTGCCGTTTGTTTCGACAGACGGCGAGGTGGATACGAGAGAATTCATAACGCAGTGTCTCAAAGCAGGAAAGAATGTAGCTGTACCGAGATGTATAGACGGCAGTAATATGGAGTTTTGCGTGATACATACGTTTGACGATCTTGAAAAAGGTATGTACGGAATTGACGAGCCGAAAAAGAGCTGTGCTGTGATTGATGCCGCCGGTGCAGAAAACAGCGTGCTGATAGTTCCTGCACTCTGCTTTAATGCTAAAGGCTTCAGACTCGGTTACGGCAAAGGCTATTATGACAGATTTATAAACGGTTACAAGGGCTATACTGTCGGAGTATGCTATGAAGAATTTCTGACGGAGGATATACCTGTCGATGATTACGACAGATGCGTTGATATAGTCATTACAGAAAAACGGAAAGGACAAAAATATGGAGAATAATCCTATGGATTTAACTCATAAGGATGAAAATACCGAAAGCACCGAAGAACGCACGATTATGATGGATTCGATAAAAGCGCTTCATACAGGCAAAGTGCGAAACGAAGATTCATCTGATGACAGCGGATACGAAAGCGTTCCGGGCAGTGAAGAATCGCTTTCTGGGGACGGTGAGCCTGCGGAGGACGAGGTAACCGAAGAAGAATATCAGGAATATCTTACGGCAAAAAAAGAACGCAACAAGAAAATCAAAGCGAAAAACCGCCATAGAAGAACGTTTTCACATATTCTCACAGGCGTTCTGCTGTCAGTTTTCATCATATCGATTTCTGCGTTTCTTGCTACATACATTGTAAAGTCGGCACTTGATTTTACAGGAATCGGAAAAACCTATTGCCAGGCCGAGATACATATAAATGAGGATTCGACAACAGATGAAATCGCTCAGGATCTTGCAAATCTCGGTATTATAAATATGCCGGACGTGTTCAAGCTCTATACCAAAATGTTCGGCAAGGGTGATAAGTTCATAAAGGGTACTTTCACGGTTGACACAACTATGTCGTACAGTGCGCTTATTTCTGAGCTGCAGACAGTGTCTACTGTAAATCAGACGGTTTCAATACAGATAACCGAGGGTATGACTATTGATGAGATCGCTCAGATGATGGAGGATAACCGTGTCTGCCGTGCCGAAGATTTCATGGAGCAGTGCAAGACGCTCGGAGATACTTATAAATTCCAGAAACGTCTTGAGAATAAAAAGCTGAAATATTATCAGATGGAAGGATATATATTCCCCGATACATACGAGTTCTATATTCTTCCTGCCCTTGAGGACAATAAGGAGCTTGATACAAGCGAGTATGCCGCAGATGCTCTTGACATTATATATCAGAACTTCAATAACAAGCTGACGGCACGTTACTATAACCGTATGAGCGAGCTTGGGCTTACGCTTGACGAAACCATAACGCTTGCTTCGATCGCACAGCGTGAGGCAGATACTACGACCAATATGGGCAATGTTGCATCGGTATTCTTCAACCGTATGGCTGATGCGGAAGCATTCCCGCATCTTGAATCGGACGTTACCGTACATTATGTTGATGAGCATATAAAACCGCATCTCACTTCATCGCAGTACGATCAGAAAATGTTTGACGCATATAACACCTATAAGTGTGACGGTATACCGATAGGACCTATCTGCAACCCGGGACTTGACGCTATAAAGGCAGTGCTTTATGCGCCTGAAACAAGCTATTACTACTTCTGTGCAGATCCCGAAACAACAGAAATGTATTTTGCAGAAACTATTTCGGAGCATGAGGAGAATCTCCGCAAGTGCGGACTGGATCATGCGATAGCCGAATAATCAAACAATCAATATTCCGCCGCAGAGTTTTCTGCGGCGGAATGTCATAATAAGGTAAAAGAAAGGTTAAGTTTATGTTAGAACTTTTATCGCCTGCGGGTGATCTTGAATGTCTTATGTCAGCCGTTGATTACGGTTGTGACGCTGTATATCTCGGAAGTACAATGTTCGGTATGAGAGCAGGTGCGGCAAAATTCGATCCCGAAACGTTGAGGAATGGCGTTGAATACGCTCACGCAAAGGGTGTAAGAGTATATCTTACCTGCAATACCGTTCCGTCAAACGATGAGATAGAACTGCTCCCCGAATTTATAAAAACCGCATACGACTGCGGAATAGATGCCGCAATAGTAAGCGACATCGGCTGTATTGCTCTGATAAAGCGTACCGTTCCCGATCTTGAGATCCACGTTTCTACACAGGCGGGAGTAGTAAACTATGTAACTGCAAACGAGCTGTACAAGATGGGTGCAAAGAGAGTAGTGCTTGCCCGTGAGGTAGATATTGAAAATATAAAGCGTATAAGGGATAACATACCTGATGATATGGATATTGAAGTGTTCGTTCACGGGGCAATGTGCGTTTCATTTTCAGGAAGATGCCTGCTTTCCGCTTTTATGACAGGCAGAAATGCCAACAAGGGCGAATGCGCTCAGCCTTGTCGCTGGAAATATCACTTAGTTGAAGAAAAACGCCCCGGCGACTACTATGAGCTGTCGGAGGGCGATGGCGGCTCTTATATCCTTAACGCTAAGGATATGTGTATGATAGAGCATCTTAAAGAACTTAAGGATGCAGGCGTTACCAGCTTCAAGATTGAAGGCAGAGCGAAATCCGCATATTATACGGCAACGGTAACGAATGCCTACAGAGCGGCGCTTGATGCGGTGAAAAGCGGTGAACCGATTCCGAAGTGGGCGGTTGATGAAGTTTATAAGGTAAGTCACAGACAGTATTGCACCGGCTTTTATTTCAACAAGGATGACGCAAACCAGTATTACGAGAACAGCGGCTACATCCGTGAGTGCGACTTTGTCGGAGTCGTTGACAGCTGTGAGAACGGCAGGGTAAATATCACGCAGAGAAACTATTTTACCGTTCACGATGACCTTGAAGTGCTGTCGCCCGGAAAAACGCCGGTAAAGCTGGATATTCCTTATCTGATAAATTCAAAGGGCGAACAGACGGAGATAGCAAACCGTGCGACAGAAAAGATGTACTTTGACTATCCCGTTTCTTTCCCTCCTCATTCGATAATAAGAAAACCGTTGAGCAAAAAGTAAACTACGGAGGTAACTATCATGCTGAAAGCTCCGCAAAACCTGTTCGCTACCGCTTATGACGGATCGGTGCGATCCGACTGGCAGACGGTAGAGGGCGCAGACGGCTATATATTGCAGTTCTATAATGCAGATGAACCGGAAAAGTGCATTAAAACACGCTATGCGCAGAATAATTCAAAGCTGATACTTGGGTTTCGCAACGGCAGAAAGTATCTTGTACGGGTAAAAGCGTTCAGCTATCGTGACGGGAAAGAGGTATACGGCGAACTGTCACAGCCGGCAGAATTTACGCCGATGTGCCATCACCTTAAAGCTCAGAATGTAATCACGATGAACAAGGGCGAAACGTCACAGATAGTATGGGAATGCAGAAATAAAGTGCCTGCCGTCAATTTTGAATGCGATGACAGCAATGTGGCGACCGTAACAAAGGGCGGACAGGTTACCGCCGTTTCGGACGGTACGGCTGAGATAAAGCTGACGGCTGATGACGGTCAGACTTTTACTGTTAAAATAGTTGTCGGCAGGGATATGTCACGCTATCCGGCTACGGCAAGAATCATGCTCTGCGGCGATATAATGTGTTCGCTTGAGCATCAGCGGAAAGCCGCTTTGCGTTCGCTTGATTTTACAGACGCATTCGGAACGCTTAAAGATACGGTCAGCTCAGCCGATTATTCTGTAGCAGTGCTTGAAACGACCTGCTTTGACGGAGCGCCGTTTGAATATGAAAAGATACGCACAGACAGCGGAAGCCCCAATTGCAATTCTCCGTCCACTTTCATAGATGCAGTGAAAAACTGCGGATTCAATGCACTGGTAACCGCTAATAATCATAACTGTGATACAGGGCTTGAAGGGCTTCACGCTACCGTACAATGTATCAGAAACAGCGGTATGGCAAATATCGGTACACTTGACGATGAAACTCATATTGCCGATATAAACGGCATAAAGGTAGGATTTGTCGCAGTAAATTCAATATCAAACGGGCTTGAGAAAAATATACCGCCCGAAATTATCGGGAAATATGAGCCTGAGCATTTCAGACAGCTTGTTGAAACGCTTAAAAATGAAGGCGCAGAGTATATAATCGCATATCAGCACTGGGGTGTTATGAATTCCGTTACGGTTCGAAATTCTCAGATAAAGACGGCTGAATATATGGCACAGTGCGGTGTGGATCTTATTATCGGTTCTCATCCGCACGTTATGCAGAAAGTCGGTAAAATACACACATCCGCCGGCAGAGATGTGACGTGCTTCTATTCTTTAGGCAATCTTTTGTCATCTATGAAAGAGCTTCGTGAAAACCGTGAGAGTGTAATTGTAAATCTGATTCTCACAAGGACCGAAAGCGGAATAAAGTCCGATATATCGTGCATTCCGACACTTTGCAAGGATACCTCCGACGGATATACGGTAAGCGTTCTTGACGGGTCGCTGACGCAAACAGAACAGGTTTCCGAAAATCGCATAAGAGATATACTCGGCAAGGAGGGCGTTATCCGAAAATACCCTAAATTCTTGCTGCAAGGCTCAGCCGTGCTGAGAAATATTTTCCGTGACAGCGGTTTTTCTTATGATGATACTGCTCTTATTCTGTCGCCGTTATCGCTTGTAAGCAAAAAAAGCAATCTTTCGGGAAAATCCGGCAGCCAAAGAAATAAAATTGATATAAATAAAAATTTCAAATCGTTTTTAGACGGCTCAGACAGCAATTATATCGTAATCGACCTTTATACTGCGGCGGCTGTTTCGTGCTACAAGTACGGCGACAGCTTCTATACAGCATCGGGCAGTTTTATTTCTTCCGATTTTTACAATTCCAATAAAGACAGGCTTGAAAAAATTTCTCCGCCTTTTGACGAAAAAACAGTAAAATCAGCACTTAAAGAATATGCGAAAATTGTCTTGTCAAAATATGATAAGGATAAAATCATATTAGTGCGTTTAAAATTCAGCAATATCTGCGTAATAGAAAATCAGCTAAGAAACGGTAAAAGCAGAAATGCGCTGAATAAGCGGTTGAGGCTGTATGAGGATTATCTGATTTCGCTTTTACAGCCGGTGGTTATTGATGTTTCCGGCAATTATTTTATGGAGTCAAAAAGTGACAATATGATGTCCTTTGAGCCGCTTTTCTACGATGATGTAAGAATCAAGCTGAACTCAGCGGTAAAACGTATCCGCAAGGATACATATTTTTCTGCACCGGAAATAAGGCTGCAGCTTATGCGTGTCATAAAGTACTATGATAATATGACGGCAAGAGCCTATCAACCTGAACTGCTTGACAGAAATTATGTATCGGACAGAATGGCGGAGTTTACGTCAAAGCGGTTTGTCGCTGAGAATTTCGAGTATTTTGTATATCTGCGTGAAAATGAGATCCGTGCCTATGATGATGCAAAAATCCTTCTTTCCGCTAAAGCCGGTGCAGAAAGGCTTATCTCGGCAATAAAAGCCGCTGAATGTATTGACGGCGACCTTGGCGTTTGCAGTTACGATGATATAAGAATAGTTTTCGATGAGAACTTCCTTATGAAAAAGCAATTATCCCGTAAACTTTCTGAGGTTTACAAATATACTGTCCCCGATAACTGCGAACATATTTTTCTTATCAGAAATGACCGCAAATTGCTTGAAGACTACGAAGCACGGCACAAACCTGTATTGGTTGACATCTGGGGCAGCTGTATTTCCCGTGAATCCGTTAATCGTAATTCCTCAGGCATATATGTCGATAAGTACATTTTCAAGCAGCCGTTTTTGCTTGCAGATGAGCCTGAAATACCGTTTGACAACGATTTGTCGGCTGATAAATTCTGCGGCAGTAAGTGGCGAAGACGCACTGTCAAAGAGGCATTTTTGCACGAAGGAAAACGCATTCTATCTGACAGTAATGCCGAATGGCTGATTGTTGATATGTACGACCTTATCTGCAATATGCGTAAGTGCGGCGATTCGCTTTTCGAGGTGGATGATTTCATACTTCGCACAGCTTTTTACAAGTCGATTTCCGATAAATGCGAAAGCACATATTTATTTAACGAAAGAAGCCGTGAATATCTCGAAAGAGCGCTTGAAAACTTCTGCAAATTTGTCACAGAGCGCTATGGAAAAAACATTATTTTAATTAAAGCCGATCTTAAAGACCGTTATATTTCGCTTGACAATCGGTTAGAAATGTTATCCGACAGCGATAACACATTCAAAACCAAAAAAGCATTTATAAACGGATTTGAAGAAGAATTCGCACGTCTTACCGATTGCTGTGTAATTGATATTTCTAAAAGGTTTTATGCCGATGACCGCTTTGCACTTGGCGGTGCGCATATCGTCCATTATGAAGATGAGTTCTACAGTCAATGCTGTAAGCATATAACGGCTTTCCTCGCCGGTGTCGATAGCCGCTATACCGATAAGGTCGATGAGGAGTATATCGCTCTGAGAGATATGAAAATTAGATAAAGATTAGCTATCCCCGTACAGTTTAATGCTGTATGGGGATAGTTTTGTATATATGTCCATTTTATCGGACAGGGGATATGGTAAAATTTATAATGGTAAGGTGAATGCACTTCTACACTTCTACACAACGAGAGCCGCACAGACTTTCGACTGTGCGGCTCAGGTTGGTGCCGAACCTATTAATAACACGGAACTAATTTCAATCCACCGATGTTATCACCGGACTTTTATATTATATAGTTTAAGCGAAAAAAATGCAAGATGATATTAACCTAAGCAATGGATTTGTGGTTATGCATAAGAAATATTGTTTGCAATTGTTGATTTTTACGCTTGACATCAGTATTTAATTACACATAACTATAAAGTGATTTCAATAAATTCGACAAAATCTTTCAATGATTGGCAAAGAAATTACTTTTTCTTACAGAAAAGCATTGAAATTTACATTTGCTGATAGTATACTGAATTTAGTAATATAATTCGATGGAGGATTATTATGGATCATATTGCTCATATAAAAAATACAGGCGGCTTAGATAATGAAAGTGTTACCGAAGAAACAGTCAGCGAGCATTGTAAGAAAACTGCTTTGTTGGCTCGTAGTTATTCAGCCCCGTTCAATATGGAAAGTACAGTTTTCGTTTCTGCTTTATTACATGACTCAGGAAAGTTAAATAACGATTTCGACGGATATATAAAGCACGCGAACGGCATTAAAAGAGGTGAAATCGATCACAGCTATGCGGGAGCAAAATTTCTTTTGGAACTGGTTTCAAACGATGATGATAAATATAAAAAAGAAGTCGCAAGGTTAATTGCGAGAATCATCATTTCTCACCACGGACTGAATGACTGGTATACACGGAACAATGATGATTATTTTGATTACAGATGCAGCAAAAATGAACGTTATGACGAAATCAAGAGCAACATAAGCGAGCTTATCTCTGATAGCGAACTTGATGAGTTGCTTAATAAAGCGGCTGATGAATATCGCAGATTTTTTGAAAAGATGAAAGAAATCTGCTGTGCCAAAGACAGAAAACAATATTTCACTACATTAGCTTTTTATCACGGATTGTTGGAAAGACTGACCGAGTCCTGCCTTATTGACGCTGACAGGACGGCGACAGCCGAATTTATGGAAGGTGTTGAAATTACAGAACCGTCTGAAGATGAAATACGGCGTAATTGGCTTGATATGAAACAACGTTTGGATAACAAGCTGAGTAAATTTTCCGGAAGCGACAGTTTAATATCAAAACTCCGAATGAACATTTCGGACAGATGCTGTGCATTTGCCAAAAATGATGTAGGTATAGCTCAGCTCATTGTTCCTACAGGTGGCGGCAAAACGCTCTCGGCATTGCGTTTTGCGATTGAATATGCTGTTGAGCATAAAAAGGAACGCATTTTTTACATTTCTCCGTTTATGTCTATACTTGAGCAGAATGGAGATGTGATCCGTGAGATAGCGGGAGATGATAACTACCTTGAGCATCACTCCGATATGTATAGCAAGATTATCGATAATAAGCATAAGAGTAAAGATGAAGTCGCTGATGAACTTGAGGACTATGAGCTGCGCTGCAGGCATTGGGATAAACAGGTTATTTGCACTACTATGGTGCAGTTCTTTGATACATTATTCTCGTCCAGGACCGAAGCTCTGAGAAGGATGCACAGATTTACTGATTCGGTAATCATAATTGATGAAGTGCAATCAATACCGATAAGGTGCGTATATTTGTTTAATCTTGCTATGAATTTTCTTTCCGAATTTATGGGATGCACGATAGTGTTATGTTCCGCTACACAACCTACATTTGAACAGTGCAAGTATCCTATAATGCTTGACAAAGATAGCTCAATGACAGGGGATTATACAAAGGATTTTGAAGATTTTAAAAGAACTGAAGTTGTATCGTTGCTGAATAATCAGGGAAATACTTATGAAGAAGCTGCGGTAATATGTATGGACAAGTACCGTGAGAACGGGAATCTTCTGTTTGTAGTCAACACCAAAACTGCGGCGGCAGAAATATTCAGGAACGTGACGCAGCTTAATGACGAAGAAGAAATCAAAGCAAAAGTGGTTCACCTCAGCACAAATATGTGTCCGGCGCACAGACGCAAGGCGATTGATGATATACGCCGTATGCTTGATAATAATGAACGTGTGATATGCATAACGACACAGCTTATAGAGGCAGGGGTCGATATCAGCTTTAAATGTGTAATACGTTCAAGTGCAGGTCTTGATAACATAGCTCAGGCGGCAGGAAGATGTAACAGAAACGGTGAAGATGATTGCAGGAATGTATACATAATCAAACTGAAAGATGAATATATCGAAAAGCTCGGAAAACTTAAAGAGGCACAGCGCCAATGCGGTTTGATAGTACGAAAATACGGATGTGAGCAACTGTTGTCGGTTGATATTATGAAAAGATATTTTCGTGATTACTATGAAGATTGTGCTTGTGACAGTAAAGGTGATATGCTTGAATATCAGATTAGGAATTCAAATTACAGCCTTCTTGATCTGCTTTCTTGCAATATAATTTTCAGCAATGATAAAGGAAATTGGAAGTCAAGGCAGGCATTCAAAACAGCAGGCGATAACTTCAGAATGATAGATAATAACACTATTGATATAATAGTGCCGTATAATGAAGAGGCGAGCAGAATAATCGAAGCTCTTAACGGTGAAACAACTATATCCCAGGCTCTTGAGCTTCAGCGTAAAGCACAGCAGTACATTGTAAATGTATACGATTATACATTTAAAAAGCTCTCAGAAAACGATGCTTTGATAAAGAGAAAGCGGAGAGATGATGATAATGTGTGTATCTATGCGCTGAAAAAAGAGTTTTACAATAACGCTACAGGGCTAAGTACAGAGGGCAAACCTCAGGAAGCAATGTTCGTCTGAGTTTGCCTCAAATATCGGATATATACAACACGATATGTGACCTGTCTGTTAGAACAGGCTGACATAAATATTAAAATGCAAAATACGGGTAAAAGCGAAAGCACAAGCCCGAAAATAAAGGAGGTAAGAATTTTGAGCAAAACCGAACACGATAATATTGTCGAGTTCAAGGTGAGCGGAGATTTCGCACTGTTTGCAGACGTGCTGACACGTCCGGGCGGAGAAAAATTCAGTTATCCCATACCGACTTATGAGGCGCTGAAAGGCATACTCATGAGCATATACTGGAAGCCGACTATCATATGGGTGATAGACGAGTGCAGGGTGATGAATAAGATCTCTATGGAACGCAAAGGCATCCGTCCGATCAAATACGGCGGAGGCAACGACCTTTCGTATTACACCTATCTTAAAGATGTGGAGTACAGGGTAAGAGCTCACTTTGAATGGAATGACAACCGTCCCGAGCTTGAAAAAGACCGGAACGAAAACAAGCATCATAACATTGCAAAACGCATGATACAGCGTGGCGGAAGGCGTGATATTTTCCGCGGTACAAGAGAATGTATGGGGTATGTCGAGCCTTGCAGCTATGATGAAGGTGTAAGCTATTATCAGGGTACTGAAATTCCATATGGCTTTATGTATCATGGCATTACTTATGCAGACGAAGCTGAGAGGGAAGAAGACAAAGGCAAACTTACCGTCAGATTCTGGCGACCTGTTATGAAAGATGGGATTATAAAGTTTGATCATCCGAATGATATTCCCGAATCTCAGAAAAGGCATATCCGTGATATGAAAATAAAGCCGTTTGATAAAGACCTTGATAATTTCAGCGGACTTGAAGAATTCGACTTTATAGGCGGGGGTGATGATATTGAGCTGGACTGATGAATTGATGAGAGCATATGACATTCTGAATTCAACGAATGACCGGAATTTACTTCCGCTTTGTCATTCGACGCAGAATGCACAAATTACAATAGATATCAATTCAGATGGCACTATACCGTCAATAGGATTTGCAGAAAAAGTCGAAAAAGAAGATGCTGTTACAATAATTCCCGTAACAGAGGATTCATCGTCCAGAGGAGCAGGTATCAATCCGCATCCCCTTGCAGATAAACTGATATATATTGCAGGCGATTATCCTAAGTATGCAGACGTCAAAAAAAGCGACAACAGCGATTATTATAATGCGTATATCGAAAATCTGAAAAAATGGTGCGAGTCAGGCTCTGCACCGCAGGAAGTAAAGGCTGTATACACTTATCTTTCCAAAGGCACTATAATTGCCGATCTGATTGACGCAGGGATATTCACTTTGAATGAAAAAGGAAAATTATCCGATGAAAAGATAGCCAATACCGATCCCGCAGATTGCTTTGTGAGATTTAGCGTTGACGGAAAAAAGCTATGGAAAGACGAGAGCTTGTATCAGGCATATATAGCGTATGCCTGCGGCGATTGTGCAACTTCGGATATTTGCTATGCTACAGGCGAACATGGCGGTATAACATATAAGCATCCGTCTAAAATACGAAATACCGGCGATAAGGCAAAGCTGTTTTCCACAAACGATGAAAGCGGTTTTTCATATAGAGGAAGATTTGCGGATAAAACTCAGGCTACCGCAATCAGCTTTGACTACTCGCAGAAGTTACACAATGCGCTTAAATGCCTGATAAAAAAACAAGGCTATATCGTAGACGGTCTGTGCATTCTGGTATGGGAAAATAATCTTGAAGAAATTCAAAAGCCTTTTGAGGGATGCAGTTTTGATGACGATGAAGATGGTTATATTCCTGAAAGCAACACCGGCGAAATAAACAAAACGCTTACGATAGCTTCTATTACGGGTACCAAAAACAAATACAAAAGCGATTCTAAAACTCTTTTGATTATGTTCGACAGTGCTACAACGGGAAGACTTTCAATGACGGAATATGCTGAGGTTGCAACCTCGGATTATCTTTCTAACCTTGAAAAATGGCATAGAGATACCTCGTGGATATGCTATGGTAAACGCCGTTCTTTTTCTGTATACGAAATTGCCGCCTGTGCTTATGGCAATGAAGAAGGAAGTGTGCTTAAGCCGGGCGAAAAAACAAAAAAAGATGTTTATCAGCGACTTATTCCATATATCGTATGTGGCGGAAGAATACCGCAGGATATAGTAAACCAACTGTTCATCAGAGCTTGCAGATACAATGCCTTTGATAATAAAAGCAACAACTGGCAAAGAGTTGTTAACTGTGCCTGCGGCATGATACGAAAAAGAATTATCGAAACAAAAGGAGAGTGTACAATGTCACTTGAAAAAGAATGCTGCGACAGAGATTATCTGTACGGCAGACTGCTTGCAGTAGCAGATTATGCGGAAGGTTCAACGTATGACGATAACGAAAACCGACCGACTAACGCAAAGCGCTTGATTGAGGCATTTTCAAATCACCCGTGCGAAACATGGAAGGTGCTTTGTCTGAGTCTCAGACCGTATCTCAACAGAATGAATATCGGTAAGAGAAGTTATTTTGAGCGTATGATAAATCAGATCACAGCGATGTTCCCGTTGGATACCTACAACGATAATTCACCGTTGTCTTCGGAATTTCTGCACGCATACAGCTGTCAGATGAATGATTTTTTCACAAAGAAAACAGATGATAACAAGGAGGAAGAATAATTATGAGCACATTAGCAAACAAGGTTGATTTTGAGGTTATTATCTCAGCAACAGACGCAAATCCCAACGGCGATCCTTTAAGCGGTAACCGCCCCAGAATAAATTCAAAGGGTCTGGGTGAGATTTCAGATGTCTGCATCAAGCGTAAGATACGCAACAGACTTCAGGATATGGGCGAAAGAATATTCGTACAGAGCGATGACAAGTGTGATGACGGATGCGACAGCTTAAGAGCAAGAGCGGATTCTTGCGATGAACTCAAAAAAGCATCTTCAGGCAAGAATACCAACAAGGATGAATACGCAAGGATCGCTTGTGAACAGTGGATAGATGTCCGCAGTTTTGGTCAGGTTTTCGCCTTTAAAGGTGATGCGGTTTCTGTTGGCGTAAGGGGTCCGGTATCAATCAGCATCGCAAAGAGCGTATCTCCTGTTGAAATAATCAGTATGCAGATAACAAAGAGCGTAAACGGAGAGAGCGGTAAGAACGGTAAAGCTTCTGATACTATGGGTACAAAAAACCGTGTTGGTTTTGGTTTGTATGTATTCAAGGGCAGTATCAACTGCCAGCTTGCTGAAAAAACAGGCTTCAGCGACGAAGATGCGGAAAAGATAAAAAAGGCACTTGTAACGCTGTTCGAAAACGATTGTTCTTCAGCGCGTCCTGAAGGAAGCATGCAGGTGTGCAGAGTTTACTGGTGGAAGCATGACGGTAAAACACCTAAGGTATCTTCTGCAAAGATACATAATGCTGTTCAGATAAAGGAAAAGGATGAGCTTAACGGAAATGAACCTAATTCTGTAGCCGATTATGATATTATACTCAACAATCCCGAGGGTGCAGTACAGCCTGAGATAATTGACAATATTTAATGAGCTACAGCGAAGATGAATATCTAATGATTTTATTGATGGAAAATGTCCGAAATGTGATATTTAGCTTCAAAATAAAGATAATCATTGTATAAATTTGCAGTCGCCCTCTTCACGAGGGCGTGGATTGAAATGATGTACCACTTAGCCTTCTTCAAGTCTTCGGCAGGTCGCCCTCTTCACGAGGGCGTGGATTGAAATTTACTTGCTTAGGTATCTCTGTAGTTAGCGTGTTGTCGCCCTCTTCACGAGGGCGTGGATTGAAATAAGGAACAGGGTAAGCTGCAATGGTGGGAGTTTAGTCGCCCTCTTCACGAGGGCGTGGATTGAAATGGTTATCAGAAAAGGTAAAAGACAATCTTTTACAAGTCGCCCTCTTCACGAGGGCGTGGATTGAAATCTGATGAGTGCATGAACTCGTGAGGAGCTTCGATGTCGCCCTCTTCACGAGGGCGTGGATTGAAATAAAAAGGCTTCGGAGGCATACAAGACCGAAGCAGAGTCGCCCTCTTCACGAGGGCGTGGATTGAAATAGCGTTTTTTACTGGAAATTTGCTACACGTCTATGTCGCCCTCTTCACGAGGGCGTGGATTGAAATATCGACAAACATTTCAAATGCTTCTGTAACTTTGTCGCCCTCTTCACGAGGGCGTGGATTGAAATGTACTTGTTGCCTTTGTAGTGTTTGGGATGATCAGTTGCCCTCTTCACGAGGGCGTGGATTGAAATTTATCGGCGCACCGACATTATCACGGTAACTGCCGTCGCCCTCTTCACGAGGGCGTGGATTGAAATCTACGAAAATTAACAAAAAAATCACAATCATAAAGTCGCCCTCTTCACGAGGGCGTGGATTGAAATCTTACTGTACGGGGCGTGCTGTAGAATAGCAAAAGTCGCCCTCTTCATGAGGGCGTGGATTGAAATTGCACGTTTAGATGGATTTTTTGTCAGCCTCTCGGTCGCCCTCTTCACGAGGGCGTGGATTGAAATAATCAATCTATTTCTAATTCTTCATCATCTTCAGTCGCCCTCTTCACGAGGGCGTGGATTGAAATGGTCACGGCTGACAGCTACTACAACAAAGAGAAAGTCGGGCTCTTAATCTACATGATGCTTGCTCACCACGGTACACAGGAATGGTGTACAGTATCTTGTCTGGCGATTTCCGAAGTATTTCTTTGCACTACATTGACAATTTCGATGCGAAAATGTATATGTGTGAAGAGAATTACGAGAAGTTAGAGCTAAGGAAAATCACGGAAAAGAAGCCTTTTGGCCTTGATAACCGTATTTATAAGCCCAATTACGAAAATAACCTTGAACCCATTGGATTCAAGGTTAAAGCGGAAGTTCTGATTTGAACTTCCGCTTTTGGTTTTATATTAAGTTAATCTCTGTCAGTCGGTCATACGATAACGCTTCCCAATGTGCGAGCGTATTTCTCGCATCACGCATTTTTTTCAGCATTTCAAACTCCGGTAAGTCGATGATTTTTTGTGAACGGCAGATAAAGTACAGTTGTCCGATCTCCAAGTCAGTAGCCTTGTCAACAACATCATTGTTTGAGCTTTTGATTGGAAGAAAGCGTGAGATCTTGCTTTCGTACTTCCTGATGAGGTCAGCTCGGAAATTTTCAATCTTTGGAAATACAAGTTTTATCTGAGCTTCCCATACAGCCATTCTCACTCGTTCTTTAAGATTAGTGACCTTTACCTCGTTTTCTTCAAAGACCTTTGCTGAAACATTGTAAGGATTCTGTATCAGGTTTGTTCTTCTCGATGCGAGCATTGCTGCAAGCTCCACGTTGTTGTGTGCTATGTTGCTTGCGACTTCACATAAGTACATCTTTTCAGCTCTGCTGCATTTAAGGTCAGAAACCAATGTAAGACAAAGCATCATGCAGTCGTAGTCAGTTACATAATCGTTATACCTGAAAGTTGTCAGATGTTTTGAGCCCGGTACATTCATACCATCTAAGATAATAATGAACACACCATGTTCATGTACATCTTCACAGTTTTCAAGGTACTCGACAACAGAAGATGCCCATTTGGAAGCATCGTCCGGCTTTATGTCCGTAAGACAAACATAACGTTTGTTCAGCGGAGTTACCTTGTTCTGCGCAAGAAACTTTTCAGGACTGCCGTGTGTTGTTGGCCAATACTTCTTTTGCTCCTCTTTACTACAATAGCGTTTCATAAGATAAGACCCGGGATCATCTGCCTTTGAAACATCAAGTACATCAAATGTCCTGTTGTCATTGGCATCTGCGAGCTTTTGCTCAAGAGTTTCCGTCATAATATCCAGCCACGGAATATCTGTATCAAATAGGAGCAGTACGGACTTGTCATCAGCCAGCGTGTCTTTCAGATCATCAAGAAATCTTGCGGAGTTGACAAGCCTGCGCCACCAGAGTTCACCTGTCATACTGTTACAGCCTCCTCAAAGTATTCGCTGATGCTCTTTTCTACCTGTTCCTGATTGCCGAGATACTTGCGGAAACCGTCCGTTGCAAAGCGGTAATTTCCTTCCATAACCGTGATAACATTCAGATCACACATTTCATTAAGTATTTCAGACAGCTGTTCAGGTTTCAGAATAGTAACACGGTTGATGCGGTATTCCTCAGCAATTCTCAGCAGATCGGCTTCGGTGTAGCCTTTATCGTTCGGCTCTGCATAGTACAGATATGCTATGATAAGTGCTATGATATGGTAGTTGCTGTGTCCTTCTTCCTCTGTGAATAACGTAGCTTCAAATTTCTGATCTACAAGCTCGGTGAAAGCCTTGTCTGAAAGAACCTTCTTGTAGTGGCTCTCCGTTACTTCATATGTCGGAGTGGAGGATTCGTTATATCCTGCGTAATCTTCGTTCTTCATAGCTTCCAGGAGCTTCTGGCAATAGAACTGTATCAGACCGGGATAATTGTATGTAGAAGCAAGAATGCTGTCAATGATCTTCTGATTGAATTTGAAACCGAGATAAGCAAGTATGCTGGTCAGGAGCTTTGTGGCTTCTTCACGGCGGAACTGCTTTATAGTGATCGGTGTCAGGTGTATCAGATTTGAATTCATGTGCATTGACTTTCTGTTATAACGGCTGAGATTATGCAGACCTGCCATAACCAGCTTGAATCTGTCGGAAGGCAGATTTTTCAGTGCTGTGATCGGCTGATCTTCTGTTTCACCGCTTGTTGCGATAAAGGTGTCGGCTTCGTCCAACATAAGGAGCAGGTAGTTGATACGCTTTTTAGGATCATCGCTCATCAAGCGTCTTTGGATATGTCCTGCAAGTTCGTTCCAGGTTTCACACTTGCAGTCTGCGTCAAGAATATCTTCAAGTATCAGTTTATCGCAGACCACTTTGAGAGCATCTGCCGCTGTCATATCCTTGATCTCGATCCAAACGGCTCTGTCTCCGTTAGCGTTTCTGTCAATGTTCTTTCTTGCCATTTTCAGCAGAGCGCTCTTTCCGAGCTGTCTGCCGCCGTATACGAGGTTTGCACCATCGGGAGATTCGATAGAGGTGAGTTCGGTCTCTCTGCCAGTGAACAGCTCAGGTGGCATATCCTGTCTTGATGCTTCTACAAACGGCTGATAGTAAGCAAACGGCAGTGTGACGGCGAGAAGTCTTCTCAGAACAGTATTCTCGGCATAATGCTTTGCCAGATAGAAAAGAATAACACGGTCAATAACAATGAATGTTTTGGAGAACGACTTTTCTTCTTTTATCTTTCTTGCAAGCCTTCTGCGTTCCTCGATGTTCAGTGCGAAGTCCAACAGAACAAGAGTGTGCTTAGCCGTTGAATTTGCCGATCTGAACTTGTCCATAAGTGCATCGCAGTTGTATGTTCCATAAAGGCAAAGCACACGGAAGCCCTCAGTTTCGCTCTTTGAGCCAAAGGCAGGAATGTGATGGACATAGTTTACCTTGCCGATCTGCTTTCGGCAGAATACATGATATGCTTCAAAATCTATGCTTTCATCGGGATCAATAGAAACGGGCTTGAATCCCAGCTTAGTCAGGAGGTTTGACAGCAGTTCCGTATTTGCCGGGCCTCCTCTCGGGATCCAGTTTTTGAGCAGATTTGCACCGCCCTTAGTCTCTTTACGGGCGTTGTTTGTCAGAACTTGCAGAGCCTTTTCAAGATCCTTTTTGCCCGAATACTCATAAATAGTATCAGCTATGTCACGGCCTGCACCGCGCACAGCACGGGAGTTGGTGGCATATTCGTCTATAAATTCCTTAAAATAGCCGAAAGGCTCGTCTGAGTAGTCAGATATAGCGTTTACATCACCACGAAGGATACAGCCCATGATGAATTCAGCCGATGAGAAATTCTGATCGTTTATCTTCGCTTCTATCATTTCCTTGCTGAATACACCAAAGTTGTAGTTAGGATTGCTTGCAATATCATCAAGCTGGCGCATAAGCTGTTCGCCCTTCTTTTCGGCCTTGACGGATATATCATGCCTCAGCACTTCAAGAAGTCTGACATAGAAGCCGTAATCTCCTGTTATCTTGCTGATACGGTACCAGTCATCGGCTATTGACCAAATCTTATCCTTTTCACCGTTGATATTGGAGATTGTACCATAGCTTTCACAAAGTTCAAGCTCAGCATAGAAGTCCTGGCTCTTGGTCTCAAAGCGTTGTCTTGCCTGCTTGAGACAATCGTTGTACTGTGCCAGATCCTTATGCTCGGTGATCTCCTTAATGTCCATATCATCTCCGTAAGCTTTGATAAGACGTGCAGTACGGAAATTATGCTTGGATTCATCGTTGCTGAGTATTTCTGTGAAACGCTCATGGAGTTCAGGGTGAGACTTTGAAGCGTGTCTTTCAATTCGTGAAAGTATGTTGAATCCGGGGACACCGCAGAATGTAGACTGCATTTCCGGGAGATAGCTGTCATTCAGCAGTACGTCTTCACCTTTGAGGAAGTCGATGAAGAAATAGCGCCTTGACTTATTGTTGTATGTACCGTTCATCTTAGCCAGTATTTCCTCAGCGGCTCTGCGTATGCTTTCTGTACCCCAATCAAAACCGTTATTCAATATAGAATTGCAGGAAGCGATTATGTCATTCAGCTCGCTGATCACTTTTGGTGCAAGTTTATCATAGTGAGAAGAAACATAATTATTATCATTACTGCTCGAATGTTCAGCAACAGAAAGCCAGTCACAGATACATGACAGTATGCGGCGTATTGTGATAACAACGTTGTTGCGCTTGCTACCCTTGATCTTGTCATGAGGCCTTGAAATGTGTCTGCCTTCATCAAGGATAACGTCCCTTGCCTTATCCCAATATCCGTCGATGAATTTATCCATTTTTTTAATGTCAATGTTATCAATCAATGCTGTTTTTCCTGAACGGATAAACAAATCAGTGATCGCTTTTTTTGCATACTGATACTTATTAATATCATTTTCGGCAACGATATTCAGGCAGGTCCTGAGTTCACTGTCATCGTTAGAGAACATAAATTCACGAAGTCTGCGGACTTGTCCCTGACTTTCAAATACATCGTTGCGCATATCTACGGATTCACAGCAAGCCTGTGCTTCTGCAATAATAGATTCAAGTACATGAGCGCTGGTTTTATAGCCAGCAAATGAATCCATACCATAGCCGGTGTTTTCACGAAAAGATACAAGATCATTTATCAGCGGAAGCAGTGCAGGATACTGTTCCAGACCATAGTCCTCTATAACAACTGCAAAGTCACCGATGCTATAGTCGGGAATAGACGGTGTGTTGAAAAGCGCATACAGAGCAGAAGCTGCAAACATGGAATGTGCCGTATACGGTAAATACTTCTGCACTTCTTCATAAACAGCTAGTATCTCTGTGCTGAGATACTCCGTATCCATGAGTGGACTGTTAAAAGCGTAAGCAGCTGCTGTATCTATCGCCTTGATTGTCTGTCCGACATAGACAGTCTCACCGTTTTCATCTGTTCTTGTTTTCTTAGATGATGCAGAAACTTCCGATGCACCGTTAAGATAAGCGAGGAGACAGTAAAGGTGGTCTGCGTCAAAGCTGAAAGCCGTTGAGATAACTGTCGTATCGTCCAGATCGAGTACATCGAAACCGTCAGCATCTTTATATTCCTCATAAGCTGTCTGGAGCGATTCCTCCGGCTCAGAAACAGCTTCGTTTATCATATCATCTTCATCGTCAAAGCTGTCTTCGTCGGTTTCATCGTTGTTTTCGGCAGCAGATTCAGCTTTCTTGGCTTCAAGTTTCTTCACCAAAGCCTGTCTGCGTTCACTTTCGGCACACAGACCGGCATATTTTTCTGCATTTTCATAATCTTCTGCTTCAAAATACAGTTCGGCAAGTTCGGTATATGCAAGAGTGTCTCTCTGAGCATAACGCTCTTTAATTTTATTGCGTTTTACAATATCAAGCCAGTCAAGCATTTCGCTGATAGCTGAACGGTAGTTTTTCATAAGCCTGTAGCAGCGTTCTTTTCCTATGGTATAATGAAGTATACGTCCCAATTCACTCGGAGCGCATAACTCCATAAGTTCATTCAGAACACGGAGAGCATTTTCGTAATCCTGGATCTTAGAGTAGAACTGCTGCAGGGCTTCAAGAGTTTTGGGATTCTTTGAAGTACGGTTTGAATATTTTTCAACAAACGCACGAAGCTCCTCTAAGTAGCCGAGTTCCTCGTTCTCGTTGCTGAGAGCAAGGTAGCACATAATGACCTGAGCAAAGGCGACTTCCCACTCTTCATCATCCATGTGCTGTTTATAGATCTCCATAGCGCCTGTGAAGTCTTTGTTTGTAAACAAATAATTAGCAGAAGCTATTGTGATTCCGTTTAAGTTTATGGGTTTAGAAACAACAGGCTCGGACTTTGGCTTAGAAGGTTCTATGCCTCGCCTCATAACGGAAACAACATATTTATTTGCCATTTTAGAAAGTGTAAATTTTACGTTGATAGGCTCAAACTGTTTTGAGAATATTTTCTTGACCTGATTTTGAAGCGATGCATCTTTGATGTCCTTAACCGCAAAAGGATATTCTCTGCCGTCATCGTCTTTGACTGTACCTTTCCATTCAAAATAGTTATAAGTAACTATCTTTCCTTTATGTTCTTTAGTAATGTCAGGCTCAGTGTCAGACACAGAGGACTTAATTTCAGCTGATTCTTCCTTTTCATCAACAGGAACTTTTGAAAGAAAATCAGTTATTTTATTTTCAATCTCATCAGAAGGATAAAACTGTCGGAGTCTTTCAGAAAGTATCTTGGCATCAGACAGCTCTGTATTGTACTTCACATAGTCCTTACCCAATACTTTAAGGACTTCTAAAAGATTTTCTTTTATTTCTTCTGATGATGTGTGTTTCAGAACATAATCTATTCCTGAAATATCCTTTGAAATAACTGATGCTTTCCTCAGCACTTCTGATGCTTCAGCAATTTCTTCCGGCGATCCTGATAACAGATAAACTGCAGAGAAGGCCGCTGCCAGCTGATACAATCCGTTGTACTTTTCAGAGCCCTGATAAGCGGCACAGTATGCGTAACGGTAGTTTCCTGCATAGAAGAATGACTCCGAAGCCGCACTGTATTCATTATGGGAAAGCTGAATGTGTGCGAGCATAAAGTTTACTCTGGAATTGAAATCCCACTCGTTATCCTCAATAATATCCCATATAAGATTTATTGCTTCATCGTACTTTGTTTCATCGTGGCTCTGCAAATAGCTTTGAAATTTATTATAAGGCTGTTCAAAGGCCTTCTTTTCATGTGGTTCCATTGCTTTGTAAGCCCGTGAAACTGATTCTTTATCACCCTTCAGCTGTTTTATTTCTATGGTCAAAGGCTTTACTTCTGTTGTTAAAGGTTTTGGCTCAGCTGCAGGCTCGGTTGCTTTTGCTGGGGCAGAGACAGAAACAGCAACTGTGTTATCTGCAAGAGATGGCTCTTGCATAACGATTGTATGCTGGCCGTACTCGTCAACCATTCCGATTTGATCATACCTGATCGTTGCCATTGACGTAACCTGAACAGAGAGCGATTCTTTCCCATCATTCTCAGCAATTATTCCTTCAATGACCTGTCCTGACAGGTTAGTGAAGCGAACGCGACTTCCCGGCAAAAGCGCAGAAAGCTTTTTGTCTAACAAACTCATAATAAACCTCCTAATAAAAATAGTTTTATACAATTGGTCGGCTGTATAAGATTATTATACTATATTTTTGGCTAAAGTTCAATAATATTTTATGAAATATGACAATATTTCATTGTAGGATTTCAATAGAAGGGTACAAAAAGAAAAAAGATTGGCAGAAACGCTTGACATAATCTATTGGAAAGGCACTGCAATTTTGCTTTACCGGAACAATGAAAAAATAAATTTTTCTTGACTGAGGTATAAAAAATGATATAATTATATTTAGCTGAAATTCTGAGTATTTATGGGGACTATAAACAAATGTATTTTATTGTATGTGATGATAATAAGGATTTTGCGGATTATTTCGGTAAACAATTGTCTGAAACCGAACCTGACAGTATTGTAAAAGTATTTCATTCAGCCAAAAGATTGCTTTTCAATTTACCTGAGTTATCCGGATATGTTGATGCGATTTTCCTGGATATAAACCTTGAAAACATGAACGGTATCGATGTGGCTGTCGATATTCAGCATCGTTATCCGAATATCAGCATTGTGTATATCACCGGTTACCCTGACGACTATTCGCAGGCGATATTCAATTGTCCGCCGGATGTTGTGCCTGCTGCATTTCTTGTAAAGCCTGTGAAAACCGAATATCTGAAAAATGCCATCGAGCGTATTAAAGGGATAAATCGGAATTCGGAAAACGATAAACGTTTTATATGCGTCAAAACCCAGCAGGAGAAATATATTATCCGTACCGATAAAATCACGCATATTTCCGTTCAGGGCAGAAAGCTGACTATTTATACGCCTTGCGAGGAAACAAAAGAGATTACCGTCAACAGTACGCTTTCTCAGTTTATGAATATGTTGCCGAAAAATTTTGTGCAGTGCCACAAAAGCTACTGTGTCAATCTTGAGTATGTCAGGAATTTTAACGGATGGAAAACAGTCACTCTGACCGACAATACCGAGATCGATATAGGTCGTAGTTTTGTAAATGATTTCAAGCGTATCGTTACGGAAATGTATTCTGTGTTACAGCACTGACGGAGGGCATATGGATGAACAATTAATAATCGATATTCTTTATTTTATTTTTCATGACGTGTTCCAGTGGCTGTCGTATTTTACGATTCTTACGCTGATGCTGACTCCCAGATTCAACAGGGCGTTCATCATCCTTGTTCCGTTTGCTGTCGCATTCAGTCCACCTGTTTATCCGCTTCTTGACGACAAATATTTCTCACAGTATTTTCTTGTTGCAATGATGGTGATAACCGTTCTTGTCTGCTTCAAAGAGAAGAAGCGCATCTGCATTGCGGCGCTTGCCTTATCACAGCTTTCACTTACGTTGATAGCACTTGTGTCAACTTCTGTTGTTTACAATGTACTTGGCTATTACCCGACAGAGGTGCGACCATATACCAAAGACGCAATCATATATACTGTTGTACTTGATATAATACTGTGGATCAATTTCCTGATATTGCTCAGAATATGGAATAAGCTGCTCAAGCGTAAAAATACAAATAGTCTGGGGTATTTCTGGCTGTTCCCGTTTGGACAGGGACTGTTCTTTACTGCGTGCCTGTTCAGAGCGTGGGAAGAGATGGACAAATATCTTCTTACCAATCCTTATCTGATAGTAGCCGTAGTAGTTGCTTTGCTGTCCGATTTCCTTATGTATCATGCGCTTAAGGAAAACAGCCATGTTCAGGAAATGAAACAGACTATAGCGTTGCTTGAAAACGAGATGCAGCTACAGCTTAAATATTATGACGACCTTGCGGAGCAGTATACGCAAATCAGGGAATACAGGCACGATATTCTCAATCTGCTTGCGGCGGCAAGGACACTGACCTATACCGGCGATGATATAAGCATGCAGGAACGTGATTCACTTCTCAGCGAAATGGAAACCAAGGCTGAGAAAATGTCGGTGCCGATTTATTGCGGTGACGCTCTGGTAAATGCTGTTCTCTGGCAGAAAAGCAACGAAGCCAAAAAGAAGAATATCGGATTTACCGTAAACATGGATAAATCTGAAAAGCTTAATCTTGAAAGGATAGATACCTGCTCGCTGCTCGTTAATCTTATTGACAATGCAATGGAAGAGGCGGCAAAACACGAGGATAATTCTTTCGTAACTGTCACTATCCGGAGAAAAGCCGGTTTGCTCTTTATCGAAACGACAAACAATACCGATATGACTATTGACACAGAGGATAAGCCGAAAACAAAGAAAACGGGAGATCACGGACACGGAACGGATATAATTAACCGGATAGTAGAGAAGTACAATGGCGCTTATGTACTCAATGCCGACGGCAATACGGCACGATCGGTAGTTTCACTCACTGAAATCGGCTGATTGCATTTCATTGCAGAAAATGTGCATATTATGACAAAATACCGCCGTCAGCGTTTTTTGTTGCTATAATACTTATGTAATCACATTTATACGGCATTTTCCGCCGTAAGATGTCTTCCTTATTCCCATATCCAACGATAGCAGAAGTTGCTTTATCAGCTTCTGCTATCGTTATTTTTTTTGACAAAAAACGAGTTGTAACTGCAATTGATGACATAAAAAGTGCATTTTGTGTATGAAAACCACCTTTTTGATTTTTTAAAGCTATAATAGGAGATAGCAAAATAAACAGAGGTGAAAATCTATGCTTGATACGCAAAAGTGCAGATTCTGCAGGAATGCAGAAGTCAGACACGGTATTATCGGAACGTCATATTTATGTGCCGTACATAATAGCGCTAAGGTGAAAAAGAATTTCTGCTGCGAGAAATTTGTTCAGGATGATGACATGGTACTGGAATACGCTCTTTTCAAAGCACGCGATCCGCATAAAAAGTACGAATGCGGCAATTGTGTCTACAGAGAGGGAATATTAGAAGGTCATGTGCTGTATCACAAATGCCGGTATCTGAACATAACATTCTGCAAGGAATTCTCGCCGCATACAGCCGTTTGCCTGTATCATGAAAGTGGCGGAAAAGAAGCAACGATGAATTTAATGCGATTTGGTTAAGCAAGCTCACAGTTACGATAACGGCAATACAGATGGTAATAATGACAAATAAACTTGACAAAGGGTGAAGCATATGTTCAATGAAAAGTGCTGCCTGATGTGTATATTCTATGCAACCAAAAAGAATTGTATCGGCATCAGGAAAAATTTCTGTGTAAGGCACCAGATGAGAGCCGTACCGGGTAATATCTGCGAATATTATATACGGGATTACAAGAAAGTGATGTATTACAATAATTTCAGATATACTCGCGATAACGAATCGAAACACACTTGCGAATACTGCGCAAATCGTGCAGGCAAGCCGGGAAAGACAAAAGAACGCATACATTGGTGCAAAGCAATGAATGTTGATTTTCCCGACGACTTCAATCCTGTGTGGCATACCTGTGACAGCTTTGTTGACGGAGGAGATGACGCATTTATAGATTGTCTGTGCGATGAATATTATGAAGCACTGGAAGAAATGAGAGGAGGAAAAAAGTAATGCCAAGATGGAAAAAAGAGCAGTATATGGATGCATCCGGAGCGTGGAGAACGCCAGATGAGGATTATATTGATTACTCAGGATCATGGAGATCGCCGGACGAGGACTACGTTGATGCGTCCGGCGCATGGCGCTCGGTGAACGATGATTATGTTGATGAAGACGGCAGCTGGAGAAGCCCCGGAGAGCAGTATAAGGATCGTTCGGGTGGATGGCGCTATTGATTTAAATCTAAAGGAGAATTGACAAAATGGATTTTTCGCTTAGTACGATATTGATTATAGTATTTGTTTTCTGCTATTTTGCATTCGGACTTATCGGTGCGGCAAGGTTTGCAGACAACAAGCTCGGCAGGTTTTTCAGCGATCCCAAGAAAACATGGATGAAGGTCGTGTTTATAATTCTCGGTGCATTTGTGTTTGCGTACATAGAATTTGCACGTATCATTATTACGGGAATAATCAAGCTGGTTCAGCTTTTGATCAAAGGCTGGTAACTGTATGAAGATAACAGACGGTGTATGTAGACGTATTCTGAATGCAATGCCGGTGAAACCGCCTGAAATAGGAGGCATTCTCGGAAGCTCAGACGGCATAATAAGCAGGTATCAGCTTGATGATGGGCGTAACAGCGGTTGTGGATGCTTCTATTCACCGGATGTCACCAGGCTGAACACGACAATAAAGGCATGGCAAAGGGAAGAAATTGCATTCAGAGGGATATTCCATACGCACTTTTTCGGTGTCTGTACATTGTCCGATGGTGATATACGCTATATCAATACCATTATGGAATGTATGCCGTCAAGCATCGAACACTTATACTTTCCGTTGGTCGTGCTTCCGGAAAAGCAGATAGTTCCGTTCATTGCGGTACGAAACGGAAGAACAATTGAAATTACGAAAGATGAACTTGTTATTGTATAAAAGGAGGTGATAGCATGAAAGAAGTAACAGAAATCAGATTACCTGAGGGTACATTCTTCGGTAACTGCCGTGATTGTCGCTATGCCGACTGGAACGATAAGGACCAGTATGGCAGAGTACACTGCGATGGTGGATACGGCGGATATAACAATCCGTCAGACAGAAACGGATGTTTTTACTGGAAGGAAGACTAAGTAGTACGTATCCAAAATATCCAGAATGCAAACGCCCGGAATAAAACCGGGCGTTTCAGTTTGTAGAAAAAGTCTGAAACACCCTCGAAAGGGTGTTTTTTAATTAAATCTTTTTTGCGAGATTTAGCACATAATTCTCAAATTCTGTAGGCAATCTGAGATTATATTTGTCAACATGATACGCAAGGTCACTCCACCATGAGTATTTCCCATCGGAGAAAAGCTCAAGACTGAACAATCCGCTTATTCGTTCATTGGTAAGCCTATCTTTTGCAATTTTTGCTTGAACCATTATACACTTACCTTCATTCTTTAAGTACGAAACAATCTTTTGCTTTTCAGGATAAGATTGTTGACAAGCGGAGTCTTTTATCGACACTCCATTGTTGCACCCGTATTCTATAAAATTGCAAAGCCTTATCATATTATCACCTCTTTTTTAGCTTAAAGAAAACATATGTGCTGATATCTGCCTTTAGTGATAATTCAAATGTTGTTCCTGTACAATTAGAAGTCAAAAATTTTGAAAATCAACCAAATGGGCTATATTTGAATGTAATACTAAGCAAAATAAAAAAATCAGCCGTCATAACGGAGAGTCTTCTCGGCTCAACGACCGACTCTACTCCGCTGGTAGCTGATTCTATTATTAGCTTATCACAACTTTTTGCAAATGTCAACCCCAGTGACAAAAGGTTTTTAAAATATGTGCCGGATAACTTCTTATCGACAGAGCAAATCGAAGCAAAGTGTGAAGCTCAGAAGAGTGATTACAAAAATTACAACAGATATGTTGAGGTATTTGAAAATGACAAAAACGGTAGCAATAACAAATTCTCTCTGAACCAGTTGAAGAAAAAGATAATCTCATAGCTGTATACAATATCTATACAGATAAACTCGCCAAGTCACTGAAGCTCGGTGGTTTCCCGATGCCGTCTATAGCGGTTATAAAATCTGATATGGGACACGGAAATTACGGCGAATGCTCCTTTGTTTTTGACAAATCAACGATTGATCCGAAAGTTGATAAAAGAAACAAGGCTTATGGTGGTGATGAGTAGACACATACTTATCCTAGTATAGACAACTTTAAAAATCTCTTACTTGACATATTAGATTTAGTTTGATATAAGATTTACATATTAACGTTTAAACAGCACTTTCACGGTGCTGTTTTTATATTACCCGTTTTGCAAAAATGAAAATCGTTATGGATGAAAAAAACGCAACGTTGACGCCTTGCAAACGCCGAAATAGGCGTTGATACAGAGCATCTGGGCGATATAATTCAGAATGCGTATATGCAGACGGTTTTCGATGTGACGAAGGGTGCGGATTACCGTGCGGCTTTTGATTTAATTCCCGAAAGCCGTGTTAAAGTTATCCTGTCTACCAACTGGAGCGGTCAGATGTTCTCCCAGCGTGTCTGGGATAACACAAACGCACTTGCAGACGGGCTGAAGCACGATATGCTTGTGGGTATTATGGCAGGAAAGTCCGAACAGCATATGGCGGACGATATAATGAGCCGCTGCGGTGTCGGCGCTTTCGAGGCACGCAGGCTTGTCCGGACGGAAACTACCTGCGTTGCGAATATGGCGGAGCTGTACGGCTACAAGGAGCTTGACATTGACGAATACGAGTTTTCCGCCTGCCTTGACAGCCGCACAAGTGATCTATGCCGTGAGCTTGACGGTAAGGTGTTCAAGCGTAACAGTGCACAGGCAGGTGTAAATCTTCCGCCTATGCACCCGTTCTGCCGTTCTACAACGCTCCCTGTTCTGCCGAGCGAGGAGGATCTTGATAAAGAGCTTGCCGAACTGGGCGATGAGATAGGCGCAGATGTTGACTTTGACGAGTGGGAGCGGAACTTACAGCAGGGGGAGGACGGCAAGTGGTGGTACGTTGCAGGGTGCGGCTAAACGCTTTGGGGAGCTTGGATATGATACCGTGCTTATATCGCAGTACGGAGGCTGCTCAGAAACCTGCGAGCCGTATCAGGGCAAGGTTTACATTGATGATGTATTCACAATATGGAACGGCGAGAGAAGCGGCGACTTCGGCAAGTCAAACTATTGTGACAAGTGGTTTATGCTGTTGTCTGTGGCAATCCGAGGCGGGCTGTTCCACCCTAACTGCCGTCATACTATGGGGCAATACATAGAGGGGCTTACAAAGATACCTCAGCCGATTCCTGCCGAGAAGATACGGGAACAGCGAGAGCTTGAAGAAAAGCAACGGGCTATGGAGCGCAAGATAAGAGCGCTCAAACGCAAGGTTGAAGGCACGCAGGACGAGAAGAAGGTCAAGGAGTATAAGCGTAAGCTCCGTGAGGAGCAAGGTAAGCTCAGAGAATTTATCAAAGAGCATGACGATGTTCTCCGCAGAGATTATTCAAGGGAGAAGATCTACAGCGGTAAGGGTGAGCCGAAGCAGGAAGCACCGAGAACGGAAGAAGCGCCTGTTAAAGCTACCGATACCGAAAGCAAAAATCCTGTTCCGACAAATAAAGAGCCTAATATTCCTCAGCCGGATAATAACGTTTCCGAGCCGGAAAATAACGTTTCTAAGCCGGAAAATAACGAAAACACAATGAATTTTGTACAGCCTGAGCCTATAAAGCCTGTTCAGAGCAACGAAGACACAGACGATACGCCGACTGCGGCTATGACTGATGAAGCCGATGAAGCCGTTGAAACTGCCGAAACGACAGAAAACGTACAGGAAACTGTAAAACAGCCTATTGAAACAGCGACAGACAGCGAAGAAGACGTACAGAATTTTACAGATGATACTGTTGACAATTCGGATGAAAGTGATATAATAGAGGAAGAAACAGTTTTCGAGCCATTGTCGGCAGATACTGTTGTCCCTGTATTGCGTGAAGATTCAAAGGAATGGATTAACCGTCTGTCCTCAGAAGAAGTCAGAGCAATCAAGAAGTACACGAAGAACAGCGGAGATCCCAAAGACGATAAGTTCTATGCAAGACTTAATTCAATGCTTCGTGGGGATATTCCCGAAGATGACACTTTGAAATATTATTCTGATGTTATATCGGGTGCGATAGCGAAGTTTGAGTTAAAGCACGACATTATCTGTTACCGTTCTGTCAATTACAATCCTGTGGAAGGAATGAAAGTTGGCGATATATATGAGCCTAAGCAGTTTGTTAGTTCAGCAGTAACTAAATCAGGTGCGATAAGCGGTAATTATAATTTAATTATATTTGCTAAGAAAGGAAGCAAGGGTGCGTATATTGAATTATTGAGCAAATATCCAAATCAGAGAGAGTTTTTATTCGATAAAAATCTTAAATATAGCATTTTGGATGTTGATGGGACAACTATAACTTTAGAGGTGATAATATGAAAGGTAATGCGAATGTACGTATTCCCAGAGAATTAATTGAAAAAGCTAAATCCGATTTGATTAAGGCTATAAATTCTGGAGAAGATGACTGGGATGAAGAAACCCGAAAAGACTGGGAGGAAAAAATGAACTCATAAAACCGCCCACAGCAGTGAGCGGTTTTCTTATACCCGTGTGCAATCAATTGCACTTGACTTGAACACCAACTTCACAAAAACAGCCGTTTTTTGTGAAGTTCGGTGCAAATACAAGCAAACTTAATAATTTTACCGCCCCTTTTGGAGCGGTATTTTTATATCTAAAATACGAACGAAAGGATTTTTAGTATGAACAAAATTAAGAAAATCATTATTTCCGGAGCCGGATTTATACTGACGGCGGTTCTTCTGTGTGGTTGCACGGAAGCTGACAGAGTGACGTACAATGTGCAGAAAGAAGCCGATAACTTCAATGTGACAAGGCGGTTGTCGGTTATCAATGCAAGGAGCGACAAACCAGTGCTTGAGCTTATTGGTAATTTTTCTATTTCAAACAACGAAGCAAACGAACTGGTTGTAACGATAGAAGTTGCTCCGAACGTGTACAAGGTTGATTATGTGTATTTGAATGACTGGACAATGTACACAGTGGAAGACGTAAGCGGTGCTTACGTTGATAAATATCATTATGAAATGAATTTTCTGCCGGAAATGATTATACCGATTACTTTTACAAATAAAGACTGATAATTTTACCGCTCCACGAGAGCGGTATTTTTATACCCAAAATCAAAGAAAGCGAGGAAAAGCAATGGAACCCGAAAAGAAAACTCTCGAAGAGGAGAAGAAGCTTGCTCCCGCAGCGGAGCAGAAGGACGAGCCCAAGCCCGAAGAGAAGCCCGCCGAAAACAAGCAGACGGACGATAACGGCATGGCAGAGAAGACACCGGTAATAAACAAACAAACCGCATAAAAATGCGGTTTGAAAGAAATATGGTCGAGGTGACAAGATTTGAACTTGCGACCTCTGCGTCCCGAACGCAGCGCTCTACCAAACTGAGCCACACCTCGATATTATCCCTCTTTTTCAAGAGGGAAGAGTATTCAATTAATATTCTACGCCGTAAGTGCTGCGGTACTGCTTCATAGCGTCAAGGTACTGCTTGCCCTCGATAATGCCGTTCTCAATGGCACTGATTATATCGTTTATATTAACAATCGAGTAAACCTTTACGCCGAAATCCTTGTCGGCAGACTGTACTGCGCTTAAATCACTGTCAAGTGCTTTTTCCATACGGTCAACTGTTATTACCATTGCCGTTATATTTACATCAGCCGCACCCTTGAGCTTGGGAAGAACTTCTCTTAAAGCCTTGCCCGATGTCATTACATCTTCTATGATAACTACCTTATCGCCGTCGGCAAGCTGTTTTCCTACAAACATACCGCCTTCGCCGTGATCCTTGACCTCTTTTCTGTCAAAGCAGTAGCTTGCATCAACGCCGAACTTGTTGAAAAGTGCCACACAAGCACTTACCGAAAGGGGAATACCCTTGTAAGCAGGTCCGAACAGAACATCGGCTTCGATACCGTTATCGTGAATGCACTCTGCATAGAACTCACCCAGCTTTGCAAGCTGTGCGCCGGTCTTGTAGTTGCCTGTGTTTATGAAGTAAGGAGCTTTTCTGCCACTCTTGAGTGTGAACTCGCCGAATGTAAGAACTCCGCTGTCAACCATGAATTTAATAAAACTCTCTTTATACGTCATACTGTTCTCCTTCTCGGCAGTTACTCCAAAACTTAACGCTATATATTATAGCATATCAATTTTGCCTTGTCAAGCCTTTCCGGTAAAATCATCAAAAGTGAGTTTTTTAAGCTCGTCACATACTATATCGGAAATTCTGGCAAACGCTATGCGATAATTGCAGGGAAGACCGTTTTCGGCACGATTGCAGTTATAATGCCCGTCAAGGCAACGGCTGAACATATATGTACCCTCTACCGCTTCTACCACGTCATACAGCGATAATTCAGACGGCGACCTGCCAAGTTCATATCCGCCCTTAGTGCCTTTGTACGAGTTTACTATACCGGCATTTCCCAGCTTCCGAAGAATCTTCATAGCAAATGTCTGCGGCACATAGGTCTTTTCGGAAATCGCTTTTGCATCGGATCTGCCGTCATTCTTTACCATAAAATCAACTATCCTGATAGCATAGTCGGTTTCCAGAGTAATGTGCATTTCTTACTCCTTATCAGTCCAGAAAATCCTTCAGCTTCTTGCTTCTCGAAGGGTGTCTCAGCTTTCTTAAAGCCTTTGCTTCTATCTGTCTGATACGCTCTCTTGTAACGTCAAATTCTTTACCTACTTCTTCAAGAGTTCTCGGTCTGCCGTCTTCAAGACCGAATCTCAGACGAAGCACCTTTTCTTCACGGGGAGTAAGCGTACCGAGAATTTCGCTCAGCTGTTCCTTGAGAAGCGTTCTTGATGCCGCTTCTGCGGGTGCCGGTGCATCCTCATCGGGAATGAAGTCGCCTAAGTGGCTGTCTTCTTCTTCACCGATAGGGGTTTCAAGCGAAACGGGATCCTGAGATATTCTGAGTATTTCTCTTACTCTGTCAACCGTGATTCCGAGTCTGTCCGCAATTTCCTGAGGTGTAGGCTCGTGACCGTTTTCGTGCAGGAGCTGGCTTGAAACCTTCTTTACCTTTGTTATGGTTTCAACCATATGAACTGGGATTCTGATAGTTCTTGCCTGGTCTGCAATAGAACGTGTGATTGCCTGTCTTATCCACCATGTAGCGTAGGTCGAGAACTTGTATCCCTTTGTATAATCAAACTTTTCAACTGCCTTGATAAGTCCGAGATTACCTTCCTGGATAAGATCGAGGAACTGCATACCTCTGCCGACATATCTTTTTGCGATGCTTACAACAAGTCGCAGGTTTGCTTCGCTCAGACGCTTTCTTGCATACTTGTCGCCCTGTGCCATACGGGTAGCAAGCTCAATTTCTTCTTCCGCTGTCAGCAGAGGCACTCTGCCTATCTCCTTGAGATAGATTTTAACAGGGTCGTCTATAGCGATGCCTTCAGATGAAAGAGAAGACTCGAAATCGTCGCTGTCGGTAAAGTCAAGCGCACTGTCAAGGTCTTCATCCGCAGAGAAGTCATCGACGATCTCGATATTGCTGCTTTCGAAATCGTCATAGAGCTTGTTGATTTCATCGGCATCAAAGTCAAGCTCCTCAAGCACATCGGTTATCTCCTTCGTTGTGAGCTTACCGTTCTGCTTACCGTGATTAATGAGTTCGTTTATTTTGCTGTCTGCCATATTTATCGTTCCTTTCAAAACCTTCCGGTCATGATTTATTGTTTTTTATTTTGTCAGCGAATTGCCTGAGTTCGTCCTCCGACATATCCGCAACACTTTTTGATTGCTTCTTATCTCTGTATTTTATCAGCACATTCAGATAATCGTTCAGCCGTTCAACGCTGAATGGCAAATTATTGTTTTCGTGTATCAGCTTGTATATTGACGCAACTTCCTCCGCAGAATATCTATCGGCAAGCATTGAAACGTCATTTGAAAGTCCGCAGGAAATCATTGCCGTGAGATCGATAAACAGCCGTTTGTTGAACTCCGTAACAAAATCATCGGAGCTTATTTTATCGGTTATTTTTTTCAGAGCGTCGGGCGAGTGGAACAGATATGCTATGATACCCCGTTCCGCCTGTGTTTCAGCAGGATAGCGTGACGCTTCCGGATTAATCTTATCTCTGTTTACCGAGCCGTTAAGTATCGCACGGCGATTATCCTTTTCCCGTGTCTTGTTTCTCTTTGAGATAATCTGATTTACGGCTATGTCTACATTTGCACGGTTTACATCGCATTCCTGTGCTATAGTCGAAATGTACACGGCACGGTCGATGGGGCTGTTTATATTTGCTATAAAGCCTACCGCTTTTTTTAGATATTCCGATTTTCCGCCGGGTGCGGAGAGGTCTGTTTCTGAGCGTATTTTTTTAAGTTCGTAATCCATTCCCGACTGACTGCCGTCAATCAGAAGCTGAAACGCCTCTTTGCCGAACTTTTTGATATATTCATCGGGGTCTTTTGCACCCTGCATAGTCAGCACGTTTGCGGAAATTCCTACCTTGTCAAGAATATTCATCGCTCTTGCGGTAGCTTTCTGTCCTGCGGCATCGCTGTCATACGCAAGAATGACCTTCCTGAAGCCGAGATTCGCAATGTTCCTTGCGTGAGAATCCGTTATGGCTGTACCGCAGGTCGCTACGGCGTTTTTAAAGCCCGCCTGATACATTGAAATGACGTCAAGGTTTCCCTCGCACATTATCAGAACGCTCTCGCCCGCATTTTTTGCGTGGTTAAGGCTGTACAGGAATGTACTTTTATTATATACCGCAGTCGCCTTTGTATTAAGGTACTTTCTGTTATCGTCGCCACCGATGACACGGCCGGAAAAACCGACTATATTGCCTCTGACATCAATAAACGGAAACATTACCCTGTACTTGAAAAAGTCAAAGTAATTACCGCTTTTTGATGATTTTGAAAGCAGTGACGCTTCTTCCATCTCGGAATCGCTGTATCCGAGCGAATTCATATGTTTTTTCAACGAATCCCATGTATCGGGAGCATAGCCAAGACCGTATGTTCTTATCGTGTGGTCTGTTAGACCTCTGCCGTATAAGTAATCAAGGCCTTCCTTGCCGGCAGGGGAGTACAGATATTTATGAAAGAACCTACCTGCCTCACGGTTCATTTCATAAGCCCTTGTACGCCTTTTTATGCCGTTGTCGCCTTCCTCATCAGGCATTGCTATACCTGCACGCTGAGCTAAAAATTTCACACTTTCCATATAGTCGAGATGCTCATAGAGCCGTATGAAATTTATAACATCGCCTGCCGCTCCGCAGCCGAAGCAGTAAAAACTCTGCGTGGCCATATATATATGACAGGACGGTGTTTTTTCCGAGTGGAAGGGGCAGTTGCAGACATAATCCGTACCTGACTTTTTCAGTGGTACATACGATGAAATCACATCATATATATCGTTGCTTTCTTTGATATTTAAAAGAAAGTCTTCCGATAAACGCATCGTTCTTCCTTTCTTTGAAAACTGTTAATAAGACCAGCTTTTCGGAATGCAAAGTTCCTTGAAGTAGTCAACTGCAAAGTCGTCCGTCATTCCGCTTATAAAGTCGCATACCGCACGTTCAAGCCCGTATTCTTTTGCGAAGCCGACATAAAGCTCCGGCATTTTTTCGGGGGAACCGATGAAATACTTATACAGATATTCAACTATGTGGCATGCCTTGCCTTTTTCGGCGTTCGTACTCGGTGCGAAATAAACCTTGTCGAACATGAATTTCCGCAGCTCGTCATGCGCTTGTCTTGTAGCTTCATCGTATTGTATAAGATCTGTGCTGTTTGCGATTATTGATTTTATCAGAGTGGTTATTCTCTCACTTTTGCTTTTGCCAAGCACCTCTATAGGTCCTTTCGGCAAATCCTCCTGTCTTAGAACACCGCCTCTTATCGCATCCTCAATGTCGTGATTTATGTACGCTATCTTGTCGCTGAATTTTACGACCTGACCTTCAAGCGTTTTAGCGGTAGCGTTGGTGTGGCACAGGATGCCGTCGATCACTTCGCTTGTAAGATTAAGTCCCTGACCGTTCTTTTCAATCACCTCGACTACTCGCTTGCTCTGCTCGTAATGCCTGAAATGGTCGGGAACAAGCTGATCCAGCGTTCTCTCTCCGTCATGCCCGAAGGGAGTATGTCCAAGATCGTGACCGAGCGCTATAGCTTCCGTAAGATCTTCGTTTAGTCTTAACGCTCTTGCTATCGTTCTGGCAATCTGCGATACCTCAAGGGTATGCGTAAGACGTGTTCGGTAGTGGTCTGATTTCGGTATCAGAAAAACCTGCGTCTTGTGCTTGAGCCGTCTGAAAGAATTGCAGTGGATTATTCTGTCACGATCCCTTTGAAATTCCGTGCGTATATCGCACGGAGGCTCATATACCTTTCTGCCCTTCGTAGCTGTGCTTTTGCAGGCGTAGGGCGAAAGCGTAAGATTTTCAATTTCTTCGGTTACCGTGCGTGGTGATTTACCGTTATTTGAGTCCAAATATCACACGACCTTTCCGTCAACGACAAATCGAAGATGAGCAACCGTCCGGCTGTTCATCTTCCGAAATAATATACTTTAAAATATGAAAAAAGTCCTTTATTTTTTTATTTTTGTTTAAAATTCGACATATCCGCTTTTCAGCTTCTCGATTTTGACCTTGCCGTTGCACCTGTCGATAAGCTTCGCCGTAAGACTTTCTGTAAGCTCGGTTTTTACGTCGGCATAGATACATACGCTGTCTGTAAATTCTGTGTCACGGATAATCGACTCAAATTCAGGCAACACAGAATTGACTATACCGTACATAGTATAGTCGCAGCTTATTTTAAGGCTGTCCGCTACCTCCATATTTACAATTTCGGCATTTGCAAGAGCCATTGATGCGCCTTTTGAGTAAGCGTGGACAAGCCCTCCCGTACCGAGCAGAATCCCTCCGAAATAACGGGTCACAACGCATACGACATCTGTTATGCCGTTTTTGAAAAGAACGTCATAAATGGGCATACCCGCAGTACCGCCCGGCTCGCCGTCATCGCTGTGTCTGCCGGTATTGTTGTTGCGAAGAATGTAGGCATAGCAGTTGTGGGTGGCTTTTCTGTGCATCGCTCTTATTTCGTTTATGAAGCCTATAGCTTCTTCCTCTGTTCCGGCAGGCGAAATGTATCCGATAAATTCTGATTTTTTCTCGGTAAAAGACGCTTCAGTGCGGTTTCTTATCGTTTTGTAGCTCAATATACGCCTCTGTCAGTTTTTGCTGTCTTTAAGCGACGCTCTTGTCTTTCTTACATCGGTAAGGTTCGAGGTGAGAAGCTCGTCAACCCTGCTGAGCATACTTTCAACATATTTGTTGGTCGCACTTTTGATCTCTTTGGACTTTGTCTGCGCCGAGGTGAGTATCTCGTGAGCCCTGTTCTGCGCCTGCTTTGTGATAACTTCCTCGGATACCATAGCTTTTGCTTTTTCTTCGGCTTTTCTGATTATGCTTTCGGCTTCTGCCTTAGCATCGTTAATAATCACTCTGCGGTCGTTTACAAGTGCCTGTGCCTGTTTTATTTCGCCGGGGAGGTTCAGCCTTACCTGTCCGATAAGATCTCTGAACTGTTCAACGTCAATAAGGGATTTACCTCTTGTCAGGGGAACGCTCTTTGATTTGTCAAGCTCAATGTCCATTGCCTCAAGAATTTCTTCAATGCTCATTTTAATACCATCCTTTCAAACATCCGATTTATTGTTACGAAATATAATTCGTCAGTATCTTTTCAGCCTTTCGTTTATTCTGTCAAGTATGCACTCCGGAACGAAATCGCTTATATCTCCGCCGAACATCGCTATCTGCTTTACCATACTGGATGACAGATAGGTATATTCGCTTTTTGAAGTCAGGAATATCGTTTCGGCTTTGTAGCACAGCTTTCTGTTGGCCTGTGCCATCTGGAATTCATATTCGAAGTCAGAAATAGCACGAAGACCCTTTACGATAACATCTGCGTTATGCTCGTTGAAATAGTCTATGAGAAGTCCTTCGTTGCTGTCAACTTCGACATTTCCTATGCCTTCCGCCACAACGCTTTCACGCAGGAACTGTTTTCTTTCATCTATTGTAAAACTGCACGGCTTGAGCGGATTTACCGATACAAGCACGATTACTTTATCAAACAGCTTTGACGCTCTTGAAATAATCTCAAGATGACCGTATGTTACAGGGTCAAAGCTACCGGGATATATAGCTGTTTTCATATTTTATTCCTCGTCTTCCGTCTGTGGTTTTCTGTAGAATGTAAGTGCGGTTTTGCCGTATTTTTTTGATTTTGTAATGACAAATCCGTTTATTTCTTCGGGCAATCTGCAGCCCGGTTCATGCTCGCATATTATTACGCCTGTATCCTTCATTTTCTCGGTAAGAGCCGGCAGAGAACGCTGTATAAGGCTTTTCTCATACGGCGGGTCGAGCAGGGCAATGTCGAATTTCTCTCCGGTGGTTCTTAAGAATGCGGAGTTCGGCATATTGACAATCTCGCACTGACTTTCAAAGCCGACGTGGGCTACATTCTGCTTTATGAATTTTATCGAATTCTGACTGCTGTCCACAAGATACGCTTTTTTAGCGCCCCTGCTTACAGCCTCTATTCCAAGCTGACCGGAGCCTGAAAATAAATCAAGCACAACGCTTCCTTCTGTTTCAAACTGTATAGCGCTGAATATTGCCTCTTTTACGCTGTCCTTTGTGGGACGCACATCAAGTCCTTCGGGTGCAATCAGCTTTCTGCCTCTTGCCGTTCCTGTGATTACTCTCATCTTATTTCCTTTCCTTTGTCAATCAAAAATTCTCTTTAATAAAATCGTATATTTCTATTGCTTTTTCTTCTTTAACTTTAGCTACGGATGCAATCTCATCGGGAGATGCGTCCTTGAGTGCCTGCTTTGTCTTGAAATGCTTTATTAGAGCGAGCGCCTTTGCTTCTCCTATGCCTTTGATTTTTGTCAGCTCCAGTTCATAAGTCTTTTTCTTATGCGTCTGCTGCTGGAATGAAAGCGAGAAGCGGTGAACCTCGTCCTGAATGTTTGTCATCAGCGAAAACAGCTTCCTGTTGGCATTTATCTGTATTTCTTCGCCCTGTGCCGCAATCGCTCTTGTGCGGTGCTTATCGTCCTTTACAAGTCCGTATAGCGGTATTGAAACATTCATACTGTCAAGCACCTGCTGTACAGCGTGTACATGACCCTTTCCACCGTCGAGAAGAATGAGGTCGGGCAGCGGCGCAAAGCTCTCATCGCCGTCAAGATAACGCTGTATGCGTCTTTGCAATACCTCCTGCATACACGCATAGTCGTTCTGGCCGATAACATTCTTTATTGTGAATTTCCTGTAGCCTGCCTTATACGGTCTGCCGTTGCGGTACACTATCATACCGCCGACCCTGCTGTCCTCTCCGAGATTTGATATATCATAGCTTTCGATAACTGTCGGTATCTTAGGTAAGCCCAGCAGCTTTGCAAGATCCTCCAGTGCGTTTATTTCCTTTACCGTCCTGCCGACCTTCATCGAAAGGTACTCAGAGGCGTTCTGCTTAGCTAAAAGCACCCTTGACAATCCTTCGCCCCGCTGAGCCACCGTGACAGTAACCTTATGTCCGCAAAGAGCGGAGAAGTATTCTTCGAGGATCGCACTGTCCTCCATTTCCTTGTCTATATAGATCTGTTTCGGTATCGCATCTGTCCTTGCACTGTAGTATTCGACCAGAAAATCCGAACGCATCTGACCGGGGTCATATTCGTCACCGATGAAGAAATTCATCTTGTCGGTTATTCTTCCGCCACGGTAGCACATAACAGCAATACTCGCAAGTTCAACGTTCTGAGCCAGCGCTACAACGTCAAAATCATATGTCTTGTCGGAGAATATATCCTGACCGTCCTTCATTTTCTCAATTGCGTTTATACGGTCACGGAGCTTTGCGGCTTTTTCAAACTCAAGATTTTCCGATGCTTCGTACATCTGCTCGGTAAGACGTTCTACGCTCGCCTTACTGCCGTTTTGCATATACTCTATTGCAGAGTGTATAAGGCTGTTGTATTCGTCCTGCTTTATCTTGCCGGTACAAACGCCCATACATCTTTTTATATGATAATTAAGGCACGGACGCTCTTTCCTGAAATCTCTCGGAAAGACCTTGTGACAGGACGGGAACATAAAGATCCTGTTGACCTCATCGACCGCCTGCTTTGCGGTAAATCCGCTCGTGAACGGACCGAGATACTCCGCATTCTTATCGTTGCAGTTAAGCGCATAAGAAATTCTCGGATACGGCTCTTTGGTGATTTTAATATAATTATAGCCCTTATCGTCCTTTAGCAGTATATTGTATTTGGGATTGTACTGCTTTATCAGACTGCATTCAAGAACAAGTGCGTCAAGCTCGCTCGGCGTGACAATAAAGTCGAAATCATAGATATTTTCGACCAGCTTCCTTGTCTTTGCGTTATGGCTCTCAAGCGCATGAAAATACGTTGTTACACGGTTCTTCAGGGCTTTTGCCTTACCGACGTAGATTATCCTGCCCGTCTTGTCTTTCATCAGATAGACACCGGGGGACAGCGACAGCTTATTCGATTTATCTCTTAAAAAGCCAAGTCTATCGTTCAATGGTCACACACTCCGGAAAATCAGATAAATTATCCATATAGATATTTATATTGTATCATTTTTTATGTCCGATTACAAGTAGTTTTTGAAAATATTGACGAATAACGGCGCAATGTGTTTTTACGCCTTTTTAAAAAATGCTTTGACTTTTAGAGCCGAGTGGTGTATAATAGCAAGAGATATATTTTTTATCCTGAAAAGAGAGGTTTATTTTATGAGAGCAGTAGTTGCGGTTATTGGTAAAGATACAGTAGGTATTCTCGCTAAGGTAAGTAATATCTGTGCGGAGTGCAATGCAAACGTTATGGACGTTACACAGACGATAATGCAGGATCTTTTTGCTATGACAATGCTTATTGACATAACAAAGTGTTCCGTTGATTACAACGTACTTGCAGACAAGCTGAAAGAAGCCGGAAACGATATGGGTCTTCAGATACACGTTATGCATGAAGATATTTTCAATTCGATGCACAATATATAATTACATACGGGAGAAACTAAATGTTCAATTCAAAAGATATTCTTGAAACCATCAAGATGATACAGGAAGAAAATCTTGACATCCGTACTATCACAATGGGTATCTCGCTTCTTGACTGTATCGACAGCGATATAGACAAATCCTGCGAAAAGGTATACGAGAAGATGATGCGTGTTGCGGAGCATCACGTTGAAACAGGTGAGATAATAGAAAAGCGCTACGGTATTCCGATAATCAACAAGCGTCTTTCGGTAACACCCATCTCGATGCTTGCGGCAGCCGCAAAGGGAAGCCCCGTAAAGTTCGCAAAAACTCTTCAGAGAGTAGCAGAGGGTACGGGCGTAAACTACATAGGCGGTTATTCCGCACTTGTTCAGAAGGGCTTTGCGGCAGGCGACCTTGAGCTTATAAACTCTATACCCGAAGCGCTTGCAGAAACATCAAACGTATGTTCTTCGGTCAATGTCGGCTCTACAAGAGCGGGTATCAATATGGATGCCGTTGCTCTTATGGGTAAGATTATAAAGCAGGCTTCTGAGGCAACTAAGGATAACCATTGTTTCGGTGCCGCAAAGATAGTGGTTTTCTGTAATGCCGTTGAGGATAATCCTTTTATGGCAGGTGCCTTCCACGGTGTCGGCGAGGCGGATTGCGTTCTTAATGTCGGCGTAAGCGGACCCGGCGTTGTTCGTTCGGCACTTTCCAAGATGCCTGACGCAAGCATAAGCGAAGTCGCAGAGCAGATAAAGAAAACCGCATTCAAGATTACCCGTATGGGTCAGCTTGTAGGCGCTGAGGCAAGCAAGATGCTCGGTGTACCCTTCGGTATCGTTGACCTTTCACTTGCTCCTACTCCGGCAGTAGGCGACAGTGTTGCGCATATCCTTGAGGAAATCGGTCTTGAGAGCTGCGGCGCACACGGTACAACAGCCGCACTTGCAATGCTGAACGATGCGGTAAAGAAGGGCGGCGTAATGGCGTCCTCAAGCGTAGGCGGTCTTTCAGGCGCATTTATCCCAGTATCAGAGGACGCAGGTATGATAGACGCTGTAAACCGTGGCGCATTATCAATAGAAAAACTCGAAGCCATGACAGCCGTTTGCTCTGTCGGTCTTGATATGATAGCCGTTCCCGGCGATACATCCGCCGATACGATCTCGGCAATCATCGCAGACGAAGCCGCTATAGGTATGGTAAACTCAAAGACAACCGCAGTCCGTGTAATTCCCGCAATAGGAATGAAGGAAGGCGACACGCTTGAGTTCGGCGGTCTGTTCGGAAGCGGTCCGGTAATGAAGCTCAGCAAGTTCTCCTCGTCAAAATTCATTTCAAGAGGCGGACGTATTCCCGCACCCTTACAGAGCCTTAAAAACTAACATTGAACCGCAGGACATCCTGCGGTTTTTCAATATGTCGATATTTGCATTCGACAGAAAAAAGTCTTGTCAAGGATATTATCATACAAATTTTTCAAAGTCTTTTTGGTAATAATTCGGCTTGTTTTTTGTGAATAATTGTAGTAAACTTAATTATGATTTTAGATTTATGCCTACTGAAAGGTGGTGTTCCGATGGATGTAATCAGCGAGATTATCGCTTATGAGAAGCACGCCGAAGAAATAGTTGCTCAGGCAAACAAAAAAGCCGAAGCCATTCTTTCCGATGCGGCGGCTCTCCGTGAAAAAGAACGTATCGTCTGCGAAGAAGAACGCAGCGACAAGATAAACAGCTATCACGATGAGCTTAAAAAGAGCGGAGAAGAGCATTGCTCTGCGACTGCAGCCGAGTGCAACGCTGTCATTAAGCGTCTTGACGATGAATTCTCGAAGAACAGGGATAAATGGACAGACGAGATATATAAAAATATCATTTCGGTTGAATGACAGCATAGCATAAGTATTCGGAGGTGATTTCATGTCGGCAGGTTCGGCGGCGGTCATTGCCAAAGCAAGAGCCAAGTACGGCGGGCTTCTGGGTCTTGATGAATATAAGACCTTGATCTCAAAGGCAAATGTCGGTGAGATCGTGGCTCAGTTGAAAACATACGGTGATTTCTGTGAGGATTTTTCAGCGGTTGACAATACGGTAAGGCGCAGTCAGGCTGAAAGGCTGATGGAAAAACGTCTTTTCAGAATATATGACGAGCTGAGAAAATTCTGTCCGGGCAGTAAAAACAAGTTCTATGATTTTCTGCTTATACAGGAGGAAATAAAACAGATCATCAATGCCGCAATGTATATCGGCGCAGGCGTTTACGATCTGTTCATTCCGGGCTTTCCGGGTTATCTGACGAATATCTGTTCTTACGATATTCGGGCACTTTCAAAATCAAGAACATTTGATGAAATACTGGATGTTCTGAAGGGTACGCCGTATTATGACGTTCTTGCTCCTCTTTCCGACGGAACCAAGGCATTTCCGCCTATTGTTTCTGTTGATTATGAGCTTACAAAATATCTTTATACGACGCTTTTTTCCCGTATAAAAAAGGATATGTCCGGCAGTGAACGCACGGAAGTAGAAAAATGTATACGCAGACGTTGCGATATGTACAATATCAAGATATGCTATCGGCTAAAGGGACTTTTCAAAATGTCAACCGAAGATGTGGTTGCACATACTCTGCCTTTTTGCGACAGATTCGATAAAAAGACAATGGAACAGATACTGACGAAAGCCGATAACGAGCCGATATTGCCGCTTCTGCTGAAGCTTCCTTATTTCAAGGATATTAACGAGGAGCAGGCAACGGACATCGAAACGGCGGTATATACGTCAAACAAACGTTATTATGACGCAAAGCTCGCATTATCGCAGTGCGACAGCACGGTTATATATTCACTGACTGAGCTTTTGCAGATTGAAAACAGAAATTTAACAACTGTGATAGAGGGCGTAAGATACTCGCTCGAGCCGTCACAGATAGAAAAAATGCTGATATTATAGAGCAAATATACAGCGAAAGGAATGATATAATGGCAGTTGAGAAGATGTCACTTATATCGGTCAGCGGACCTCTCAAAAAAGTCAACAAAACTCTTGTACGATGTTGCGAAACGAAATGCTTTCACATTGAGCCGTCATTTTATACCATGACCTACGGCTCCGCACATTTCAAGACGCTGAAAGACAAGGACATTTACGGCGGTCTTATGAAACGAGCGGATGTATTGTCCGTCGGGCTTGGGATAAAAAACAAAACCGTTTCGTATGACGATATACAGATGGAGGCAATCCATGACTTCGATATGTATTTCACGGAGCTTGAACAGCGTGTGATGCCTGTCATAGAGCAAAAGAACGAGCTTGAGAAATCAATAGACGAATACAGCCATGTATTAAGGCAGGTCGGAAATCTGTCGAATCTAAACGTTGATTTCAAGGATTTGTTCAGCTGTAAGCACGTCAAGATACGTTTCGGCAAATTGCCGTCGGAAAGCTATACGAAGCTCGATTTCTACAGCGAAAAAGGCTTTGTGTTTGAGCCTCTTGAAGAAAAGGACGGTTATGTCTGGGGTCTTTATTTCGCTCCGGTGGAAGAAAGCGTACAGATAGACGATATTTTCAGAAGCCTTTATTTTGAGCGGATACGTTTACCGGACTTCCTTCACGGTGACGGAGAAACAGCCGCCGCAGAGCTTAACAGACAGCTTAAGGAACTGGAAACAAAGCTGAAGGATGTAAAGGAAGAGCTTGCTGTCATAAAGAAAAATGAAGAAACGCAGTTTGAAAAGGTACGCAGCAAACTGATTTTCCTTAACAACAGCTATGAACTGAGAAGTCAGGTTTCTGTAATCAACAATAAATTCTATATGGCGGGTTTTGTCCCGACAAGAGAAGTAGAAAAGTTCAGGGAGCATCTGTCGGGCGTATCGGATATTGTTATCGAGGAAAAGAAGTATTTCGTTGACGACAGGATGAAGCCTCCGACAAAACTCAGAAACAACCGGCTGTTCAGACCGTTTGAGATGTTCGTCAATATGTACGGCTTACCGTCATACACTGGCATCGATCCGACGCCGTATGTCGCTATAACGTATATGCTGATATTCGGCATAATGTTCGGCGATCTCGGACAAGGGCTTGTAATCTCGCTTTTCGGATTCATACTCACAAAGTGGAAGAAAGCAAAGCTCGGTCCGATAATGGAGCGTATCGGCATAAGCTCGGCGATATTCGGCTGTCTTTATGGCTCGGTATTCGGAAATGAAGATATAATAAAGCCTTTCTTCCATATTGAACCGCTTTACTCTGTACTCGGAAAGCCGAACAGCATATTCCAGATCTCAACCTATCTGCTTATAGCGGCGCTTGCGATAGGTGTCATATTGATAGTGGTTTCAATGACAATGAATATCGTGCTGTCATTCAGGCGCAAGGATTATTCCTCCGCACTGTTCGGGGCAAACGGCATAACCGGTATGATATTCTATATCGCAGTCGTAGCGGCGGCAGGACTTCAACTCGGATTCGGAATTGAGATGTTCACATTGCCGTATATACTTCTTCTGGTGATACTGCCGCTCGGTGTTATGATGTTCAAAGAGCCTCTTGCACACCTTGTCGCAAACTCGATAAAACGCAACGTTGTCAATTTAAAGCATAAGACGGTTGCCGATGCGGCAATTATGGCTTCCGATACGATGAGCGAAGAATTGCTCAGAAAAACAAGAGAAGACCTCGAAAAGCTGAACGATCTGAAATTTGTCCGTGCGGTTTACGGAAAGATGCCCCGTGAAAGCTATGACAAGCTGGGATACTTTACCGACAAGGAATTTGTGTTTATTCCTATCACAGAAAACGATGATAACATCTACGGTGTTTATTTTGTATCAAAACAGCACAGGGCAATGGTGGATGATATATTTGCAGGCCTTTATTTTGAACGTATGAAGATGCCCGCAGAGCTTACGTCACCCAGAAGACCCGACCAGAACGATAAGGATAAGCCGAAGGAGAAAAAGTCTGTCGGCAACTTCATTATTGAAGGCGTCATCGAACTGTTCGAAACCTGTCTTTCATATCTTACAAACACAATGTCATTCCTACGTGTAGGCGGATTTATCCTTAGCCACGCAGGTATGATGCTGGTCGTAGGAGTGCTGGCTGGCGACGGAGGTGTCGGTACCGTGATTGTACAGATACTCGGAAACGCTTTCGTAATCGGTATGGAGGGATTCCTTGTAGGTATTCAGGTATTAAGACTTGAATTTTATGAGATATTCGGTCGTTTCTATGTAAGCGACGGAAAGAGCTTTGAGCCGCTTAAGGCTAATTTGAATTAATTTCGGGAGGAACTGAAAAATGTTACTGTTTTTACTGCCTTTATTTGCACTGGCACTGATCATGCTGCCGTTCTTTGTAATGCTTAAGAGAAGAAAAGAGGGTAAGCCCTTAAAGACAAGAAAAGCTATACTTATAAATGCAGGCTCGTTTATCGGCGTTATGGTCATGATGAGCGTATTCGTACCGCTTTTTGCGTTTGCATCGGCTGAAGGTGCCGCAGAAGCCGCACAGACAGCGCTCAGCGTAGGCGACGGACTTAAGTATCTCGGTGCGGCGCTTGCAACGGGTCTTGCAACGATCGGTACAGGTATTGCCGTAGGAGGTGCCGCTCCCGCAGCTATCGGAGCTACCGCAGAAAACGACAAGAACTTCACGAAGGCTCTTATCTTCGTTGCACTCGGCGAAGGTGTCGCTATCTACGGACTTCTGATTTCGATACTTATCCTTTATTCATAATAGCCGAAAGGTACAGAAAAATGAAATTTTTTCTTATCAGTGACAACACAGATACACAGATGGGTATGCGTCTTGCAGGGATTGAAGGCATAGTAGTAAGCCGACCCGAAGAAGTCACGGATGCACTGGAAAAAGCAAAGGCCGATAAAGACATCGGCGTTGTACTTATGACGGAAAAGCTCATCAATATGTGTAAGCAGACAGTGTATGATATGAAACTGAACAGCACAAAGCCTCTGATAGTGGAGATACCCGACCGACACGGAACATCGGATATAAGCAAATCCATTGACGGCTATGTGCGTGATGCAATAGGACTAAAATTATAATTAATCAGAAGGGAGCAGCTGTATGCCGGAAGTTCAGGACAGAATAGAAAAGCTGGGCAATTCAATTCTTTCCGACGCTCAGAAAAAAGCGGAAGAAATAATCAGCAAGGCACAGCAGCAGGCTGACGAGCTGACAGAGCAGGCGAGAGAGCAGTACAGACGCAGTGAAGAAAACGAGGTCGCACTCGACAGACAGAAGACCCATACTCTTTACGCAAAGGAATTATCAAAGAGCGACTTTGCCGCACATAAGTCGGTGCTTGCTCACAGGTGCGGGCTTGTAGACAGCTTGTTTGAAGATATTAAGAATAAACTTGAAGAATTTGCAAAGAGCGATAAATATAGCGGATTTATGACCGCTCTTGCCGAAAAAGCAGACAAAGAGCAGGCTTTCAGCAAAGACTGCGTGATAAACGTCGGCAGAAACGATAAACAGCTTGCCGATGATATAGCGCAGAAGTACGGCATCGGTGTTGCTGTTGACCGTAATATCGAGCTTGGCGGATTGTCTGTTTACTATCCGTCGGAAAATATATATATCGACTATACGCTTGACCTTGCTTTAGAACAGGAGCGAAAGGCTTTTGTGGCAGGTCACGGCGAACTGTCACTATAACGGGAGGAGTTGCAATGAACTGTATTTATGCGATTAACGGACCCGTTGTAAAGGTCAGGGATACAAAATCATTCTCAATGCGTGAGATGGTAATGGTCGGTAAGAGCAAGCTCATAGGAGAGGTAATCGGCGTAACCGATGAAATGACAACGATTCAGGTTTACGAGGGTACAGCAGGACTTATGCCCGGCGACCCTGTAGAGCCTACAGGAACACCTATGAGCGCAACGCTCGGACCCGGCATAATATCCAATATTTATGACGGTATCCAGCGTCCGCTTAAAGCTATGACGGCTCTCAGCGGCGTATATGTTACTGAGGGCAGTGCAATAGCCGCACTCGATGAAGAACGTGAATTTGATGTCACAGTGACTGTAAAGGTCGGCGATAAACTGCACGGCGGAGATATATATGCGCAGTGTCCAGAAACGCCGCTTATTACGCACAGATGTATGGTACCTCCTTATACTGAGGGTACAGTAGAATATGTTGCGCCTGACGGCAAGTATAAGGTCAACGATGTGATAGTAAAACTCAGGATAGACGAAGAAACGGTGCAGGAGCTTACTCTTGTACAGAAGTGGCCTATCAGAACGCCAAGACCTATAAATAAGCGTCTGCCGATCTCAAAGCCGCTTATTACCGGACAGCGTATAGTAGATACCGTGTTACCGCTTGCAAAGGGCGGTACAGCCGCTATACCCGGCGGTTTCGGTACAGGTAAGACGATGACTCAGCATCAGCTCGCAAAGTGGTGCGATGCGGATATTATCGTGTATATTGGTTGCGGTGAGCGTGGAAACGAGATGACTCAGGTACTTGAGGAATTCTCTGAACTTATCGACCCGAAGTCGAACCGTCCGCTGACGGACAGAACGGTGCTTATTGCGAATACTTCAAATATGCCCGTAGCCGCCCGTGAAGCATCTATCTATACGGGTATCACGCTTGCCGAGTATTATCGTGATATGGGTTATCATATTGCTATAATGGCGGATTCGACATCACGCTGGGCAGAGGCACTGCGTGAAATTTCCGGACGACTTGAAGAAATGCCTGCTGAAGAAGGCTTCCCGGCATATCTTCCGTCAAGACTTTCCGAATTCTACGAGCGTGCAGGTTATGTCGAAACGATGAACGGCAGAGAGGGCAGTGTTACGATTATCGGCGCCGTATCTCCGCAGGGATCGGACTTCTCTGAGCCTGTAACGCAGAATACAAAGCGTTTCGTTCGTTGCTTCTGGGCGCTCGACAAGAATCTTGCTTATGCAAGACACTATCCGGCTATCAACTGGAATATGAGCTATTCGGAGTACAGCGACGATTTAGCTGAGTATTACAACGAACACGTCGGCGAAGAATTCTGCCGCTACAGACAGGAAATATCGACCTTGCTGGTTGAAGAGAACAACCTTATGGAGATAGTAAAGCTGATTGGTGCGGATGTTCTGCCTGACGACCAGAAGCTGATAATAGAAATCGCCCGTGTTATAAGAGTAGGCTTCTTACAGCAGAATGCTTTCCATAAGGACGATACATTCGTTCCGCTTGAAAAGCAGAAGCTGATGATGAAAGCAATCTTACTTCTTTATCACAACTCGCTGAACGCTATAAACGGCGGTAAGCCGATATCGGAGATTATCTCATACGGTTTCTTCGATAAACTGATAAAGATGAAGTACGATATACCTAACGACAAGCTCGAAATGTTTGACGAATATTTTGATATGATAAACAGCAAGTTTGCCGATGATTAAACCCGATAGGAGATTATTTTATGATTCAATATGCAGGACTGAGTGAAATAAACGGACCGCTTGTCTGCCTTGAGGGTGCCAAAGGTGTTTCTTATGATGAGATAGCAGAGATAAAGCTGGAGGACGGCACAAAGCGTTTAGGCCGTGTCGTTGAAATGCAGGGCGATAAAGTCGTCTTGCAGGTGTTTGAGGGTACAAACGGCATCTCGCTCACAAATACAAAAATCAGCTTTACGGGAAAGCCGCTTGAGATTCCGCTTTCTACTGAAATGCTCGGCAGAACATTCAACGGCGCAGGCAAGCCGATTGACGGACTTGGTGAAGTTTTTCCGCAGAAATACGGCGATATAAACGGCCGTGCATTGAACCCCGTTGCACGTTCTTATCCCAGAAACTATATACACACGGGTATTTCCTCAATAGACGCACTTATGACGCTTATCAGAGGTCAGAAACTGCCTATATTCTCAGGCTCCGGTCTGTCGCATAATAAGCTGGCGGTGCAGATAGTAAAGCAGGCTAAGATTGCCGACAGCGAGGGAAAGGACTTTGCGGTTGTATTTGCCGCAATGGGCGTTCAGAATGACGTTGCGGAGTATTTCAGACGCTCCTTTGAGGAAACCGGTGTTATACAGCGTGTTTGTATGTTCCTTAATCTCTCGAACGATCCTATCATAGAGCGTATCCTGACACCCAGATGTGCGCTTACTGTGGCAGAATATCTTGCGTTTGAGAAGAATATGCACATACTCGTTATCATGACTGACCTTACCTCATACTGTGAGGCTCTGCGTGAGTTCTCTTCATCAAAGGGAGAGATTCCCGGAAGAAAGGGTTATCCCGGTTATCTTTATTCCGACCTTGCCTCTATGTATGAAAGAGCAGGCGTAGTAGAGGGCAGTACAGGCTCTGTTACGCAGATACCGATACTTACAATGCCTAACGACGATATTACACACCCTATCCCCGACCTTACGGCATATATCACGGAGGGTCAGATAGTGTTTGACAGAAATCTTGACCAGACAGGAATTTATCCCGGACTTTCCGTATTGCTTTCGCTGTCACGTCTTATGAAGGACGGCATAGGAGAACAGTACACAAGAGCGGATCACGCCGATGTTTCAAACCAGCTTTTTGCTTGCTATGCAAGAGTGCAGGATGCAAGAGCGCTTGCATCGGTTATCGGTGAAGACGAACTTTCCGCATCGGATAAGGCGATTATGAAGTTCGGCACGATGTTTGAAAAGTACTTTCTCAATCAGGGCTTCGATGAGAATCGTTCTATGGACGAAACGCTGGATCTTGCTTGGGATCTGCTTTCGCTTCTTCCCGCAAGTGAACTTGACCGTGTAAACGAACAGCTTATAAAAGAACATTATCACCCCGAAAATGCTAAGAGATTTGTATAACAGTTACTATATGAAAGGCAGGTGAGTGTATGGCTGAACAGGTTTTCCCGACCAAAGGCAATCTTATCAAGGCTAAACGTTCTTTACAGCAGGCAAAGCAGGGTTTTGAGCTTATGGACAGAAAGCGTAACGTTCTGATAAGAGAAATGGTGGCGCTGACCGATAAATCAAAGCTGGTGCGAGGAAATATCGAGCAGACCTATGAAAAGGCTTATGCCGCCTTACAGAAGGCTAACATTACGCTTGGCTCGGTATCAACGCTGACACAGTTTGTACCTGAAGAAACCGATCTTAAAATATCGTTCAGAAGCGTTATGGGCGTTGAGCTTCCTACAGTTGAGCTTCCCGATAAGCCTATAGTTCCGCAGTATGATATTGCGATGACAAATTCATATCTTGACAACGCTTATATCTGCTTCAATGAAACAAAAAAGCTGACAGTCGTACTCGCCGAGATTGAAAACAGTATATACAGGCTCGCCGTTGCTATAAAAAAGACGCAGAAACGTGCCAACGCACTGAAAAATATAATTATTCCGAAGTACGAGTCACAGGTCAGATTTATCTCAAACTCTCTTGAAGAAAAGGAACGTGAGGAATTTTCGCGTCAGAAGGTCATCAAGAGTACCAAGATAAAGAAAGAGCAGGCGCAAAAGGAAAAAGAACAGTCAAAAACCGAATAAATAAAAGCCGCACAGAATGGTCATCCATCTGTGCGGCTTTGCATTTATATCTGATTAATTATACCTCAACAAAAATTGCACCGCTTGCGGGAACGGTAACTGTATTTGCTTTAACAGAGCCGTTTTCGCCGAGCGTGTAAATTGCCTTTCCGCCCTTTGCATAATCTGCATTGACAGTTACGGCCTTATCGGACGGATTGATGAACACATAAACCGTCTGATTATCGCTGCTTCTCTTGTATACCAGCGGATAACCGTCACTGCTGACAAACTCAAAGGCTGAGAGATTGTGAAGTGCGGAATTTTCGTTTCTTAGCTTTATCAGTTTCTTTATTTCGTTGTAGAGCGACTTTTCATCGAGCATCTGCTTTTCGACAGTAGGTCTGTCGGGTGCGTCATCCTGCTTTATATAAAGCTGTGACTTGTCCGCAGTTGAAAATCCGTCATTTGCGGTGCTGTCCCACTGCATAGGACTTCTTGATCCGGTACGGTTATAGCCGCCCTCTACCGATACAAGACCTTCTACAAAGTTCATTCCGATCTCATCGCCGTAGTATACAAACGGTGCGCCGGGCATTGTGAGAAGGAAAGCAAAACAGCATTTAAGCTCGTCTTCATCCCTGCCTCTTGCAAGTCTGTCCATATCGTGATTGCCTGACGGAATGCAGATAAGTCCGCCGCCTGTCGTTGCCTTTTCGTGATAGCCGTTGTACTGCTCGGCAAAGATTGCGGGAGTACCTTTGCCCCTCTTTGAAAAGAACGGTTCGGCACTTCTGAACATCGAGTTGTAGCCCTCAGGACCGAAGTGCAGTAAGAAGTCCATATCAAAGCCGCCCTGCAGCGAATATTGCGGCTCGCCCCACTCCGATACCATAGCGGCTTCGGGATATTCGCTCTTAAGATAACCCGTTATATCCTGCCATAGCTTGATTGTTTCTTTATATTCGGGATCGCATTTTACAAGAGAGCCTGCCATATCCACTCTGAAACCGTCACAGCCCATATCAAGCCAGAACTTCATAACATCCTTGATTGCGGCTCTTGTCGCCATAGGTCCGGGATCTGTAGGCTTTTGCTGATAAGCATACTTAGGCTCGGCATAGCCGTAGTTCAGCGCAGGCTGAGATGAGAAGAAGTTGACTGCGGCACTGCCGTCACGGTCAGATATGCCTCTTATACAGTTAAGGCCTTCCGGTTGTTCCCATATATTGCTTGTCCAGATATATCTGTCGGTATACTCGTTGCTTTCGGGGAGCATCGACTTTTTGAACCATTCATGCTCTACCGAAGTGTGACCGGGTACAAGGTCAAGAAGAATGTGCATCCCACGCTTATGGCACTCATCGAAAAGTCGCTTTAAATCATCGTTTGTTCCGTATCTTGCGGCGGCTTTTTTATAGTCCCTTACATCATAGCCCGCATCACCGAAGGGCGAATCAAAGCAGGGATTCATCCATATTGCGTTGAAGCCTGTTTCCTTGATATAGTCCAGCTTTTCGATTATACCCTGAAAATCTCCGATACCGTCACCATTTGTATCATTGAAGGATTGCGGGTATATCTCGTAAAAAATTGCATTTTCCAACCACTTAGCCATAAAATACCTCCTGTTTGTCGGAATTGTAAATTGAATTGACATCGTTTACATACTGGTATTATAAACTAAGACGGCGGAAAATGCAAGTGCTATTTCATGAAAAATACATAAAAAAGTACCAGGATCAGCTTGTAGTCGGCGTGGTCACGCCATAAGATAAACGCTACAGCGGCAACCTTCATCAAGTCGTCGTCCTTCATCAGCTTGCCTATAATATCCATATCGGTACTGCGGGCTGAATTTCAGTTTGGTTTTTGCCCGCCCTTCTCCTGCATACGACCGCCGCTTTGACAACGGCATCGTTCACATCCGCAGGTTTTTCCGCTTTTATCTTGGTTGTTATTATGGTTATGTATCTTTGCGGTGAAATCGGGCGCAGGTCGGGAGTCTGAAACAGACTTAGAAAAATCTTCTATCTTTTTATCTGCTTCCTCTTCACTCATAAAAGTGCTTTCAAAGCTGCGCAGTATTTCGTCTACAGTGTGATTTTCGGTTTTGTCGGAAATTTCGGAATCGGCTGTATTATCAGACTTATCGCCGTAGATTTCAGCGTTGCTTGCTTCATCATCTGTGCTGCCGGCTGATGAATTTTGCTGTTTGTCATCAGTATCGGATTTATCCGTGTTTTCGTCAGATTTTTCTTCATTTACGGAAATATTTGTTTCGGCTTCTTCGCTTTCTTTATTTTCATCTTCAGTGTCAGAAGCTGTAATCTCGCTTTCGGCTTCGGTAATTTTCACCTGCACTGTTGCGATTTTTACCGAATCGGGCTTTATTGTTTCGTTCACGTTTTCTTCTGCCGGCGTTGGAAGGTGTGATATTGCCGCAGCGATATTTTCGGCTTTCGGAATTTCTTCTTTCGGTTCATCCGCATCGTAACTGAGCTTTGCTTTTTCGGCCGTTCTTATTGCCGCCTCGGCATATTCTTTCTGCAAACGCTCAAATTCGGCTTTTGACATTCTTATATTACTCCATTCCATAAATTTACTCCTTTTCATAGTAGATTATCAAACAGACCGCTGTCTTTAAGATAGGGAAGCAGTGAAATCAGCCTGAACAGCTTTACCGCCGTATCTATTTTTGCCCTGTTTTCTTCTCTCAGGTGAGGCTTCAGAGCAAGCAGCAGACCTGTATTTCTGTCCTGCTCGCTCATCTTTGACATTATCTCGCCTATCTTCATAAACATATCTATGTTTATTCCGCCGAAAATATCATCGCTGTCGGTATCGGTCGTGAATTTTTCCTCGTTTTCCGTACCGCTTGTTTCTTCTGAGGTTGAATTGTCGTTTTTATTATCGGACAGCATCGCTTTAAGAATATCATCTATCTCACTCATACTGCCCTCCGTCTATTACTGATTTTTCATAGATTTTTTCAGTTCCTGCGCCTGTGCGGATTTCATCATTTTTTTGATAAGCTCCGGGTTTCCGAGTATGCTTTTTAGCTTTTTTGCGTCTTTTTCCGGCATTTTTTCGAGTGCTATCGAAATATCGCCCTTCTGCATCGCTTCTTTAAGACGCTGAGGTGTGATGCCGAGTTTACTGCTGACCGCCTCAAGCATTGAATCAACGTTGTTATTCATAACTGCCTCCTGAAATTATATTGTCAATGCGGAAAATATATTCCCGTTAAGACTGCCCTGAAACCGTATCTGATGAACTTTTTGACAAAATCAACGATAAAAGGATATTTACGTTATATTCAGTTCATATTTTTTTGTAAAAATATACAAAAGGTTGTTTTTGTTTTGTGTAGAATTTCTAAAAATACGGATACTAATCTTTTCTTTTTACACATTATGTGTTATAATAACAAAGTGGGCAATAAAAGCCGTATCTGGCTTGCCCGACTGAAAGGATAGAAATTATGAAAATTGTAGTAGTATCCGATTCGCACAAGGAATTTCATAAGCTGAATTCGGTGGTTGAGAATAATCTTGATGCCGACGCTTTTATACATCTGGGTGACGGCGAACACGAATTCAACGATGTAAGGAATCTTCACCCCGAAAAGAGTTTTTTATTCGTAAAGGGAAACTGTGACTTTGCCGACAACAAAACGATAAGAATCGCAAATGCAAAGGGCATCAAGATACTTTGCGTGCACGGCCACGAGCATCATGTGCATCAGGGACTTGACACGCTTATCGCTGTTGCTAAGCAGAACGGCTGTAAGATAGCTCTTTACGGTCATACTCACCTTTACCGTACCGAGCTTATCGACGGTATATACGTTATGAATCCCGGAAGCATTGATTCTCCGAGAGATAAACGTCCGCCGTCATACGGCATAATCACCATAGATGATAACAAGAAAATCACAATGAACATAGTTGCGCTTGATTACCATGCAGATAAGCAGTAATATAGCCGGCTGTCCTTTATTGACGTTTGACACCTTACCGTCAACCAACACCTATCTTAAGGAACACGCCGACGAGCTTCCCGACAGAACGGTAGTGACAGCAGACCTGCAAAGCTGCGGTAAGGGCAGAATTGGCAACACATGGCTTGCTACCCGTGATATGCTCCCTGTTTCAATGCTTATAAAGGCACCGGATAACGCACACGATCTTACGGTTATATGTGCGGTAGCGGTTTGTCGTGCGATTGAACGGCTGAGCGGTATCAAAGCAGGCATAAAGTGGACAAACGATATAATCTGCTCTGAACGCAAGGTATGTGGTATTTTATGCGAAAGCACCTTAAAAAGTTCCTGTAACGGAGCAATTTACAACAATGTCATCTGCGGAATGGGGCTGAACGTAAATCAGGATGAGGATTTTTTTGAAAAAAGCGGTCTTGTGAATGCGGCGTCCCTTTACACGCTGACGGGCAATAAATATGATAAAATGCTTGCGGCGGAGTATATAGTGGACGAGCTTACACGGCTCATTGACGAGGATTTTTCTACAGTTATTAATGAGTATTCGCAAAGATGCGTAACGCTCGGAAAAACAGTGAAACTGGTGCAGAACAATACAGAAACAACTGCATTTGCTAAGGCTATCGCCCCTGACGGTTGTCTTATCTGCGAGAACGAGAACGGTGAATTTACAGTCAACTCGGGTCTTGTCAGAGTGAGAGGTGTCGGAGGTGAATACGTCTGACGCTTAACCGAAAGGAGTTCATATGGCAGAAAATTTGTACATACCCGAGATCAGCGGTCCGCTCAGGAGCTTTATGCTGAAGGTCCCCGAGGAAATTCAGCAGGCAAGCGGTATAAGAGTAATGGGCAAGCTGATAAAATCTATAGTATTTACAACAGATATATGTATAATCAGAAATGTAAATGCCGATGCGGTAATAGCGGTTTATCCGTTTACGCCACAGCCGATAATCACGCAGGCAATTATGAGTGCCGCTGATATACCTGTTTTTACGGGTGTCGGCGGAGGGCTGACGCAGGGCAAGAGAGTAGTCAATCTCTCAATGCACGCAGAGTTTCAGGGTGCTATCGGTGTTGTAGTAAATGCGCCGACATCGAATGATGTTGTGCGTCAGGTATGCGACACTATTGATATTCCCGTAGTTGTTACGGTTATTTCGGAACACGAGGATATTGAAAGCAGGCTTGAGGCAGGCGCAAAGATATTCAACGTATCTGCCGCAGGCAAGACCACAAATGTGGTAAAAGAAATACGCAAGCGTCACCCCGACATTCCGATTATCGCAACAGGAGGACCTACAAGCGAGTCGATCCTTGCGACTATTGAAGCCGGTGCGAATGCTATAACCTGGACGCCGCCCACCAACGGCGAAGTGTTCCGTGATATAATGGATGCCTACAGAGAAGGCAAACCCCACCCCTAACGGCAATGTGCCGTTTCAAGTTCCGCCTTTGGAATTGTCTGAGTTATTTGCAGAATAGTGAAACGGCGGGATTACACAAAGCAATGGGCAATATGATAGGTCAGTTACGGCGGCAATGTGCCGTTTCAAATTCCGCCTTTGAAATTGTCTGAGTTATTCGCAGGACGGCGAAACGGCGGGCGGCAATGTGCCGTTTCAAGTTCCGCCTTTGAAATTGTATGAGTTATTCGCAGGACGGCGAAACGGCGGGACTAAACAAAGCAGTAATTAATAGATAAGCGGTTACGGCGACAAGCTGTGACCGCTATTTATATCATTGTTAAGTTTAGCGAAGCAGTGTACGGCTCGTGGAGCAAAGAGCTGACGGTTAAGACGAAGAAGTAAGCGGTTAAACTGAATATAAAAACGGGCATTTATTACTGATATATAAGGTTATCCGAAAACGAGAGTTTTTTTATAAAAGTAGTGCAATTCTGTTTCAGTTGTGGTATAATTATAAAGAATAATCTAAAACAAATAATGCGGATAAAAACGGAGCAGATATGAATTATAATATAAATCTCGGCGGCTGGAACAGCATTTTTGCTGTACCGTCCGATGTGGTGGATAAATACATAAAGATAGCAAGCGGAAGTAACATCAAGGTGCTTTTGTATTTTTTAAGGCACTGCGGTGAACTTCTCAACGATGAAATTATAGCAACGGCACTTTCTATGAACGAGGAAGATGTCAAGGACGCACTTACGTTCTGGGTGCAGGTGGGGCTTCTTACAATGAGCGATGGTGTTTATTCTCCTATGCAGGCTGTACCCGAAACCGCAAGACCGCAGGAAAGAGAGCCGGTAGTGAGCGGTGTGTCTGCAAGCGTAACAGTGCCGTCGGGCGTTACGGCGAAAGATGCCGAATTTGCCGCAGTCAAGGCGGCAGCACTTCGTTCTCCGGAATTTTCGCCTGCCGAAATTGCGGATACGATAAAAAGTGACGATAAGATCGACTTTCTTTTCAAGACCTGCGAAACACTTTACGGCAGACCGCTGAAACATACGGAGCAGAATGCAATTATCACGATAACGGAGCATATCGGGCTTCCTGCCGAGGTTGTACTTATGATGGTCGATTACTGCTTTTCGATAAACAAATCATCGCCTGCATATCTCAAAGAAACGGCGATGAACTGGATGGAAAACGGCATAACCGACCTTGCCTCCGCTGAAAGACAGATTTCAATGCTGCAAGCGAAAAATGTTGCCGAAAGCTCTGTCAAGTCAATGTTCGGGATAAACAGGGCGCTTACGCAAAAGGAAAAAGACTTTGTGAATCTTTGGTTCAACGTGTGGAATTTCGACTCTGAAATGGTAAAACTTGCCTACGAAATAAATGTCAACGCAAAGGGGCAGTTTGCATTCCCGTATATCAGCAAGATACTTGAAAACTGGCATTCAAAGGGCATAGCTACAGCAGAACAGGTAAATGACGAAAATATCAAGCGACAGGAACAGCAGAGCAGTAACTCTTCATTCGACGTTAATAAAATAGATGAGCTGTTGTTACAGGATTACGAATAAAGGAGAAACGACCGATGGCATATCCTTCCGAATACTATACAAAAGCGCAGGAGATAATTGACAAAAGACGTTTTGAAAATTCTGTGAAGGCGGAAAAACGTCTGCGTGAGGTAAGAAGCAAGATACCCGAAATAGTTGAGATTGACAGCAAGCTCAGTAAAACTATTGATGAGCTTGTGAAGATAATCCTTTCGAATAAACCTGACAAGAAACAGTGTATTGAGCAGGTTAAGGAAGAAAATCTTGCTTTACAGGAGCGTATGAAAGAGTTGCTCAGAAAAAACGGTTATGCTGTCGATTATCTTGACCCGATATACACCTGCAGGAAATGTCACGATACCGGTAACGGCGACGGTGGAAGATGCTCGTGCTTCAATGACGCTCTCAGAACTGTGGCGGCACAGGAACTCAGCAAAAGTCTGCCGATGGGGCTTACCTGCTTTGAGAGCTTTGATTTATCGCTGTACAGCGATACGGTGACACCCGGAATGAACACCAAACGTTCTCCCCGTGAAATGATGACGCAGAACTATGAGTACTGCAAGGAATATGCGGAATATTTCCGTGTGCCGAATGAAAGCATTTTTATGACGGGCGGAACGGGGCTCGGAAAAACTCATCTTTCGTTATCAATAGCAAAAAAAGTAATAGAAAAGAATTATTCCGTTGTTTACGGCTCTGTTCCTGACTTACTCAGAAGAATAGAGAACGCTCACTTCAACAAATCGGAAGATGAAACAGAGGTTATCAACACTCTTAAGGAATGCGACCTGCTTTTGCTTGACGATCTGGGAGCGGAATTTGAATCTACTTTCTATGTGTCGTGCCTTTATGAACTTATCAACAGCAGAACCGGTTACGGTAAACCTACAATAGTTAACACGAATCTTTCGGGTGCGGAACTGAAAAAGCGTTATTCCGACAGAATAGTATCACGTCTTTATTCGATGAAAACGCTTGTTTTCAGCGGTGAGGACATACGCATGAAATTAAAGAAGAAAAAGTGACAGCTAAAGTATAACCACAGACAGCAGTAACAGCTTTAATAAGGGGTGTATTATGAACAGAGGTTTTGCGGTATTTATAATACTGGCTTTGATTTCGGTTATTTTATCCTACGTCATACCTGATAATTCAAAGAGGGGATTTACCAGCGCTTTGACATCATATATGATAGCTGATGAAGAAAACAAGCTGAATTATGATGATACAAGAGAACATCTGAGAATGCCGTCAGAGCTTCCTTTTGAGTATTCTTTTGATAATAAGGAATTCAACAACGGATTTGAGTATGAATTAAACCCGAACATTCATTCGGGATATTATCACAAGCCGCAGACGCTGAAATTTGACAGCAATGACACGATATGGTACACCACAGACGGAACATTGCCCGAAAAGAACAAAACCGCTTATCTCTATGACAATGAAAAGGGCATAAGGCTTGATACCGGCGTGACAAATATATGCGCCAGGGCAGAGAAGGACGGCAAAATGAGCCGTGTATATGTCGGCTCTTATGTGATACTCGGCTCGACGGAAGACGCATTTTACGGTTACGGTTACAACTCGCTTGACAAATACGACCGATATATCTACAGAAGTCTTTACAAGGCTATGAGTAACTATGAAACGAAGTATGATGTGCCGTTCACCAATGTTTCGTATCAGAGGCTGTACCGGATATTCATGTGCGTAAACTACGATAATCCTCTTCTTATTCAGGCACCGCTTTCTTTTGTCAGCTGGAGCGGCAATAAGAAAGATGTCAGCTCTATAAAGCTGATTTATGATTTTTCGAAAGAAGCAAGTGAATACCATGTTGAAAAGACAAAGAAAAGGGCAGAAGAAATACTGAATGCCGCCGACGGCTCAGAATCTCTTTTTGATTATCTTCTTACAATACATGATGAGATTCTGAAAAATGCAGAATACGACTATACGCTGGAAAGTGACGGAGCATATGAGGCTTTCGGTGTTCTTACGGCAGGAAGCGGAGTTTGTGAATCGTATTCAAGGGCGTATCAGTATCTTTGCCAGTGCATAGGTGTTGACAATCTGTTGGTTGTCGGAACGAGCAATGACGAACCGCATATGTGGAATATGGTTATGCTCGGCGGAGAGTGGTATCATGCCGATTTCACATGGGATGACGGTGACGGCATTGAAATAGGGTACTATTATTTTGCGTTCAACGACAAGAATCTGAAGGATTACGGAGAGCGGACAATCTCGCCGGAGTTTAACGAGAACAGACCTATACTTGATATGTACAACGATTCTAACTATTATCCGATACCTGCGGCGAGAGGAACGGAATATTCTGTTTCAAATATGCTTTTATATTAATGTGATTGATGTTATTAAGGATGTGATTGATTGAAAAAGAGTGTTTTTAATATAATTGCCGTGATTATTTGTGCAGCCGTATTTATATCATGCGTCAGCGGCTGTTCGGTAAGCGAAAAGGATAAGAACAACAAGGAACACAGCTTTTCCGAGATGAAGACGGACGGTGAGCTTGCATATAACAGCAAGGGAGAGTTTTCGGTCAATCTGTCGGTCGATAATATAACTCTGTCGGACAAAACCGGAATAAATGATGTAAAGGTGTTTTATTCTGTTATAAACAGCGATAAGCTGACAGATATAGACGCATCTGACGCAGTGAAGCTGAATGACAGCGAATATAATGCTGTATATGCAAAGGTTTCGGCGGTGTCGCTGAATTCCGGGCATTCGGCTACGGTTTCGTTCAACGACAGCTCTTTCAGCAAAAACAAGCCCGATTGCTTTTTTATCGTATTCGATAAGAGCACAAATGAAACGGGGCGGTATCTTGTGTCGATGATACCTGTAAGATACCCCGCTTATTCGGCGGTAAGCGACACGACACAGATACGTTCTGAGAGCAGCACCAACAGGTTCAAGCTGACGCTTGACAAGAGCAGTTTTGCAAACGGGATAAACGCTGACGATATTGTGCTGTCGGGCGGCTTTGAAGGCTGCAAGGTAAGCGAAATCGAGAGAACGGGAGATAATACGTTATCTCTTGTTATAAGCACTGATAACGGCTATAAGTCGGGTGAGAACGGATGCATCACTATAAAGCGCAGTGCGATAGCCGATGCCGCCGTTGACGTATCTGCGACAGTAAGCATCGTTTCACCTTCGGTAGTATTTTCATCTGCTGACTTTGAAGCGTCTACAAATTACGCCAGAATAACCGTATCGCTTGTTGACTGCTCGTTCAGTGACAGTGTATCAGTGTCAATGCTCGGGTGCGATAACGGCAATGTTGATATAACACGTTTTGATCGTGTATCGGCAAGTGAGGGTGTGTTGTATCTGTCATTTGACACGGAAACACCCGCAAAGGCAATCGAACTGATTTCGGGATGCACATTTACAATAAAGGATACCGCACTAAGCATAAATTATCCGCTGTATTTCAATGTAAGTCCTGAAAACCCTGACGTAAGTGCGACAATTGCTGAAGTTAAGGAAAACGGCTCAGATTTCAGCGTTACGGCACAGCTTGGCGTTGTTGACGGCTCGTTCAATGTAATAAGCAAGAACAGCTTTATATTCAGCGGCGACTATTCAAAGGCGGTAATAACGTCAATCACGGCACAGGATAATTCCGCTACGGTATGCTTTGACATACCCAGAACATCTTCTGCCGGCAACGCTGAACTTTACGGTACGCTGGGTCTTAAATCCGGTGCGGTCGTAAGCAGGTGGGGAACTCAGACGGGTATATCATCTTTTCCTCTTTATTATAGCTATTCAGAGAGCAACAACAGCAAGATTGTAATTCCTGATGTGCAAAAGCTGAATAAGGTATGCGAGGCGCTCAGTGAGTATACCGGTTTTACCGGAGTGAGTGGGAACGCTTCGCTTGAAGATCTTGCCGGCTATAAGATCGGCGACACAAATTTCGGAAAGATTTTCTTTGAACAGTGCGAAAAGTACAGCGGCGTTTACGGGCTTATAAACAAGACGGATAAGCTTGTGAAATCCGATCGTATCTCGGCAGGTACTCAGAATGTCGAATATGTATTCACTGTTGAAAGATATATGAATGACATAAAGGCACTTCATTCTCTGATAAAGCCTGTCAGCGACAGCCTTGCGAGATTGTTTGCCGTATATGAAAGTATGAATTCGACTAAGGATAAGCAGGAACTTGAGGCACTTACCTCTGAGGCGGATGAACTTATCGGAAAAATCACTTCCGTATATTCTACGAAAATCAAGGGCATATCATATTCTGAAATGCTTGACAGGGTGACAAAGGAATATTGCGGCGGTGCATTGACAGCATTTGATAGCATCTGTGACGATATATATAACTGGTATCCGCAGAGCGTCAATGACAAGAAAATGTTCAGGGCTATGTCGCAGAGCGTTATTGTGAATGCGGCGGCGATACAGTTTATTTCGGTTGCAGGAAGTGAGGATACGTCGGGAGCATACGCATCGTTATCTGATGATATTTCAAAGCTGTACCAATACACCGATTCTAATCAGGTAGAGGAGATAGATAACGGCGACGGCGTGTTATGCACCACGCTTGACAGAACCTTCAGACTTCAGAAGGTCAATTCGGCACTTCATAACGCTGTCAATGAAATATCGCTCTCAGAAATCAGCCAGCTTGAGAATATGCTCGAAAAGGACAGCACATTGGAAAGTGAGCTTACAAAAGTCGGTTTTGACGTATCGCCCGTAAGGTATATTGTCTGCTCTGACAGTGATATTACAAGCAGATCACAGGCGGAGCAGGGCAGACGTGCATATTCGTTTGTAAGACGTGCCACGCTTTACGATCTGACCTCATCGCAGACGGTGAGCGAAAAGGAATATTGCAATTATTACTACAGTATCGAAATCGGCGAGGACGGAACACCCGTTGCAGTGCCTTATGTAAATGTGTATTACCGGCTTTATACGCTGAAGTGAGAGTGCAGAATCTATGAGCAAAAATGTGATAAATACAGAGCGACTGACTTTAAGACCCGTTTTAACCCAGGACACAGACGAAATTCATAAGTATGCAGGCGATAAAAGCATTGATATGATGCTTTTTCTGCCTAATGATACTGTGGAACAGACAGCTGAATTTGTCAGAAATGCGGTTTTACGGTGGGCGGATGAAAAACCGTCCGTTATGGAATTTGTGATGCTATATGACGGCAGAATCATCGGCGGTATCGGTCTTGAAGCGGTGGACGAAGTAACTTATGAAATAGGTTGGGTATTAAGCAAGGATTACAGGAATAAAGGATTTACCACAGAGGCAGGTAAAGCACTTTTGGAATATGCGTTTGATGTTCTGTCCGCCGATAAGGTGATAGCTCATTGCGATATAAGAAACAAGGCATCCGAAAACGTGATGAAAAAGCTTGGAATGACGCTTAAAGATAACAGCGGCACAAGATTTTACGAAAAGACGGGCGTAACATCGGGAGAGTTGATGTATTGCATTGACAGGCAGGAAAAACAGAACAGAAAATAGCGGCAAAATAAACGGGGCTGTACAACTGATACAGCCCCGTTAATATTATTCTTTTTGATTATTCCTGAGTTTCAGCCTCAGGCTCTTTTTCTTCTGCTGTTTCAGCTTCAGCGGCATCTTCAGCCTTTTCTTCTTCAGGTTTGTTCATTACCTCTGCAGGATCAAGAACTTCATCGTCATCATCAAAGAATTCGTCATCGAAATCTTCATCGCTGTCCATAATGTCATCGAACTGATCGTAAGCGATCTCCTTTTCTGTCTTCTTCTTGAGATATATAAAGACAGCTGCAACAGCACCGAGTACTGCAAGTGTGCCTATGGCAAAACCGGTAAATGCTTTCATTTTAAACCTCTTTTCCAGTGCTTTCACACCAACTTTATTGTAATTATTATACTATATTCACTTCGGTTTTTCAAGTGCTTTTTATCAATATGAGCATATTAAACAAAATTATTATAGGTTTCCTGTTAAATTCATCAATATAGCAAGTGCCGCAACAGGTGCCGTTTCGCATCTTAAAATGCGTTCGCCCAGATGTACAGCGGTAGCACCTTTTGAAAGTGCATAATCTACTTCCTCTTTTTCGAAGCCGCCCTCACTGCCGATGAATACAGCAATCTTCTTATATGAAAGGTCAAGCTCCGACAGCTTCTTTCCTCCGCATTCATAGAAAATTATCGGCAAGGTGTCGCTGTCGATGCTGTTTACTGCGGATTTAAAATCCGTAAACGGCATAACTTCGGGAATTTTTCCTCTGCCGCACTGCTTTGACGCTTCATACGCTATGCGCTGTAAGCGTTGTACCTTTTTATCGGCACTTTTAGCGTCCGGTCTTGAAACACAACGTTTTGACAGGAACGGTACTATTCTCACCGTACCAAGCTCAGTTGCTTTCTGAACGATAAAATCCAGCTTATCGTTTTTGGGAACGGCCTGAAACAGCGTTATTTCAACATCCGGTTCAGCTAAGTTGTCCTTTTTATCGAGTATACCAAACTCTATTGCGTTTTTGTTTTCTAAGGAAGAAAGCTCGCAAAGGTAATCGTGTCCGTTTTTGTCGCAGATTATTGCCTTGTCGCCCTTTCTCATTCTGAGTACCTGAGCGATATGCTTTGAGTCCTCGTCATTCATATATATTATTCTGTCGTTTTCGTCTATTGTATCCGAGAAAAATCTTGGATATCTCCATTTTTCGAGTTCTTCAGCCATATATTCTCCTTTAAGCATTTGGTGCATTTTCAAATAAATTGTTTACCATTTCTGTATAACAGCGGTTTTCGGGCTTTTCAAGACGGCTGTCATCACGCAGAATATCGTCGGCCGCTTCGCCTGTCATTTTCAGTATATCAAGGTCTGCGTAAATATCTGCGATTTTAAGCTGCGGAAGACCGTGCTGTTTACTGCCGAAGAAATCACCGGGTCCACGCAGTTTCAGATCCTCGTTTGCGATTTCAAAGCCGTCCGAGGTCTTTACCATTGTATCCATACGCTGTCTTGTGTAATCGCTTTTATTATCTGTGACAAGGATACAGTGAGATTGCTCTGTGCCTCTGCCTACTCTGCCTCTGAGCTGATGGAGCTGTGACAGACCGAACTGCTCGGCATTTTCAATCACCATTACAACGGCATTCGGAACGTCTACACCGACCTCTATTACCGATGTCGCAACAAGGACTTTAAGCTTATTGTCCTTAAAATCCTGCATAACTGCGTCCTTGTCTGCCTGCTTCATCTTTCCGTGAAGAAGCCCTGTCGGAACATTGGCAAGGCAGGTATTCTGAAGCGAATTTATATATTCTGTCGCAGCCGCTTTTTCGGATACGCCTTCTTCGATAAGAGGGCAGACGATATACGCCTGAAAGCCGTTGTTGACATATTTCAGGATGAATCTGTACAGCCTTTCACGGTAGCTTGTATCAACGGCATATGTTCTTATCGGCAGTCTGCCTTTCGGCATTTCGTCAAGTATGGATATATCAAGGTCGCCGTAGATTATCATTCCGAGCGTGCGTGGAATAGGCGTAGCTGACATTACGAGAACGTGAGGCTCGTTGCCTTTTGAGCCGAGTGCCGCACGCTGACCCACACCGAATCTGTGCTGTTCATCGGTTATTACAAGTCCGAGAGAGCTGAACCTTGTGCTTTTCTGAATAAGTGCCTGAGTACCGACGGCAACGTCGATCTGCCCGTCGGCTATAAGCTGTCTTATCTGCTTTTTCTGAGCGGGTGTCTGTGAGCCTGTAAGCAGAGCAATAGTCACTCCGAGCGGAGCTAAGAACTTGTAAAGCGTGTCGTAGTGCTGCTTTGCCAGAATTTCGGTCGGTGCCATAAGAGTAGATTGATAGCCGTTAAGGTATGCAAAATAAGCCGCACCTGCCGCCACGGCGGTTTTACCGGAGCCGACATCGCCCTGCAACAGTCTGTTCATCGGAACGGATTTCTGCATATCGTCACAGCATTCCGATATGGCTCGTATTTGTGCGCCTGTCAGAGTGAAGGGCAGAGAGGAGTAGTATTCATCTATGCTCTTGCTTTCCATAGGTGCGCCGGCAAGCCTTTTTTTGCGGTTTTTCATAGATTTAAGGCCAAGCTGTAAAAGAAACAGCTCTTCAAAGGTCAGACGATATTTTGCCTTGTCATACTGTTCCTTGTTCTCCGGAAAATGAATCCAACGTAAAGCGTTATCATAGGAAATAAGGTTGTATTTATCCATAAGTGTGTCGGTGAGATGCTCCGGAAAGGTAAAATCACGCAGTACATTTTTAATGCAGTTTGACATAATGCCTTGAGATATACCTGTTGTCAGGCTGTAGCGAGGCATCAGCTTATTGGGCTCTTGAGAATCTATAAAAACAGGCGAGTTCATTTCTTTTCTCAGAAAATCTCCCGCCATCTTGCCATAAAAGCAATATTCATTGTCGAGCTTAAGCCTTGTGAAAGAATAATCGCTGTTGAAGAATGTTATCAGCATATCGCCTGTGCCGTCACTGACAAGCACCTTGAATATATTGATCCTGCCGTAGTATGCAGGAAATTTCTTCGTGACAATCGCTTTTACAACGTGATTTTCGCCGTCATTTACCAGATCCGATATTGCGGTCGTTTCGTTGAAGTCGATATATCCTCTCGGATAATGCTCGGCAAGCTGTAAAGCCGTTGTTATGCCGAGCTTTTCGAGGAGCTTTGCTCGTTTTTCACCGACTCCCTTGATATAGCAGACAGGGGAGTCGGGAATCTTTTTTATTTCATTCATAAATTATTCTACTGATATGAGATAGTAGTATACGGGCTGACCGCCGTTTACAAGTACAATTTCAATATCGTCGCTTATCTTGGCTCTGAGCGCTTCAAAAGCAGCCTGAGCGGTTTCGTCGGTAACATCGCTTCCGTAAATAATCGTGATATATGATGAGCCTGAACGAATCAGCTTTTTGGTTATCTTGATGAGTGCTTTTGTAACATCCTTTTCAACAAAGGCAAGCTTGCCGTTTTCCATAGCAAGAATTTCGCCCTTCTTTATCTGCTTGCCCTCAAAATCACTGTCACGGACAGCAAATGTTATTGAGCCTGAGCCGACATTATCAAGCGCCTTTGTCATATTTACGCCGTTTGTGCTGAAATCGCTGCTTTCATCAAAGGCGAGCATAGCTGTGATACCCTGCGGTATAGTTCTTGTCTGTAAAACGATAACGTTTCTGTCGGTAAGCTTTACAGCCTGCTCAGCCGCCATAATGATATTCTTGTTGTTGGGAAGAACGAAAATGTTTCTTGCAGGTGTAGCGTTGATAGCCTCAAGAATATCCTCTGTCGAGGGATTCATTGTCTGACCGCCTCTTACTATCACGTCAACACCGAGATCCTTGAACAGATCCTCAAGACCGGCACCGGATGTAACTGACACAAAGCCAAAATCCTTGACAGGCTCTGCAGGAGCAAGCTTTTGCTTCTTCTGCATTTCAGCCTTTGCGGCAGCACCCTTGTGCTGTTCTTTCATATTTTCAATCTTGAGGTTTATAAGCGAGCCGTAAAGGATACCTTCTTCAAGCGCCTTACCGGGATGCTCTGTATGAACGTGAACCTTTATGATGCTGTCATCATCAACGACCACAACACAGTCGCCTATTGATTCAAGGAAAGCACGGAGCTTTGTTGCGTCCTTGTTAACGTCGTTCTTCACAACGATAAATTCCGTACAGTAGGTGAATTCTATATCGGTTTCAAATGTACCTGCGGCATTTGTTACGACAGCTTTTTCTGTTGCAGTTTCTTCCTTTGCACTAATCATCACTCCGCCGCAGATAACGGATGCCATACCCTTGAGGATAGTATAGTATCCCATACCGCCTGCGTCTACAACTCCCACTTTTTTAAGAACGGGGAGCATTTCGGGTGTCTGATCGAGAGTTTCCTTTGCGGCTGTTGTAAGAACATCGAACAGCTCTGCAAAGTCTTTGCACTGAGCGTCGTTTGCCTTTTCTGCGGCAACTCTTGCAACGGTGAGAATAGTACCCTCAGTGGGCTTCATTACTGATTTATAAGCCGCTTCCGCACCTAATTTAAGTGCATTGCAGTAGTCCTCGACAGTAGCCTCGTGCTTTCCTGCAAGACCTTTTGAAAGGCCTCTGAATAACAGAGAAAGGATAACGCCGGAGTTACCTCTTGCGCCTCTCAGCATAGCAGAAGCCGCTGTCTGTGCCACTGTTTCGACAGTTACGCTGTCACTGAGCATATTAAGCTCAGCAACGGCATTTCTTATAGTCATTGACATATTCGTGCCGGTGTCGCCGTCGGGAACAGGGAACACGTTAAGCTCGTCTACGCTTTCTTTATTATTGATTATATTGTTTGCACCTGAGATGATCGCATCTCTGAGAATTTTTCCGCTTAGCATTAGTCAGATACTCTCCTTGATATTATACTTTAACAGCATCGACAAAAACGTTTACCTTGTCAACGGTAAAGCCTGTTTCGTCCTCAACTGCAAATCTTACCTTATGAATGATGCTCTTTACTATCGTAGACACATTTACCCCGTACATTACGGAAATGTGAAGGTCGATATAGAGCTTGTCATTTTTATATCTTACCGTGACACCTTTTTCTGAAAGGATAGTCTTTTCGGCAAATTTCTTGATGAATTTAAGAGGTACTTTTTCAACGAAGGTCTGTTTTGCGTCACCGGCATTCATTCCCACTATGCCGAAGCAATTTGTAACAGTTCCGCCGATAAGGCTGTAGAAGAACTGCTTTGAATAGGTGATCGTTCCTAAGTGGTTGTTTATCGTGATCATTTGTATAACCTCCTTGTAAATCGGACTATATTATTATACTATATTTCACGGCAAATTTCAAGCGTTAATGCCAAATTACCGTTCAAGGACATAAACTCCGCAGTTGACAGGGTGTGTAGTAAAAACATGGGGATATTTTCCCGACAGGATTTTTTTTGCATAGGCGGCTGTTTCTTCGCTTTCAAATACTCCGAAAACAACGCTTCCGCTGCCTGTCATTTCCGATATTACGGCTCCGCTTTCAAGCAGGTCGGTTTTCATTTCTTCTATCCTGCTGTCGTGATAGATCTCTGTGAATACGTTGCTTATAAAGCCTGCACCTTCAGAAAGGCTTCCGCAGACAATGCTGCTTACAAAATCGGCATAATGAGGATTTATCTCAGTCGGATTTTCATCGTATTTTGTGTAAGCCTCAGCCGTACTCAGAGTAAAATCGGGGTAAATGCAGACAAATACGCAGTTCGTGTTGCATTCAGCCGCAATCATATCTCCGCTTGTTATGCTGTAAAGCGTGCCGCCTTTAATGCAGATAGGAACATCTGCACCGATTTTATCACCGACAGCACACAATGCTTCGGCATCGAGTTTTTTGCCGAACAGCTCATTTAATGCGACAAGCGTTCCTGCACCGTCAACGGAAGAACCGCCCATTCCTGCCATCAGAGGAACGTGCTTTTCAATATCAACAGCTATCTCGGCGGCAAGTCCGGTTGCGTCGAAAAATGCTTTTGCGGCTTTCCATACGATATTCTTTTCATTGCACGGAATGTCGGGGTTATTGCAGGTTATCCTGCAATCGTAACTATCCGTACTCATAACGCTGACGGTTATATCGTCATAAATATCAACGCTTTGTGTCGCAATGTTGAGCGAATGTCTGCCGCTCGGCAGTCTGCCCGTTATGTCAAGAAACAGGTTCAGCTTTGCGTATGCTCTTACCTTTATTTTCATAGATTACAGTACACCGAGGTCTTCAAGAAACAGCCTTATGCGTTCAAGCGCTGTCTTGATGTGCTGAAGCGAATATGCGTAGGATACACGGATATATCCCTCTCCGCATTTTCCGAAAGCGTCGCCGGGGACAACGGCTACTCTGTGCTTTTCAATCAGCTGTTCGCAGAATTCCTGTGATGAAAGTCCTGTTTTCCTTATAGACGGGAAAATGTAGAATGCACCCTCCGGTTCAAAGCAATCAAGACCCATTTCATTGAAGCCTTTTACGATAAGACGTCTTCTCATATCGTATTCGCCACGCATATATTCAATGTCTTTTTTGCAATCCTTAAGTGCTGTTACTGCGGCATACTGGCTCATTGTAGGCGAACACATTATGCCGTACTGGTGAATCTTCAGCATCTGGGTAACAATAGGAGCGGGGCCTGCGGCAAAACCGAGTCGCCAGCCTGTCATCGAAAACGCTTTTGAAAAACCGTTTATAAGAACGGTACGTTCTTTCATGCCGTCTATTTCAACGATAGAACAGTGTTCCTCATCACCGTAGGTAAGCTCTGAATATATCTCGTCGGAAATAACGATTATATCTGTGCCTCTTATCACTTCTGCAATTGCCTCAAGGTCTGATTTTCTCATAACAGCACCTGTGGGATTGTTCGGGTAGGGAAGTACAAGAGCCTTTGTTTTCGGGGTTATATGTGCTTTCAGTGCTTCGGCTGTCAGCTTGAAGCCGTTTTCAACGCTTGTTTCTATAGCAACGGGTGTGCCGTTTGCAAGTGTTACGATAGGACCGTAACAGACAAAGCTGGGCTGAGGGATAAGTACCTCATCGCCCGTATCAATGAGCGCTCTTATAGCAAGGTCTATCGCTTCCGAGCCGCCGACCGTTACAAGTATCTCGTGCAAGGGGTCGTAGCTGACGTGCAGCCTGTCATTGATATAGTCGTTGATAGCAATGCGAAGGTCGGCAAGACCTGCGTTTGCGGTATAGTTTGTACGTCCTTTTTCAAGAACTCTGATTGCTTCTTTTCTTATTGCCCACGGTGTCTTGAAATCAGGCTCACCGACCGACAGAGATATAACATCGTCATAGCTTGCGGCTATGTCAAAAAACTTTCTTATACCCGAAAACTGCAGATCCTGCACCTTTCGGGAAAGTATATTTTCATAATCCATCACGGAGATACCAAACTCCTTTCGTCCGTGTTCTTTAAGAACATCTTGTCTTTTTCCTTATATCTGTGCAGAATGAAATGCGTTGTTGTGCTGAGAACGCCGCCTAAAGGTGCTAATCTGTCCGTTACGAACATAGCTACATCACGCAGATTTGTACCCTTGATAGTTACGGCAAGGTCATAACCGCCGCTCATCAGGTATACCGATGAAACCTCATCATATTGAGCGATAACTGCCGCTACATCATCATAGCCGCACTGTATTTCGGGGGAAACTCTGACTTCGATAAAGGCACAGACGGAGTTTCTGTCGAATTCTTCTTCGTTGATGATTGCAGTATAGCCGATTATCATTCCGCACTTTTCAAGCTCCGCTATCATCGCCGCCACATCGTCAGCCGAAGTATCAAGCATCGCCGCCAGCTGTTCGTTTGAAAGTCTGGCGTCCTGTCTTAAAAGGTCAACAAGCTTTTCTTTCTTTGTCATAATCTTATCCTCCGAATTATTTTATGCTTATAAATGTGGGATTACGTTTCTTGAAAAATGCAAGTTCTGTAAAGCCCACATTTCTTGCGAGTTCTATAGCCTCCGGAATACCTTTTCCGAGGTCTTGCGTGCAATGTGCGTCCGAGCCGACAGTTAGTATTTTACCGCCAAGCTCTTTATAAAGTCTTACATAGTATTCGTCAGGCAGCGTAAGACCTATCTTTTGCCTGAGTCCGCTTGAATTTATCTCGATACCTATATCGTTTTTTATAAGGGCAGAGAATATCTCCTTGATTATCGGAAGGTACTTGCTCATATCTATGTAAAGCTCCGATTCGCCCACAATATAACGCAGAGGGTATGTCAGGTGACCCAGTACGTCAAATTCGCCCCACCGAGCCATTTCAAGCATTTCCTCAAAGTACAGCTTCATTATCATTTCGGGCTGTACCTCGTTATAATCGAGCAGATAAAAATCCTCCCAGCCGTTGCACATATGGAGCGAGCCGATTATAAAGTCATAATCATAGCTTGACAGCATTCTTTTTGTAAGCTCCATATCCTGTAAAGGCTGACCCAGCTCAACACCGTATGCCATATTTATCTTATCCGCATACTTTTTAATAAGGGCAGGAGAGATCTCCGACGCTCGTTTTACAGGTTCTTCATAGAGATATTCCTCATCGTAGAATTTATTTATTTCAAGGTGATCTGTGAGCGAGTAATATCTGATACCAAGCTCTGTCGCTCGTCTGACCATTTCTTCCGGATCGTTACTGCCGTCGGGGGACAGATTTGAGTGATTGTGTACGTCCATCAGAATTTCGGGGTCGTTCATATTTGCTACCTTCCTTTTGCGGTTGTTCTATATCTATACATATTTTATTTTACCACAAACAAAGCTGTTTGTCTATTGTAATATTCAAATTAATTGTGAAGATTGCAAAAAAATACCGAGGAAATAAATTCCCCGGTAAGATTTTATTTGTCATTGTCAAGATTGTTGTTGACGCCGTATGAAAGCGTCAGCAGGCTGTCGCCCAGATGAACGTTTTCAACGATTATGTTTTTATGCTCAACGTTAATGTCGTAGTGTGAGAAGTTCCAGAACGATCTCACACCAAGCTCTGTAAGGCGGTCGACTATCTCCTTTGTAACCGATTTCGGTATACAAAGAACAGCAACCTCCGGCTTATTTTCACGGCAGAACTTTTCAAGATCGTCAATATCGGTTATTGTCAGCTTTCCGAGAGGATTTCCGACTATTTTCTTGTTGGAGTCGAATATACCGATAAGACTGCATCCGCTTTTTTCAAAATTAATGTGAACGGCAAGCGCAGTGCCGAGATTACCAGCACCGATAAGAATCGTTTTTCTGTGCTTGTCAACGCCGAGAATACGTCCTATTTCTTTACGGAGTTCCGAAACATTGTAGCCGTAGCCCTGTTGCCCGAAGCCGCCGAAGCAATTGAGATCCTGTCTTATCTGTGATGCGGTAAGGTGCATTCTCTCCGATAATTCTCTTGAAGAAATCTTAGAGATCTGCTGATCCTCCAGCTCGCCGAGAAAGCGGTAGTAGCGGGGAAGTCTGCGTATTACTGAATTTGATATATTAATGCTTTTCGACAAGATACTGCCTCCTTACAGTTTTTATTGAGATCAGAGCGTTGCTTTAAGTCTGTTGTTGATTTCAAGCAGGAAGTCCTCTGTGTTTACCTTTCTCTTGTTGTCAAGATTTGAAAGTACATAGAGGTCGCCGGTCATAACACCGTCTTCAATCGTCTTTATAGTAGCCTTTTCAAGCTTATCCGCAAAGTCGGAAAGCTCCTTGTTGCCGTCAAGCTCGCCACGTTTTCTTAATGCGCCCGTCCACGCAAACAGGGTAGCTACCGAGTTGGTTGAGGTTTCCTCACCCTTTAAGTGCTTGTAGTAGTGACGTGTTACTGTGCCGTGTGCGGCTTCATACTCGTAAACGCCTGTGGGAGAAACAAGCACGGATGTCATCATACCGAGGCTTCCGAAAGCTGTTGCCACCATATCGGACATTACATCGCCGTCATAATTCTTGCAAGCCCAGATATATCCGCCCTCAGAACGTACAACTCTTGCTACAGCGTCATCAATCAGTGTATAGAAGTATGTGATACCTGCGGCATCAAACTTTTCCTTGTATTCATTATCGAATATTTCCTGGAAAATATCCTTGAATGTATGGTCATACTTCTTGGAAATAGTATCCTTGGTCGCAAACCAGAGATCCTGCTTTGTGTCGAGCGCAAAGTTAAAGCAGGCTCTTGCGAAGCTGGCGATACTTGCGTTTATGTTGTGAAGTCCCTGAATGATGCCGTCAGAACCGCTGAACTTGTGGATAAGCTGTCTTGTTTCGTTTCCGTCCTTATCGGTCACAACAAGCTCTGCTGTACTGCCGTCGGCAACCTTCATCTCGGAGTTTTTGTAAACATCGCCGTAAGCGTGACGTGCAATGGTTATCGGCTTTTTCCAGCCGGGCAGCAGAGGAGTGATACCCTTTACGATAATGGGGGCTCTGAATACGGTACCGTCAAGGATAGCACGGATAGTGCCGTTGGGCGACTTCCACATTTCCTTTAAGTTGTATTCTGTCATTCTCTGTGCGTTGGGAGTGATTGTTGCACACTTTACCGCTACACCGTATTTCTTTGTAGCGTTTGCGGAATCAATCGTTACCTGATCGTTTGTTTCGTTTCTGTGAACAAGACCGAGATCGTAATAATCTGTCTTTAAGTCAACATACGGGCAGATAAGTATATCCTTGATCATCTTCCAGATAATTCTGGTCATTTCATCGCCGTCCATCTCAACGATGGGGGTGGTCATCTGAATCTTTGCCATTATAGCCGTTCCTTTCGATATTACTTGTTGTGCTTAGTGTAGTTAAGCAGACCGCCTGCGAGCATCATACCCTTGCCACGCTCGGATAATTCGCAGGTAACCTTGTATTCTGTACCCTTTGTTATATTCTTGACGGTTATCTCAGTACCGTTTTCTATAGCGTTTCTTATGCCGGGAAGCTCAAGAACATCGTCACGGTCGATCTTGTCATAATCAGCCTCGTCTACAAAGCACAGAGGAAGAATACCGTTGTTGATAAGGTTCTGTCTGTGGATACGGGCGAACGATTTGCAGATTATAGCCTTTACGCCGAGATAAAGAGGAGCAAGTGCGGCGTGTTCTCTTGAAGAACCCTGACCGTAGTTTGCACCGCCGACGATAATGCTCTTGCCAAGCTCCTTTGCTCTTGTCGGGAATGTTTCATCGCATACTGTAAAGCAGTATTCCGAAATCGCAGGGATGTTTGAACGCAGAGGTAATATCTTTGCGCCTGCAGGCATAATATGGTCTGTGGTGATATTGTCGCCAACCTTGAGTGAAACCTCTGCCTTTATATCTTCCGCCAGAGGAACGTTTACGGGGAAGGGCTTTATGTTCGGTCCTCTGAGAACTTCTACATTTGGAGCTTCCTCAGGTGAAGCGGGAGGAACTACCATATTGTCGTTTATAAGGAACTTTTCGGGCATTACATAGGGAGGCATATCTCCTGCAAGTCTGGGATCTGTGAATACGCCCGTGAGTGCCGAGATTGCGGCTGTTTCGGGAGATACGAGATAGATCTGACCGTCCTTTGTTCCGCTTCTGCCTAAGAAGTTTCTGTTGAAGGTACGCAGAGAGATTCCCTTTGAGTTGGGCGACTGACCCATACCTATGCACGGACCGCAGGCACTTTCAAGTATTCTTGCACCTGCACCGATAAGAATTGATAACGCACCGCAGTCAGCAAGCATATTGAATACCTGCTTTGAGCCGGGAGCTATTGAAAGGCTTACATCGGGATGTACCGTCTTGCCCTTTAATATATGAGCAACCTTGAGCATATCCTGTAATGAAGAGTTGGTACATGATCCGATACATACCTGATCTATCTTGATTGCACCGATTTCTTTTACGGTTTTTACATTGTCGGGGCTGTGAGGACAAGCTGCCATAGGAACAAGCTCGGAGAGATCAATGTTGATTTCTTCATCGTATACGGCATCGGGATCTGCGCTGAGAGCAACGAAGTCTTCTTCACGATCCTGTGCCTTTAAGAAAGCAAGAGTTGTTTCATCGGAGGGGAATATAGATGTTGTAGCGCCAAGCTCCGCACCCATGTTTGTGATAGTTGCACGTTCGGGAACGCTGAGGCTCTTAACGCCTTCACCGCAGTATTCGATAACCTTGCCTACGCCGCCCTTTACGGACATTATCTGAAGTACCTTTAAAATTACATCCTTTGCGGAAACCCAGTCGTTCAGTTTTCCTGTGAGGTTTACCTTTACGACCTTTGGCATTGTTATGTAATATGCGCCGCCGCCCATTGCTACCGCAACGTCAAGACCGCCTGCGCCCATAGCGAGCATACCTATACCGCCGCCTGTGGGAGTGTGGCTGTCAGAGCCGATAAGTGTCTTGCCGGGCTTGCCGAAACGCTCAAGGTGTACCTGGTGGCAGATGCCGTTACCGGGACGTGAGAAATAGATTCCGTGTTTCTTTGCAACACTGCCTATGTATCTGTGGTCATCGGCATTTTCAAAGCCTGACTGGAGCGTGTTGTGGTCGATATAAGCGAGTGAACGCTCGGTTTTTACTCTGTCGATACCCATAGCTTCAAACTGAAGATATGCCATTGTACCGGTAGCGTCCTGTGTCAGAGTCTGGTCGATACGCAGACCTATTTCAGTGCCTTTTATCATCTCGCCGTCAATTATGTGGTTCTTGATGATTTTTTCGGTAAGGGTAAGTCCCTTGCTTTCGTTGTTTCCCATTTTTGTCCTCCTGAAAAAAAGATTACAGTTAATTATACATTATATTAAAGTAAAAGTCAAGAATTTGCAACCGTTTATGAAAGAAGGAGTGCGTGAAATTGCAAAAAATTATTTGTGGATGTTGCACAAGCAACAAAGGAGTTTATTAGAGGATTTATAGAAATTCGTTTCTGAGCGATCCGATTTTATGAAATTTGAGAAAATAAACCCGTTTCGGTTGACTTCGACAGTAGGAATATTGTATAATTTACTGTGTATCCCGTATTGACGGGAGCTTTTACGAGGCGTATTTACTGCGTGCTGAACAACATTAACGAAAGATCCGAGGAAGATATATGTCCGTAAAAAAGAAAACAGGTATAATACTGCTCACCGCAGCTGCAATGGTGATTTCCGGCGGATGCGGCAAAGCGTTGGTATTTGATAACGAACCGCAGGATACAACCGGCGGAAATATAATAAGCGGTATTCCGTTGACGGAAAGCAAGGTAAAGCCCGCACTCAGCATACCCGAACAGACAGGCTCGCATACTACGGCCGCAGCAACAAAAAAGAAAACAGAAACCTCACCGAATGAAGATTCATCCGCCGATGAGCCTTCTGTCGATACGTCTTATGATGAACCGCCCGTTCCCGATGAGGAGATTCCGTCTGTGGAAACTGTGACATCGGCTGCTACGACAAAAAAAGATGTGACTGTAACATCAAAAAAGAATGATAATGTTCCTGCCGCCACCGATAATCTGCCTGTAAACAGCTATACGGCACTGAATTATAACGAGGTGAAGGGCGTATGGATATGGTATTCCGAATTGTACCCGATTCTTACCGGAAAAAGCGAGTCACAGCTCAGAAGCGGTATAGGCGAGTATTACGATAATTGTCTTTCACTGGGCATCAATACAGTCTATGTTCATGTCCGTCCCTTCGGTGACGCAATATATAAATCCGACTATTTTCCGTGGTCAAAGTACTGCACGGGATATATCGGAAAAGATCCCGGCTATGATCCGCTCAAGGTTATGATAGACGAGGCACATGCAAGAGGTATTTCTTTTCAGGCGTGGGTCAATCCTTTACGCTGTTATTACGAAGATGATGCACCTGATGTAAGTACAACGTATAAAACGGGTCAGTGGTATGACACGAAGGACGGCGACTATATAGTCAAGGTCAATTCTTACTGGTGGCTCAATCCCGCCTATAAGGAGGTTACAGACCTTATCGCAAACGGAGCGGCGGAGCTTGTTTCAAAATATGATGTAGACGGCGTACATATAGACGATTATTTCTATCCCACAACGGAAGCGTATTTTGACAGCATTGCGTTCAACGCTTCATCATATAGCAGTCTGTCACAGTTCAGACTGGATAATTGCAGCCGTATGGTAGCGGATATGTATAAGGCTGTGAAGTCGCACAATCCTACCGCATTGTTCGGGGTCAGCGCACAGGGCAATGTTACAAACAATGAAACACAGCTTTATGCAGATGTAGAGAAATGGTCAAAAGAGGACGGCTATGTCGATTATATGGCACCTCAGATATATTACGGTTTTGATAACGGCGGTCAGCCGTTTGAACAGGTGGTCGAGCAGTGGGATAAAATGCTCGCCGGTACCGGAAAATCGCTTATACCCGGTCTTGCGGTGTACAAGATAGGCACTGAGGACGAATGGGCAGGAAGCGGAAGATACGAATGGCAAAATGATAAAGAAATAATTAAAAGGCAGATTGTAAAATCGCAGAAAACGTCGAATTACGGCGGCGTTATTCTTTACAGCTATCAGTTCATTTTTGAGCCTGACAGCAATGTTAAAACAGCTGTTAATAAGGAAATAGCGGCATTCAAGCCGCTTCTAACGCAGTAAGTGCCGTAATAATCGGAAGGAAGAGCAGAAGATGAGAAATAAATTTATCAGAATAATGGCAGGAGTGCTGTCGGCTTTTTTGCTTTTGTCACAGCTGACTGCCGTTGCTGAGGAAAACACAAGTGAAAACACATCCGCATCGGCAGAATCGGCCGAGCAGTCGAAACAGACAACTCCGCAGATAGCCGAGCCTAAGCTGACTTTATCGAACGAGCTTAAAGCAACGGTTATAAATTTAGGGGATTTTGCGGCTGAGAAGTTCGGTGAGAATTTTTCAAAAAAGCTGGATACCCTCATTGCTTACGGTATGAACGGAGTGTACATCAATCCTTACGGAAAAGACGGTACATATTATACCACGAATATGAACAAGAACGGCGACAGGCTTGAAAAGGCTCTTGAGGCTGCTACTAAAAAAGGAATGCAGAGATATGTCTATTTCGACATAAACAAAACAATGGCGGCTTGCCCGGATGGCGAGGACTGCTATGATTATCTTGTGAGTGAGGCTCATAAATTTGCGCTCAAATACAGATGCAACGGCATAATACTTACGGGATTTTACGGTACGAACAATAACGGCGCTTATGAAGAATATATGAAGAACGGCTCGGGCATAGGCTATAAGAACTGGCTTTATGATACGGTTGAATATAAGTTCTCAACCGTGAGCGGTGTTATTCGTCTGTCTGACAATTCCATAGCGGTCGGCATTGACGCAAAGGATGTCTGGGCAAACGCTTCGAAGAATAAAAAGGGCAGTGATACATCCGCAAAGTACACCGCTTTCTATAACGGCTATGCCGATACCAAGTCTTTCATAGAAAAGGGTCTTACGGATTTTATTGTAGTCAATGCGTCCGGTTCGCTTGACAATGAAACTGTCGGATTTGAGAACGTTTGTTCCTGGTGGAGCGATGTTGCTAAATCTGCGAAGATACCGTTCTACATTGTTCATCATAACGAGAAAATAGGAACGGACGAAGACGGCTGGGGTGTTGAGGATCAGCTTCTCAAACAGCTTGCAAAAGCCGATGAGCTTGATAATTATTCGGGAAGCGTGTTCTATTCGGAGAAATCTCTTGAGGAAAACCCGATGGGAACAACAGATACGCTCACGAAGTATTTCAACGAGCAGATAAATGTTGACAGCCTTTTTGAAGACCTTGAAATGACATCGCCGTATTATACAAATTATTCGACGGATGATACATCGGTAGCGTTCATGGGTACGTTTGACGAGAATTTTGACGTATATTTTGACGGTGAAAAATTATCGCTTAACGAGGCGGGAAACTTCTACTTTGAAAAACAGCTTGAAGTCGGAATGAACACTTTCGTTATAACACACAAAGGCAAAACCATATATTATAACATCGAACGCACAATCAACGTTCTTAAATCTATAGGAAGCTCCATAGCGGAGGGCAAGACACTTAAGGTTGACGGAGGTATGGCGGTATCCGTGCTTGCGGTCGCCTATAAAGGCTCTTATGCTACAGCTACGCTCGGCGGCACTACAATTGAGCTTACCGAAAACGCAAAATCGGACGTTGTTGACATTAACTCATCGTATGCGGCATTTACAGGAAAAATTGTCGTTCCCGAGGGCATAGTCGATGAGGAACAGTATCTCGGAAATGTTGAAATTTCCGCTTCATATGCAGGATATTCAAGAACATATATAGGTGCCGAGGTTATTGTAAACGCAGTAAAGCTGCCCGATAAGAACATAGAGATAATTGACAAGATCCCGACAGACCAAAGCTCTTTCGGTACGGGTGAGATAGTCGGACGACTGTCTGCCGCCGTTTCGGAGGATACAAGCGTTACTTATGTAAAGCTGAACAAGAACTTTGCTTATATCTATGACGGCACAAATACCGATTCTGTCAATCCTCCGAACGTTGGACAGCTTCCCGAAGGCACGCTCGACTATTATAAGAGCGAATGGGATGAATATTATGTCACAACATCGGGCAAGCGATTCCTTAAGGAAGATGCCGACCTTACAAGCGGTGTCGGAATGGGTGAAAATCCTCTTGTTGTAAATGCAATAGGAAATATGGGCGGAGATTCGTTCATACAGATGGCGCTGGAGGATCGCTCGTCATTTACTGTTACGCCTATCGGAAACGACTATTATTCCGGTTATGACGGCGAGTTCAATCTTGACGATTTCACGGCTACTCATATCAACATCACGTTTGATAATATAACCTCGGTTACTGCACTTCCCGATTTCGACAACTGCACAGTGTTCAGTGCGGGTGAGTGGCAGCAGGTAGACGTTGACGGTGTCATGAAGTTCCGGCTCGTGCTTAAATTAAGACAGCCGGGAGTTTATGCAGGAAACAGTGCCACATACGACTGCGAAGGCAATCTGATGTTTAAGTTTGAGATACTTACAAACGACATCAGTAATATGACTATAGTAATCGATCCCGGTCACGGTGTGACCGAGTACGGCTATGACGATCCCGGTGCGATAGGACATATTGAAGAAGCAGGCGCAAACCTTGCGGTAGCAAAGCTGGTTGAATCAAAGCTCAAGGCTCTGGGCGTAAACGTTGTAAGGCTCAAGACCGAAAGCGAATTCTACGATACAAAACGCAGACCTTATTATGCCCGTGATTACGGCTGTGATTTATACATAGCCATTCATTCAAACAAGGCCGGTTCGGAAAGTCCGAGAGGAACAGAGTGCTATTATTACACATCGTACTCTCAGCCGCTCGCCGAGTCGCTCACAAGGCACGTTTCGTCATATTTCAGCAATAATGTTTATTCCGATGGAGCAAACTGCAACAGAGGAGCGCAGTACAGCTATATGTGGACAACAAAACAGCAGGATTTCCCGTCGGTACTTATAGAAATGGGATTTGTCAGCAACTATGAGGATGCGATGGCTCTTGCAAATTCGACCGACCAGGACGGTATAGCACAGGCTATTGTTGACGGAATAAAGGAATATGTAACAAGAAGCGGTGTATCATCATATTGATATACCTGTGTTTAAAAATGCGGCAAGTTAAAATTGCCGCATTTTTAGTATACTTTCTGCAAAAGAAATAAAAAATACTTGCAATTTGCGACGTTCTTTGATATAATAACAATGTACTATGCGAAAGGACAGATTTCCTTAGCGGATACGATACTAATTTAATTAAAAGAAATGGGGACTTCCAATGCCAGCAAATATAGTTGTAGGAACTCAGTGGGGTGACGAAGGAAAGGGTAAGATTATTGATATTATCGCTTCCAGAGCCGATGTGGTCGTTCGTTCACAGGGCGGTAACAATGCAGGACATACTGTAGTAAATGACGGTCAGACTTACAAACTCCATCTGATCCCTTCGGGCATTCTTTATAAAAATACGCTCTGCCTTATAGGCGCAGGTGTAGTGCTTGATCCTAAGGATCTTTTATCCGAGATCGACAACCTTTCACCAAGAGGCGTTTCTTTCGACAACCTCAAGATAGATCCCAGAGCGCACGTTGTTATGCCGTGGCACATTACTCTTGACGGACTTTCAGAAAAATTCAGAGGCAACTCCGATATAGGCACTACAAAGCGTGGTATAGGTCCTTGCTATATGGATAAATACGAGCGTTGCGGTATCCGTGTCTATGATCTTGTTCATCCCGAAGTTTTTGCAGAAAAGGTAAGAATGACAGGTAAGCTCAAGAATAAGATAATCACAGAAGTTTACGGCGGCGAGCCTCACGATATTGAAGCTATCATAAAGGAATATACCGAATACGGCAAGCGTCTTGCAAAGTACGTTGACGATGTATCGGTAATCGTATACGAGGCTGCAAAGGCAAACAAGACGATAATGTTCGAGGGCGCACAGGCAACACTGCTTGACATCGACTTCGGTACTTATCCTTATGTTACTTCTTCTCATCCGCTTTCCGCAGGCGTTTGTGTAGGTACAGGCGTAGGACCTATGATTATTTCAAACATCATAGGTGTTGCAAAGGCTTATACAACAAGAGTAGGTAAGGGTCCTTTCCCGACAGAGCTTGATGATGAGACAGGCGAAACAATCAGAAACAAGGGCGGCGAGTTCGGTACTACGACAGGCAGACCCAGAAGAACAGGTTGGTTTGACGCTGTTATTGTACGTCATTCCGTAAGAGTAAACGGACTTTCTTCACTTGCTATAAACAAGCTGGATACGCTCGGCGGCATAGGCGATTTAAAGGTGTGCGTTGCTTATAAGAAGCCCGACGGCACTGTTATTGAGAATTTCCCCGCAACGCTTGAAGAGCTTGCCGATTGTGTACCCGTATATGAAACTCTCAAGGGCTTTGACGATGATATATCTTCCTGCCGCAGCTTTGACGAACTGCCCGAGGCGTGCAAGAAGTACATCGAAAGACTTGAAGAACTCTGCGACTGCCACATCTCTATGGTAGGTGTAGGCCCTGACAGAGAGCAGATAATCGAAAGATAACAAATACGATAACAATACTGTAGGACGTGTTTTATTGAATATACTTTTTATCGGGGATGTAGTAGGACAGAAATCCTGCGCTAATCTCAGAGAAAAATTACCGCTACTCAAAAAAGAGTATAATATTGATACCGTTATTGTGAATGGCGAAAATTCTGCTGACGGGAACGGCATTACGCCCGTTACCGCAAAATACCTTTTAGAAAGCGGAGCCGATGTTATTACTACCGGCAATCATTGTTTCCGCAGAAAAGAGATGGACGCTTTTTACGAAACGTCGGATTTTGTTATCCGCCCTGCGAATTTTCCGGATGATGTTGTCGGTAAAGGATATACGATTCTTGACCACGGGAGATATTCCGTATGCGTTATTAATCTTATGGGTGTGGTTTTCATGCAGAACCTTGAAAATCCGTTCCACTGTATCGACAGGATTCTGAGTGAAGTGAAGTCAAAGGTGATTATCGTTGATTTTCACGCTGAGGCAACATCTGAGAAAAGAGCGCTCGGACACTATCTGACGGGCAGAGTATCGGCGGTGCTTGGTACTCATACTCACGTCCAGACAGCCGATGAAGAGATTCTTGGCGGTCATACAGGTTATATCACCGATGTCGGAATGACAGGTGTAACAGATTCCGTACTGGGAATCAAAAAAGAGATTATTATCAGCAATATGATGACAGGCTATCCGCAGAGATATGAATACGCAGACGGCGACTATTTTATTTGCGGCGTTGTCGTATCTGTTGATGAAAAAAGCGGTATCTGTACCTCTATCAAGAGAATCAGATACTGAATAAATTACCGGGAGGTTTAAAATGGAAGTAGTAAAAGTTTCAGCAAAATCCGTTCCAAAGTCGGTTGCAGGCGCTATAGCAGCAGTTATTCGTGAAAACGGCGAAGTTGAAGTTCAGGCTGTAGGCGCAGGTGCTTCTAATCAGGCAGTAAAAGCTATTGCAATATCCAGAAGCTATATGGCTTTATCCGGCGTGGATCTTGTTTGCATTCCCGCTTTCACAACTGTCAGCATTGACGGTGAAGAACGCACTGCGATGAAGTTCATCGTTGAATGCAGATAAGCAATTATCATTATTGTTTAATGTAATTAAGAGGAGAATTTTTCCGGAATTCCGGGGCCGCTCTGACGTATTTTGTCAGGGCGGATTTTTTTGCATATAATACGCCTTACTGTAAATTATATTGATATAGTATGGAGGACTTTATGACGGATATAATTGTAATTGACAGTGAGGAATCACTGTCCCTGCTTATAGCGGAAACACTTTCACGTTCATTTTCGGTACGGTTTTATAATATGAATTCAATGTATCTGTCGGGGGAGGGCAATGCTGTAAACTTGTGGCGAACCGATTCTCTGCATGGACTTGTAACGGATGATTGTATTGTTGTAATGGGTGAAAATACTGCGGCTATTCCAAGACTTATACCCGACACGGCGGTAATAATAGCAAACGCTCTCAACAAAGAACAGATGAATACTTTGTCATATCTGACGTGTAATGTGATAACGTGCGGAAATCTAATAATGGATACGGTTTCATATACAAGTATTACAGATGAGGAAATATCGGTTTCATTCGGCAGGACGGTAACCACGCTTGACGGCGATGAAATACAGCCGTTTGAAATCCCCGTAAAGAGAAACGGTGCCGAGAGCCTGTACGAGATTATGGCAGTCACTGCTTTACGTCTGCTGACAGGCGACAATTCGATTATAGAAGAAGTGTAAAGTGCGTTGAAGAGATGAATAAAATATAGCTTATGCACTTGTATTTTTCTCGTGTCTGGTGTATAATGTATACAATAGCATTATAGTAGTTAAGTGTGCCCTTTGGCACGGATACTGTTATTTACGGTTACGCAGTGCATATTTGCCTGCGGGAAAGGCAGTTAATCTATGAATAAAAAAGTTAATAATACAGGCGCAAGCCTGAGAATATCAAATGATGTGCTTGTAAAAATCGCTGAGGTTGCGGCTACCGAAATAAGAGGCGTTGCGTCTGAGGGCGAGCATCTTGTTATCTGCGACAAGAATATGGCTCAGTTTACGGGAAAAATTATGCCTCAGTCGCCCGTTAAGGCTGTACTGAAAAACGATGCTGTCGAGGTTACAGTAAGCATTGTTGTGTTGCAGGGCTTCAAGGCGGAGAATGTAGCACGCTCCGTACAGGAGAGTGTAAAGTCCGCTATACAGAATATGGCAGGCATATCCGTATCTAAGGTAAATGTAAAAATTGCTGATATTATGCTTTCAAAATCAGCTGATTAAATAAAGGAAACAGATTAAATGACAGAAAGAAAACTTACACGTCACGAAATGAGAGAAGCGGCTTTGCTCATTCTCTTTCAGATGAAACTTAACCCCGAAACGCTTGACGAGATACTGGAGGACTGCAAAGAGTCCTTTGAGATGGAATACAATTCCCAGTCGGTGAAGCTGGCGAAGGGTGTTGCAGAGCATGAAGATGAGCTGAACGGCATCATCGAAAGCTATTCCCCCTCAAGAAAGCTCGACAGAATTTCGTACATAAACCTTGCTATTATGAAAATAGCACTGTATGAAATGAAATACTGCCCGTCCGTACCCGATAAGGTGGCCATAAACGAGGCAATAGAATTTACAAAGGAATATGCCGACAAGACAGATGTACGCTTTATAAACGGCGTTCTCAATTCATATTATAAGGACAATCCGACAAAGGAACAGCCTGATGCCTGATTTTTTTACCGTAACGGTTTCTCAGGTGACAAGACGGCTTTCGATGATAGTAAAGGGCGATAAGGCTCTGAACGATTTATATGTTTCGGGCGAGATTTCGAATTTTACCTTGCATAAAGCGTCAGGACATATGTATTTCACACTGAAGGACGAAACGGCTTCAATAAAATGCGTTATGTTTGCAGGTAATGCCCGCAGTCTTGACTTCACTCCGTACAGCGGTCAGAGCGTAATCGTTCACGGAAGCGTGAATGTTTATGAGCGTGACGGAGCTAATCAGATTTATGTCACTGATATGATTGAAAGGGGACAGGGCGAGCTTGCTCTTGCGTATGAACAGGCAAAGCGTGAGCTTGAGGCAGGCGGATATTTCAATAAAAAGCGTCCCATACCGAAACAGCCGAAAAAGGTTTGCCTTATAACCGCTGAAAAGGGTGCGGCACTTCAGGATATGCTGAATATCATTGCAAGACGAAGACCTATACTGGAAGTGGTTTTTATTCCGGTAACGGTACAGGGAGCATACGCACCGTCAACCCTTATTAAAGCGTTGGCTCTGGCTCAGAGTACAGGCTCTGATCTTATCATTATCGGCAGGGGCGGAGGCTCGGCAGAGGACTTGTCGTGCTTTAACGATGTCGGATATGCAAAGGCACTGTACAACAGCGAGATTCCGACAATTTCCGCTGTAGGACACGAAACGGATTTTACCATTTCCGATTTCGTAGCGGATTTCAGAGCGCCTACACCGTCTGCGGCGGCTGAAATAGCTACTGCGGTGACCTGCGACGATCTTTCGGAGCATATCGAGCTTGTTTATGACAGGCTCAGCGATATTATCCATTCAAAGACAGACAGCTACGAACAGCTTATAGACAGTATACAAAGGCATATTTCAGCTTACAGCCCCGGACAAAGAATAGAAAGATCCGAAAGGGAGCTTGTGCTTATAAGCGGTAAAATCAGAACGGCAACCGACGCAGTTATTACAAAAAACAGCGTGTTGCTTGACAATTACTCGGACAAGATAGAGGCGTTAAGCCCGATAAATGTGTTGAAACGTGGATACAGTGCAGTAACCAAAAACAACAACGCCGTAAACAGTATCGCTGATATCGAACAAAACGATACCGTTGAGATAATATTTGCGGACGGTACGGCTACAGCACAGATAAAGGAAATACACGAAAATAATAAGGAGTGTTTTAGATGAGCTTTGAAACAGCCATGAAAAGACTTGATGAAATTTCAGTGCAGATGGAACAGCCGGATATAACACTTGACAATTCGATGAAGTGTTATAAAGAAGCGGTCGAGCTTATAGCTTTTTGCCGTAAGTATATTGATGAAGCAAAGCTGACGGTACAGAAACTGGAAGAGGTTTAAAATGACAGCAGAGAAGTACACCTTTCCTGTAAACGACGGCGGATTTGACGCTGTGTTCAGGGAATACCGTGCAATTTTTGAGAAGCAGCTTAGAACGGTATGTGATTCATTCTGTGATAACGGTGCAAAATATAAGGCTCTTTATGATGCGGCATCATACAGCCTTGAGGCAGGCGGAAAACGCATAAGACCCGTGCTTGCTTTTGAAATGTGCAGAGTGTGCGGCGGAGATATAAACGATGCCGTGCCTGCCGCTGTTGCCGTTGAGATGATCCATACATTCTCGCTTATTCACGACGATCTTCCTTGTATGGACAATGACGATATGAGAAGAGGCAGACCGAGCTGTCATAAGGCACACGGCGAGGCTGTGGCACTGCTGGCAGGTGACGCATTATCCGCCTATGCAGGTAAATATATCTGCGACAGCGACTTATCCGCCGAAAAAAAGACGGCGATGATAAAAGAGCTGTATGACAGGACGCTCGGCATGATAGAGGGGCAGACGATAGACACGGACGGAAAATTCGACACGCTTGACGGATTGCTGTCAATGTACGAAATGAAGACCTCCGAGCTTCTTACTGCGGCTTCTGTTATGGGATGTATAGCGGCAGGCGCAGATGAGGAAAAAATATCGACGGCAAGAGCCTATGCGCACGATGTCGGACTTGCTTTTCAGATTGTGGACGATATTCTTGACGTTACATCTACAGTGGAAGAACTCGGTAAGCCTATAGGCAGTGACGCACAGCAGGAAAAGACTACAAGCGTTACTCTTTTAGGACTTGATAAAGCAAGGGAGCTTGCAAAAAAATATACCGAAGGGGCTGAAAACGCACTTTCGGCATTTGAAAACAACGAGTTTTTGTGCCGGCTTACCGATTTGCTTTTAAACAGAAAAAATTGACAGTGGAATATAACCCCGGAGGGTCAGACATAAATGAGAACTGATCAGATCAATGTTATCCTGCTGATTGCACTTATCAGCTGGGGTACTGCACAGATTTTAAAAACGTTGATACATTTCATAAAGACGAAGAACTTTAAAGCGGAACGTCTTACGGGTGCGGGCGGTATGCCGTCGGCACATTCGGCTACCGTATGTGCGACAGCAATAACCACCTGCAGAGTCTGCGGAATATGCTCACCCGAGTTTGCACTTGCTATGATACTTGCTATGGTAGTAATGTATGATGCTATGGGTGTAAGACGATCTGCAGGACTTCAGGCTAAGGAGATCAATCGTCTGAGGCGTGTCGTCAATGAACTTGACGAGGAATTTATGGACAAGTTCGACGATAAGGTTGACGAGATTGAAGAAAAGAAGCCTGAAGAAATACACGAACTGAAGGAATTTCTCGGACATACGCCGCTTGAGGTGCTCTGCGGTGCATTGCTCGGAATACTTATAGCTATGGCTGTACCGATACAGGTGGTCGGCTGATAGAATAATATCGGGAGATACAATTTGATACTGAAAAACGATATGTCCGCCGAGTATTTGAAATCGCTTACTCCCGAACAAAGAAAAAAGCTGTGTTCGGAGATAAGACAGTTACTTGTGAAAACGGTAACGGTAAACGGCGGTCATCTTGCGTCAAACCTCGGTACAGTTGAACTTACAGTGGCAATGCACACCGTGTTTGACTCTCCGAAGGATAAATTTGTTTTTGATGTAGGGCATCAGTCCTATACACATAAGATAATTACGGGCAGAGCGGGAAAAATGAATACTCTGCGCTGTGAGGGCGGTATATCCGGATTTCCGAAGGCGGAAGAATCCGAGCATGACGCTTTTATCGGCGGTCACAGCAGTATTTCTATTTCTGCGGCACTCGGTATTGCCGAGGCTATGAGGTCAGACGGCGACGATCACAGCGTTGTTGCCGTTATAGGCGACGGCGCATTAACCGGCGGAGAGGCTTACGAAGGTCTTAACAATGCCGGAAAAAGCCACTGCAACCTGATAGTAGTCTTGAATGATAATGAGATGTCAATATCAAAAAATACCGGTGCGCTCGCCTTGTATCTGGCACAGATACGTTCTACAAGAAAATATTACAGCACAAAGAATTCCGTAAAGAATGTTCTTGATAAAACGCCTATAATAGGAAAAGGCATCGGAAAAGCGGTAAAAGGCACTAAGCAGCTGCTGAAATATGCGATTTATCATTCAAATCTGTTTGAAGATTTAGGCTTTAAATATTTAGGACCGATAGACGGTCATAATCTTGATGAACTGACAGAGGCGCTTATGGTTGCAAAAATGATGCAACGTCCGTGCCTTGTTCATATTTATACGAAAAAAGGTAAAGGCTATGCTCCCGCAGAGGATAATTCGGGAGAATATCACGGTTTGCCGCCTAAAAAAGACGATGATAACAATTGCAAAGGTGAGTGTTTTACAGACGCTTTCGGAAAAGCTCTGCTCACATTTGCCGATAATGACAACAGCATATATGCCGTTACAGCCGCTATGAAATACGGAACAGGGCTTCAGCATTTTTACAAGGCTTTTCCGGAGCGTTTCTTTGATGTCGGTATTGCGGAGCAGCACGCAGTAACTTTTTCGGCAGGACTTGCAAGTCAGGGTAAGCTTCCTGTGTTTGCAGTGTATTCTTCATTTCTTCAGCGGTCGTATGACCAGCTTATACACGATTGTGCAATAGAGAAACGTCATATTGTGCTTGGAATAGACAGAGCAGGCTTTGTCGGTGAGGACGGTGAAACGCATCACGGCTTGTTTGATGTCGCAATGCTCACGACCGTACCCGGCGTTACCGTGTATTCGCCGTCAGATACGGCGGAGCTTTCACAGTGTCTTGAGCAGGCTCTTTACAAGGATAAAGGCGTAGTTGCCGTAAGATACCCAAGAGGGTGCGAGCTATACCGTTCAGGCACGAAGGCGTACAGCGACTTCAGGCACGTTTCAAATAAAAGCAGAAAGCTGATTTTCACATACGGCAGAATATCCGCCTACGCTTATACCATTCACGGTGTCGATGTTTTACAGGCAATAAAAATTTTCCCTATCGCCGATGAAATAATTAATATTTGTCTTGCTTATGATGAAATATATGCCTTTGAGGAAGGCGAAAGAGAGGGCGGAATTGCTCAGAAGCTGTGTACCGCTCTGGCTCTTGCCGGATTTAAAGGCAGGTTTACCATAACGGCGGTTGACGGATTTGTCCGTCATGCCGATGTTGCGACACAGCTGCATAACGCAATGCTCGACGCAGACGGAATGAGAAAAATTACAGGAGAATAAGATGCAGAAACGACTGGATGTTTATCTTTCCGAAAACAACACAGTAAAAAGCCGCAGCCTTGCCGCATCGCTCATAAAGCAGGGAAGCGTTGAGGTCAACGGCAGAATATGTACAAAAGCATCGTTTGCGGTTGATGAGAACGATAATATTAGAATAATCGGAGAGATGCCGAAATATGTCGGCAGAGGCGGATTGAAGCTTGAAAAGGCATTATCCCACTACAGACTTCATCTTGACGGTTCGGTGTGTATAGATATAGGAGCGTCAACAGGCGGTTTTACCGATTGTATGCTTCAAAACGGTGCGGTAAAAGTCTATTCTGTCGATGTCGGAACAGATCAGCTTGATGAAAAGCTGAGAAACGATCCCAGAGTAGTTTCTATGGAAAAGACCGATATAAGAAACTGCGTAGGTTCTTTACCTGCGGTGGATTTTATCGGTATCGACGTTTCGTTTATATCGCTGAAGCTCGTTCTTCCGTCGGCTTATGCACTGCTTAAGGACGGCGGAGAGTGCGTAGCGCTTATCAAGCCGCAGTTTGAAGCAGGAAAAAGTCATCTCAGCAAACACGGAATAGTAAGAGATTCCAAAGTACATAAAAAAGTATGCGATGATATATCGGAATTTGCCTCAACTCTTGGGTTTGAACGGGGAGAGGTCATATCCTCGCCCATAACCGGCGGTGACGGCAATACCGAGTATCTTATATATCTCAGACGTTTATAACATATAACTTACAAAGGCAGGTGAAATATCATGAAGGTAATGATATGTGCCAATCTCGCTAAAGAACGGAGCAGAAAAGCGGCGGCAGATGCGTGCGCTAAGCTGAATGAAATAGGCTTTCTGCCCATGATAGAAAAGCAGTACGAAAATATCATAAAGGTGGATAACGCCGTATACGCTGAAACAGACAGCCTTATAACCGACTGCGATATGTTTATGACTATAGGCGGTGACGGAACTATTCTCAAGTGGGGACAGAAAGCCGCCGCCTGCAATAAACTCCTGCTTGGAATAAATACGGGCAGGCTGGGCTTCATGACTTCTATAGAGAGCGGTGAGCTTGATACGCTGGAACGTCTTAAAACAGGCGAATATACAGTGAGCAGAAGAATGATGCTCGATATTGAATATGAGGGCAAAGGCAATTACAGTGCCATAAACGATGTCGTGTTCAGCAAATGCCGTTATTCAAAGCTGCCTGAGTTTATTATTTCGGTAGAAGAATATGAGGTGACAAAAATCAGAGCCGACGGAATTATTTTCAGTACGCCGGCAGGCTCTACGGCATATTCTTTATCTGCAGGTGGGCCTATTATATCCCCTGATGCACAGTGCATTGAATTTACTCCGTTGTGCGCTCATTCGCTTTTCGGCAGACCTATGATATTTTCAGCAGATTCGGAAATAACTGTGCGTTTTTCCGCATATGAAGACAGCGGCGTTTCGCTCAGTATTGACGGTAATGACGATATGGATTTCAAAGAGGGCGAAATAATAAAGATAAGACGCTCGGAGCAACAGCTTTCTATTATTGATATAAACGGCAGCAGTTTCTATAAAGCGGTACACAACAAGCTGATGAGGCCGCTCAAATAAAATCTTACAAGGGGTGATATTGTGAAAAAGAAAAGACAGGCAGAAATTCTCAGAATCATATCTTCAAACGAAGTGGAAACGCAGGAAATGTTGCTTAATCTGTTGAAGCAAAAGGGCTATGATGTGACCCAGGCGACCGTTTCCCGTGATATAAACGAACTCAATATTGAAAAAACGGTTTCTTCAAATGGTGTCAACTGCTATGCAAAAGCGGAAAAGGTACACACGGTCAAGTTTCATAATATTATTTCGGAAGCGGTTGTCAATATAGATTACGCAATGAATATAGTTTCAATAAAATGCCACAGTGGTCTTGCAAATGCTGCTTGTGCAGGTCTTGATATGATGAATCTTTCCTATGTTGTCGGAACTATCGCAGGCGATGATACGATATTTGTACTGACAAGAACGGAGGGTGATGCAAGAATGCTGACACGTCACCTGAAGGAACTGCTTTAAGATAAGGAGGTCGGCGTTTTGCTCAGAGAATTATCTATTGAAAATCTTGCTGTGATTGAAAAGGCGTCGATAGCCTTTGACGATAAGCTGAATGTGTTTACGGGTGAAACGGGTGCAGGTAAGAGTATACTTATCGGCGGCATAAATGCGATACTCGGAGGAAGGGTAAGCAAGGATATCGTAAGAGCAGGCACAGAAAAGGCTGTTGTGACCGGTCTTTTTGACGATTTACCCGAAAGCGTCAGAACTAAACTCAGCGATAACGGTTTTGCTGTCGATGACGAGCTTTTGCTGCAGCGTGATATTCATGCGGACGGTAAAAGCACAGCAAGAATAAACGGCAGAGCAACAACAGTGGCGATACTTCGTGATATAGCGTCTGAACTTATTGATATTCACGGACAGCACGATAACCGTCTGCTTATGGACGGGGATAATCAGCGTGAGATACTCGACAGCTACGGCAAAAACAGCGGGTTGCTGTCGGAATATGCGACAGCTTTCAAGGAGTTTTCGGCTTTATCAAGGAAAATTAAAGAAGTCAGCCGTAAGAAAACCGAATCGCTTGAAAAGGCGGAGCTTCTGAGAGAACGTCTTGAGGAGCTTGACAGGTATAATTTTTCCGCAGATGAAGAAGAAACCGTAAAGCAAAAGATTGAGGAACTTCGCAATGCCGAATACATAAGTGAGAATCTGTATAATGCACAGACGGCAATATCGGGAGATGATGATACTGACGGAGCATATTCTATGCTCGAGCATTGCAAAAACAGCGTTTCATCTCTCAGCGAAACTATCCCAGAGCTTGATAAACTGGCCGAGCGTATATCGGATATGTTGGTAGAGCTTGAGGATATAAGAGAAGAAATAGTGCAGAGAATACCCGATGAAGACGAGGATACCGCAGGAATGCTCGGCGTTCTTGAAGAAAGGCTCAGCGTTATATTGCGTCTGCAAAGAAAATACGGCACAGACCTTGCACAGATACTTGAAAATTCGGAGAAATGGCGCAACGAACTTTATGAAATAGATAATGGCGACGATATAATAGAAGAACTTACAGAAAAGAAAAAAGAAGCAGGCGAAAAAGTAAAGCGTCTTGCCACAGAGCTTACAGGCAGAAGAAAAAAAGCGGCGGACGAGCTTGCAAAGCGGATTTCTGCGGAGCTTACGTTTCTTGATATGCCGGATATAAGACTTGTGTTTGATATATCGCAGGATAAAGTCACTCTCAGCGGAATGGATAAGGTGGAAATGCTTATCTCCGTCAATAAGGGCGAAGATTTGAAGCCTATGAGTAAGATCGCTTCGGGCGGTGAGCTGTCAAGAATAATGCTTGCCGTCAAGAACGTGCTTGCCGAAACAGACAAACTGCATACGATGATTTTTGATGAAATTGATACGGGTATAAGCGGCAGAGCCGCCGCCAAGGTCGGATTAAAACTGCACGAGGCGGCGGAAAACAGGCAGATACTCTGTGTAACGCATCTTGCACAGATTGCGGCAATGGCGGATACACAGCTTCTGATAAAAAAGACCAGCGATGAAAAACGCACCTATACGGGCATTACAAAGCTGGATTTTGAAGGCAGAAAGAGAGAAATAGCAAGGATTATTTCCGGTGATGAAAACGATCCGATTTCGCTTGAAAATGCCGAAATGCTGCTGCTTAGAAAAAACGTGATATAAATTACAGAACAGTCTGAGGAAACTCAGGCTGTTTTTTTATGTCCGTATCACAAACCGACACTTTTTTACTTCCGTTTGTCCTATAATAAACGAGGGGCATAAAAATGGTTATTTATCTTGATGTGCTGATTCTGATAAATCTTTATGTTACATATTTTCAGATTCTTGCCGTAGCAGCATTTACTCACAGAAAAACAGTATGGTACAGAAAGCTGTCTGCGGCAGGCATAGGTGCGGTGGCATCACTGAGTATTTTCATTCCGCAGGAAATGGTTTTGACTCTTACTTTACTTAAGATATTTCTCTGTGCTTTGATTGCTTTTGTCGCATTCGGTTATACGGGATTTCGTGCATATGCGGTGAGCGTGCTGTTTTTGATGCTTGTCAGCTTCGTCTTTTCGGGGCTTATGCTTTGTGTGTGGCTGTTTGCCGCTCCTATGAAGATGCTGTTTATAAACGGCACTGTATATTTCGGTATTGATACGATGACGATAATTCTGTCTACCTGTGCGGCTTACGGAGTTGTCAGAATAATAAGATATATACTCGATAAAAACGGAAAAACCGATGGCAAGTATACTGTTATCATAAAAAATAACGGCAGGGAATGCAGGTTGTCGGCACTTGCAGACAGCGGAAACGGAATGGTCGACTGTTTCAGCGGATTGCCTGTGATAGTGTGCAGACGTGATATGTGCGCCGATGTTTCACCTCCTGCGATTGATATGATAGAAAATAACAGCGATATTTCGGAAATAGGCACGCAGATGATAAAGGGTGTCAGGATAATGCCGTTTTCCACAGTGGGAAAGGGTGGACTTATCTGTATGTTCAAAGCGGAGAGTGTTGTTATTGACGATGAAACGAATGAAGAAAAATATCCTGTCAATGCGCTTATCGGTATAGTGATAGGCGGAAGACAGGAATATGAAGCTATATTCAATCCGAAAATACTTGTGTGAGGTGTAAAATGCTCAAGATAATTGAAATTGTCAGCAATCTTATTTCAAAACTGCGTAAATCGGCAAACGGAAAATGCGAGTGCGATTATATAAACGGTGCGGAAACCTTACCTCCTCCGCTTTCAAAGGAAGAGGAAGCAAAAACGCTTGCAAAGCTAAACACGGACTTTGAAAACGCAAGGGAAACGTTGATTGTGCATAATCTGAGGCTGGTAGTTTATATCGCAAAGAAATTTGAAAGTACCGGTATAGGAATCGAGGATCTTATTTCCATAGGTACTATAGGGCTTATCAAAGCGGTGAACACATTCAGCGTGGAGAAAAACATAAAGCTCGCTACTTATGCCTCAAGGTGCATAGAAAACGAAATACTTATGTATCTGAGGAAAACGAATCCGCAGAAAATGGAGGTTTCAATAGATGAACCTCTTAATGTTGACTGGGACGGAAACGAATTGCTCCTATCCGATATTCTCGGAACGGATGATGATACTGTCAGCGTGGATATAGAATCTGAGGCAGAGAAAAGAATGCTTCTTGAGGCGGTGGAAAAGCTGGACGAAAGGGAAAAGCTGATAATGGAACTTCGTTTCGGGCTTAATAACCGCCCCGAAAAAACACAAAAGGAGGTCGCCGATATGATCGGGATCTCCCAGAGTTATATATCACGTCTTGAAAAGCGTATTATAAAAAGGCTCAAAAAGGAAATGGAAAGCCTGTGCAGTTAAGTGCTTCTGCTGTTTCTGCCAACTACCGCCATTGCACATTTTATTCCGTCCATTGCCGCTGTCACGATGCCGCCGGCATAGCCTGCACCTTCGCCGCAAGGATACAAGCCTTTCACGCTGACCGATGAAAGTGTTTCATCTCTTACTATTCTCACAGGCGATGAGCTTCTTGTTTCGGGGCCTGTCATAACCGCATCAGGAGAGCCGAAACAGCTGATTTTCTCGGCAAACTGCGGCAAAGCGTATCTTAAAGCATCGCATACGAAATCGGGCAGGTATTCATCGGGCGGCACAAATGTTGTGCCTATAGGATAGGAAGGAGTTATGTTGGCGAATTTTTCGGAGGTGCGTTTACTGAGAAAGTCGCCTACAAGGCATACAGGTGCGCTGTAATTTGCCCCTGCCGCTTTAAAGGCGGCTTTTTCTATCTTGCGCTGAAATTCTATTCCTGCCGTAATATCATCATTTTCAAAATCATCCGGAGTTATTCCGACAAGGACGGCACTGTTTGCATTTTCTCCGTTTCTTGCGTAATAACTCATACCGTTTGTGACTACCGTGTTTTCTTCGGAGGAAGATGCGGTGACTACTCCGCCCGGACACATACAGAATGTATAAACGCCTCTGCCGTTTTTGTCGTGAACCGACAGTTTATAGTCAGCGGCGGGAAGTGACGGGTGACCGCTCATTTCCCCGTACATACTGCGGTCAAGGTCGGATTGCTTATGCTCGATTCTTACTCCTACGGAGAAGTTTTTGGGCTGCATAGTAACGTTGCGGTTTTTCAGCATATAGAACACATCTCTCGCACTGTGACCTATGGCAAGAATCACATTGTCGGTTTCAATGGTGAATTCGGTGCCGTTTTTAATATAGCTTATGGCTTTAATTTTGCCGTTTTCGGTATCATAGCCGCAGAATTTTGCTCCGAATATTACCTCTCCGCCAAGCGATACAATATCGTTTCTTATGTTCTTTACGGTTTCTGACAATTTGTCTGTGCCAATGTGCGGCTTTGCCTCATACATGATTTCTTCGGGTGCGCCGTGACGGACAAATTCTTCAAATACCGTTTTTGAAAGCGGATTGTTGACACCCGTGTTCAGCTTTCCGTCTGAAAAAGTACCTGCACCGCCCTCACCGAACTGAACGTTGCATTCAGTATCAAGTATTCCTTTTTCCCAGAACGTTCTGACTTTCTCTTTACGGCTGTCAACATCAAGACCACGTTCAAGAACGATCGGACGTACACCGCACTGTGCAAGATAGAGCGCCGCAAACATACCCGCAGGACCGAAACCGACTACCACGGGACGCTTTGAAAGCTTTGCTCTTTGAGGCAAGGAATACGGTATTTCTTTATATGATGAAATGTTCTTGTTGCCTGAGTTCTTCTTTAACACTGCGTTTTCGTTTTCGCTGGCAAACGCAACGGTATAAACAAAGTGTATGTCGTCCTTGTGCCGTGCGTCAACGGATTTTTTTATAATTTTCAGCCGTGACGGGTCAGGCTGTGATGTTCTGAGTTTTTTGCCGATAAATGCCGTTATATCGTTTATTGTATGCTCCGGCGGCATTTTGATATTGCTGTATTTTATCATTTTCTACTCCGATAAAGAAAGACTTGCGTTCATACCTGCGGTATATCCGCTTTTCCACGCCCAGTCAAGATTATATCCGCCGCATTTGCCCTGGATATTGAGTATTTCACCGCACAGATACAAGCCGCTTGCCTTGAGGGATTCCAGCTTGTCGGAAACCTCTTTTGCAGGTATACCGCCGCAGGTTATCTGTGCAAGGCTCCAGTCCGATACGTTTCTTATGGGGTAGCGGCTGTCCTTTGCAAGATTACATAACACCGAAATGTCCTTATCCGATATTTCTCCGCAGGTTTCAGAAAAAGGGATACCTGCTTTTTTCAGCATTGCCTGTCCTACACGTTTGTGATATATTCCCGTGAGAAGCTCTTCGCACGGCAGTGACGCTCTTATTGCGGCTGTGCTTTTTATAAGCCCGTATAATTCGTCTTTGCCAAGCGTTGGGGCGGTATCGAGTGAAATTTCACCGTTGTTTATATATTCTGCCGCTTTTGCCGACAGATTGAAAATACAGATTCCCGACAATGCACCGTCGGTAAACTGAACCTCTCCGGATTGCCTGTCTATCACCCTTCCGCCCGAGATAAGCGTAGCGTCAGCCACCACACGAAGCCCTTTAAGCGATTTTACAAGTTCAATATCCGTTCTTACAGGTGCAAGGGCAGGAAAGAGTCTTGTCACCGAGTGACCTAAGCTTCTGCAAAGCTCATAGCCTTCGCCGCTTGAGCCGAGCGATGGAGCCGCTTTTCCTCCTGCGGCAATGATTACACGCTTTGCTTTTACCTGTGTTTCGCCGTTTGTTATGATAAAACCGTGTTTGGTTTTTGTTATTTCAGATACCGTAAAGTCGCATACTGTTCTGATGCCGGAAGAATCAGCGGCAAATCTGAGAGCGTCAAGCACAGAGGTTGCGGCATTGCTGTAGGGGTATACTCTGCCGTTATCATCCGCACGGCAGATAAGCCCGAGCGAAGAAAAGAAATCCTCCGCATTGTCAATATCGGGGCTGATGTATGATAGAAGCTCCGTATCACCGGTATAATCCTCAGGAGATATATTGCGGTTGGTGAGGTTGCATCTGCCGTTACCGGTTGAAAGTATTTTTTTGCCTACCCTCTGCATTTTTTCGAATATGGTCACATTGTCGCACCCGTAACGAGAAGCGGCGATGGCGGCGGTAAGCCCCGATGCGCCTCCGCCTATAATTGCTGTTTCGGTATCAATTATTTTCATTTCTGCTCCGTTCAAAGAAGTTAATTAAATTTATAATCTGTTAACATAAGAAGTATACCATATTATCATCAGGTAAGCAAGTGGTTTACTTGATTGAGGAATGATTGATTTTTGCAGGTAGTATGGGAATAACTGTGAGAAATACAAAGGAGAAGAATTATGGACAACAGAATAATGAGACTTATAATAGCACTTGGTAAATTTTCCGCACAACCAAGACAGTACAGAATAATGGAAGGGCTTAATGCCAGTGAAACAGGCGTTTTCTGGGCAATGACGCAGATTATTGCGGAAAAACCGGATACCGAGCTGTTCGGACTGAGCGAACTTAACAGCTATCTTAATTTTACCAGACCGAATCTTTCACAGACTATCAATAAGCTGGAGGACAAGGGCTATGTTGAGAGGGTCGTACTTAAGGATGACAGAAGAGTAACATATATCAGGCTCACTGAAAACGGCAAAGCAACGGCAAAAGCAAAATATGACGAGATATTCACACGACTTGAAAATATAGCAAAGATACTCGGTGAAGAGGACACGGATAAGCTGATTGAGCTTGTTCTGCGTTTTGCGGACGCTTACGAAAAGTCGGCTGAGCTGAAGTAAGAGAAAGGGAGCATAGTATTTGTTTAAAATATTCGGGTATCTCAAAAACAGCATACCGCAGGTCTTGCTGATAATTGTACTGCTTATAATTCAGGCATGGGGCGACCTTACCCTACCGCAATACACATCGGATATTGTGGATATAGGCATACAGAACGGCGGTATAGGAAATGCGGCGGCTGATGCACTGAGCGTTGACGGCTATAATGCGCTTGAAGCATTTATGAATGACGAGCAGAAAAGCATACTTGCAAAAAGCTATACTCTTGTGAAAAAAGGCGAAGCGACCGATTCTCAGAAAGACCGCTTTCCATGGTCTGCCGATAATGACGTTTATTTTCTGAACGAACTTACGGAAGATGAAAAACAACAGCTCATTAATGCTGTCAATATACCTATGACGGCGGCTGAGATGACGAAAGAGCTTTCCTTTGAAGATTTGTCCTCTATGACCGAAAAGCAGGGGATTAAACTGCCTTTTACTTCTTTTGAACAGGCAGGAGAAATGCTCGGTATTTCTTCCGACAAAGCAAATGCACTTACGATTATTACGGCACTTGCGGAAAAAGGTGGCATGGGAGATACCGATCTGTCGGCATTGTCTGACAAAATATCGGAAATGCCGGGAACTATAACAGAGCAGTCCGCAGTACGCTTTGTAAAAGACGAATATTCATCGCTGGGCGTAGATATGAACGTATTACAGCAGAACTATCTGCTGTCAGCCGGCGGAAAAATGCTGCTTATCGCACTTCTTATGATGGCGGTATCCGTGACGGTAGGTTTCTTTGCGGCGACAACAGCGGCGAAGGTCGGCAGAGATCTAAGAGCCGGAGTGTTCAGAAATGTTGTCAGCTTTTCAAGCGCCGAGATTGACAGATTTTCCACTGCCAGCCTTATCACGAGAAGCACGAACGATATACAGCAGATACAGATGGTTATTGTAATGCTGCTCAGAATGGTTATATATGCGCCTATTCTTGGCATTGGCGGTGTATTTATGGTACTGACTACCGGTACGGGTATGGCGTGGATTATCGCCCTTGCCGTAATTGTTATTCTTGCGGTGGTGCTTATTCTAATGAAGATTGCGATGCCTAAATTCAAGCTGATGCAGAAACTGGTCGATAAGCTGAACCTTGTTGCAAGGGAGATACTTACCGGTCTGCCTGTTATCCGTGCCTTCAGCCGTGAAAAATATGAAGAAGAACGTTTCGATAAAGCCAATAAGGATCTGACATCCGCAATGCTCTTCACAAACCGCACAATGACGTTTATGATGCCTCTTATGATGATGATAATGAACCTTGTCACCGTTCTTATCATATGGGTAGGTGCAGGACAGATTTCGGACGGCTCTTTGCAGGTCGGAGATATGATGGCGTTTATCACATATACGATGCAGATCGTAATGTCATTCCTTATGCTGACAATGATTTCAATAATGCTTCCGAGAGCGGCAGTTTCCGCAGAGAGAATAAACGAAGTCATTTCAGCCGAAAAGAGCATCGCTGATAAGCCGGATGCGGCAACATTTGATAAAGCGTCGCTCAGGGGCGATGTTACTTTCGATCACGTTTCGTTTCGCTATCCCGATGCAAATGAAGATGTTCTGACCGATATATGCTTTACCGCAAATGCGGGTGAAACGACCGCTGTTATCGGCAGTACGGGCAGCGGCAAATCAACGCTTATAAATCTTATACCGAGATTCTTTGACGTTACCGAAGGCAGTATTACTATAGATGGAACCGACATCAGAGATGTAACACAGCATTCTCTCCATGACGTTACAGGCCTTGTGTCACAGAAAGGCGTACTGTTCTCGGGCACGATAGACAGCAATATAAGATTCGGTGCGGAAAATGCCGATGATGAAACTATCCGACTTGCCGCAGAGATCTCGCAATCGTCTGAATTTATCGACAGCAAGCCGCAAAAATACAACGAGCCTGTTTCACAGGGCGGCACGAATGTTTCGGGCGGACAGAAGCAGCGTCTGTCTATCGCCCGTGCAATTGCCAAAAAGCCTAAGATATATCTGTTTGACGACAGCTTCTCCGCACTTGATTTCAAGACAGATGTGAAGCTGAGAAAGGCACTCGCCGACAATATTCACGATTGCACGATAATAATCGTTGCACAGCGTATCAGCACGATATTGAATGCCGACAAAATAGTTGTGCTTGACGAGGGCAGAATAGCAGGAATCGGAACTCACAGTGAGCTTATGGAAAACTGTGAGGTATACAGGCAGATAGCACACTCGCAATTGTCGCAAAAAGACCTTGCGGCGATAGATAACGCAAAAGGGGGTGCTGTAAATGCGTAATTCTCACAGAGGAGGACCCGGCACTCCTGTAGAAAAGGCAAAGGATTTCAAGGGCAGTATCGGAAAACTGGCAAGGTATATGAGCGAATATAAGATTTCGCTTGTTTTCGTTGTGATATTCGCAATTACATCAACCGTATTCAATATTATCGGTCCTAAGCTGATGGGTAATGCCACAACGGAGATTTTCAACGGCATTATCGCAAAGGTAAACGGTACGGGCGACGTGAACTTTGATACGCTCGGTGCTATACTTCTTTTGCTTATAGGATTTTATCTTATCAGCAGTATCTGTTCATTTATACAGGGCTGGCTGATGACGGGCGTTTCACAGAAGGTCAGCTACAGACTCCGTAAGGAACTTATCGCAAAGATAAACCGTATGCCGATGAACTATTTTGACAAAAGCACGCACGGCGAGGCACTGTCAAGAGTAACAAATGATGTGGATACTCTGGCACAGAATCTGAATCAGAGCATTACACAGCTTGTCACCTCGGTTACCACTATCATAGGTGTAATGGTAATGATGCTGTCGATAAGCCCGCTTATGACGCTTATCGCCGTTCTTATTCTTCCTGTTTCGATGGTACTTGTGCTTTTCGTTGTAAAGATTTCTCAGAAGTATTTCAAGTCACAGCAGGAGTATCTCGGTCACATAAACGGACAGGTCGAGGAAATCTACGGCGGTCACAATATTGTCAAGGCGTTCAACCGTGAGGAACGTGTTATCAAGGATTTTGAAAAGGCAAATGATATTTTATATAAATCTGCGTGGAAGTCGCAGTTTTTCTCCGGTGTTATGATGCCTGTTATGACCTTTGTGGGAAATCTGGGATACGTTGCCGTTGCTGTTGTCGGAGGTTTACTGGCGGCAAATGGAACTATAATGGTCGGTGACATATTATCGTTTATCCAGTACGTCAAGAATTTCACACAGCCTATAACACAGCTGGCACAGGTATCAAGTATGCTTCAGTCGACCGCCGCAGCCGCTGAGAGAGTATTTGAATTTCTGGCAGAGGACGAAGAAGAGCAATGTGCGAAGGAACACGCAATGCTTACCGATACCTCCGGTAATACCAGAAATGTAACAACGCTTGATATTACCGGTGATGTAACGTTTGAACACGTTCGTTTCGGCTACACCCCCGAAAAGATAATAATCAACGATTTCAGTGCAAGGGTCAGACAGGGACAGAAGATAGCTATTGTCGGACCTACCGGCGCAGGAAAAACAACCATTGTCAAACTGCTTATGCGTTTCTATGAGCTTAACGGCGGAAGAATACTCATTGACGGGTATGACATAGCGGACTTCGACAGGAGCGAGCTTAGAGAGCTTTTCGGAATGGTGCTTCAGGATACATGGCTGTTCAAGGGCAGTATTATGGAGAATATCCGATACGGAAAGCTTGATGCGACAGATGATGAAGTTGTTGCCGCCGCAAAAGCGGCTCACGTTGACCATTTCATAAGGACGCTTCCCGGCGGTTATGATATGGAGTTAAACGAGGAAGCATCCAATGTATCGCAGGGTCAGAAACAGCTTCTGACAATAGCAAGAGCGATTCTTGCAAATAACAAGATACTGATTCTTGACGAGGCTACAAGCTCGGTCGATACCCGTACCGAGATACAGATACAAAAGGCTATGGATAATCTTATGAAGGGCAGAACAAGCTTTGTAATAGCACATCGCCTGTCTACGATAAAAGATGCCGACCTTATACTCGTTCTTAAGGACGGAGATATTATCGAGCAGGGTAACCACGAGGAACTTATTGCAAAGAACGGTTTCTATGCCGAGCTTTATAATTCACAGTTTGACAGCTGATACCGCAGAGGCTTGGAGATTTATTAAGAATTTGCAAAGGTGCAAAGCAGAAATGTTTTGTGCCTTTTGCTTTTTGCCCGGAGAATTAATCACAAATGTGCTGTTTCGCTTTATACGGCGGTAAAAGCAACACAGATATTCTGCCGTAAAATAAATTTACCTGCCTTGTTGTTTCCGACCTTGACAATGAATTTAAAAGGGAATATACTTATATCAACGACAGATTTCGGAGGTGTCTATTTGTTACAGGACGTTGTATCCGTTTCACTCCCTGTGAATGAGCGGATGATGATAAAAAAGAATCATTTTGAGCCGTACAACCTTACAGGCAACGAAAAGCGTATATGTATAGTTACAGGTATTCACGGCGATGAACTGGAAGGGCAGTACGTTTGCTATGAACTGATAAGAAAGCTCAGCGAAAACAGGCATTTGCTCAGCGGTATAGTTGATATATATCCGTCTATGAATCCGCTCGGAATGGATTCGATAAAGCGTGAGATGCCGATATTTGACCTTGATATGAATATGATATTTCCGGGCTCGGAAACCGGTGCGGTGGCTGAGCATATTGCCGCCGCTATCATGAACGATATAAAGGGTGCGGATATATGTATTGACATTCACGCAAGCAATATATTTCTGCGTGAAATTCCGCAGGTGCGTATTTCGGAAGAAACTGCGCCGAAGCTGTTGCCCTATGCCAAAATGCTGAATGTTGACTTTATATGGGTACACTCGAGCGTCACTGTTATGGAGGCTACTCTCTCGCACAGCCTTAACAAAGAGGGAACACCGACACTTGTTGCTGAAATGGGTGTTGGAATGCGTATAACCAAGTCTTACGGCGATCAGCTCCTTGACGGAATATTCAACCTGATGGCTGAGATGGGTATATGGACAGGTGAAACGAAGAAGGTTTCTCATCCTATTGTTTCCACAGACGGAAACGTATCGTTCATATATTCGGATACATCCGGTATTTTTATGCCTGCAATAAAGCACTGGGCAGGAATATCCAAGGGAGATCATATAGGCGATATACTCGATCCGCTTTCGGGTGCTGTCGAACAGGAAATATTCGCACCTTGCAGCGGTATTGTATTTACGTTGCGTGAGTACCCCGTTGTATATGAAGGCTCGTTGCTTGCAAGAATACTCGGAGGGTGCTGAAATGAATAAAGAAAACATAGTTACTTTGAAATCGCCTTACCGTGATGATTTTCAGATAAACGGATACAGATTCGGTAAGGGTGAAAAAACCTGTTGTATAGTCGGTGCAATGCGTGGCAACGAGGTTCAGCAGTTATATGTATGCTCACAGATCATAAGAGCCCTTTCAAATATTGAAAAAAAGGGCGATCTGGTTTACGGTAAACAGATAATGGTCATCCCTTCGCTGAATCCGTTTTCGATGAATATCCAGCGCCGTTTCTGGTCGGTAGATAATACCGATCTCAACAGAATGTTCCCCGGTGACGCACACGGAAAGACCACACAGAGAATAGCCGCAGGCATATTCGATTTTATAAAGGAATATCAGTACGGCATTCAGTTTACTTCATTCTATATTTCCGGTGACTTTATACCTCATGTAAGAATGATGGATACCGAGCATAAAAACATAGGACTTGCAAATTTATTCGGTCTTCCGTATATACTTCTCAGAAAACCCAAGCCGTTTGACACGGCAACGCTGAACTTCAACTGGCAGAACTGTGATACGAGCGCATTTTCCGTATATACAAACGAAACAGAGCATATTGACGAGGAATCGGCAAATATAGCGGTAAGCGCTGTACTCCGTTTTTTGTCGAGAATGGGCGTCATAAAGTATCAGAGCCACGGCGGTTATATGGCAACTACGCTTGAAGAAGAGCATCTGATGTCAGTACACGCTAAAAGCGGCGGAATATACCGCAGGATAAAACAGCCCGGCGACGAGGTGGAGCAGGGAGATGTAATGGCAGAGATACTCGATCCGTTTGAAGGCACGGTCAAGGAAGAAATCAAGTCACCCGCAAATGGAATTGTGTTCTTTGCACATAAATCACCGCTCGTGCTTGAAAACTCGGTCGTTTATAAGATAATCAAAAGATTGCATATCTGATGCTGTTGCGATTATTTCAGAAAACAGATAAAAAATGAGCCATACAGAGTAGGTATTCTCTGTATGGCTCTTTTACAGCGGCCGTGTATGTGGATGTTGGCGGATAACAGGGTGTGGCATTGAGGGTAGTTTTGATGGGAATTTGCTTTTGATTTATGCCGGATAACCTGTATATTAATAAGCACTGCTAAAAAACGACCTATATATATAACGCAGAAACTCCGAAAATGTGACGTCTGATTTGATGTTAATTTTGCATTTTGCTGATATTTTGTACACCTGCATAAAAAACGAATTTTCCACGTCTTGCTTTTATGCACAAATACAACATTTATTATTACAAAAATGTAAATAAAGAACAAGTGAAAATGTGGCACATATTTCAGCTTTATTTGGCGGATAATAAAAAACCGGGCAAGATACCCGGCTTTTATAATATGATTATGAATTTTGTGTTTGTAATCAGACTTGATTGGTACTGTCCGGATTTGCCGCACCGCAGTTTGAACAGAATTTCTGTCCTGCGGAATTTTTGTTTCCGCATACGCAGTACCACTCGCTGTTTTGAGAAACGTTGCTTGTCGGCTGAGCTGCCGCTTCTGTATTGCTCTGTGCGTAAGTCTGATAATTCTGCTGAGGACTGCTGCAGTTATAGTAGCCGTTCCGAAAAGAAGTATTGCAGTTGTTGTAACCGGGCATATTATATGCCTGACTGCGTGCCGCCGTATTTGCCGTTGCGGCTGCCGTAAGCGTTTTATCGGCCATTGTTTTGAAGCCGATAACGGTAGCGAATATGCCGAAAGCGGCTATAAGAATGCACACTATCATTGAAACTACAAATACCGCATTAACAACGGAAATAGCAAAATCCATCGCTTCATTTGCCGTTGCAAAATCCTCAAAATCAAGTTCTCCGCTTGCAATAGCGTCATAAAGCATCTGCCTGAAAGCGTCGCCTCCGAAAATAACGTTCATAACACCGAGAGCAACAACGCCTGTCAACTCGAAGAATGTGATTACCGCTGTAATTATTGTTGTTACAGTTATGCCTGTACGGCTGTTTGTCATCGGCTCCTGCTTATATCTGGAGCAGAGAACAAGCACAATTATAGAAAGCGCTATAAGTACCAATTTGCATATCTCCTTTGAAGAATTTATCTTATATGTCCGCAGTAAATACAGAATTTGTTGTCCGATTCGTTGTACTTACCACAGCTATTGCACTGCCATGCGGTATTTTCGGTTGTAAAGCTCTGCTGAACATTTGCGGCAGATTGTGCGTGGTATATCTGCTGTGCTCTTGCGGCGTTTACTCTCTGCTGTTCGCTGTAAGCCGCAGAGGTGAGCTCATTGTTGCTCATACACTTGTATCCCTTGATACAGGCGATGACACTCAGAGTGATAACGCCGCAGTAGTATATCACGGTTATTGCAAAGACACTTGAAGCGAACACTGACAGAATGGGGTAATATTTTTCGCTCTCCGAACCGTAATACATCGGTAATACGCCGAACAGAAACGACATCAGTTTAATTGATGCCAGAACTGTCAGAATAATAGTCAGCACCTTGATTCCGGTAAGTTTTGAAACGATAGGACAACTCTTATAAGAACTGCATAAAACGAGTAAAGCAATAGCAATACCTATATGGAGCATACAAGTCCCTCCTTACTGACCGTTAGCGTTGCCGGAAGGCGCATTGTATTTTGGTGCACCGCACTGCGAACAGAAATCTCCGCCTATATCCTTGTTTATTGTACCGCAAATGTTACATTTCCACGTGTTGCACTGAGGCTGCTGCATCTGCTGGGGCGGAACTGCGAAGCCTGCTCTGTACTGCTGCTGTAATGCGGCCGCTTTATCAAAGGCTTTCTTTTTAAGCTCTTTGTCAGAAAGCGTTGTATATCCTACAATACACATTATAATTCCCGCAATGACCGTTGCGATTATAACGATATAGTATGACACATATATTGCATATTCGCTTGTTCCCGGTACAAAGGAAGTGAAATTGTAGCTTGTGAAATAGTCGTAAGGGTTGCAAAGAAGCCTGAAAAAGTCAATCTTGAACAGCAGAAGAAGTGAATCGAATACAGTAAGCAATACAGTTATTGCAGTAAGCGATTTTCTCTTGCCGAGCGTGGGATTTTTTCTGTATTTGGCAGTTATAATAAGCACTGTTATTATAAAAACAACAACTGCCAGATAAAAAATAAATCCGTCAAACAGACTGGACAACAATTTGTCTGTGGTCGAATTGAAATTTTCTGTGTCATTCAGAAATCGGCTTGCAGATGTAAGTAAATTGATCATTTTGAATCCTCCTTAAAAAATAAAGCAAATTAATGTAAAAAAACTTCTGCTGATGTGATTTTATCACATTATTTCCTCTTTGTCAATCAAAGTAAAAAATATTGACAATCCGCCCTTGCGGATATATAATATAAGTTAGTGTAACGGTTATTTTTTTGAAAACCGTTTTGCATACAGCGTTTATAGGCTGTGGAAAGGAACATTATTATGGCAGTATTGGTAACAGGCGGAGCAGGCTATATCGGCTCTCACACCTGCGTGGAGCTTCTTAACGCAGGCGAGGATATTATTGTAATAGACAACTTCTATAACTCAAAGCCGAAGGCTATCGAGGCTATCAAGGAAATCACAGGCAGAGATTTCAGATTCTATGAGAATGACTGCTGTGACAGAGAAGCTCTTGACAGGATTTTCAGAGAGAACTTCATCACAGAAGTAATACATTTTGCCGGCTACAAGGCAGTAGGCGAAAGCTGTGTAAAGCCTATAATGTATTATGAAAACAACATCAACTCAACTCTTGCACTTATCGAAACAATGCAGAAATACGGCTGTAAGAAGCTCGTATTCAGCTCGAGTGCAACGGTTTACGGCATACCCGATAAAGTGCCGGTAACAGAGGATTTCCCTTTGAGCGCTATCAATCCCTACGGTTCTACAAAGCTGATGATTGAGAATATGTGCAGAGAGCTGTACGCATCCGATGATCAGTGGAGCATTATCCTTTTACGTTACTTCAACCCTATCGGTGCGCACGAGAGCGGTAAACTCGGTGAAGACCCCAACGGCATACCGAATAACCTTATGCCCCTTATCCTCCGCACAGCCTCAGGAAAAATGGCAACGCTCAGCGTATTCGGCAACGACTATCCCACTCCCGACGGCACTTGCGTAAGAGATTACATTCACGTTGTTGACCTTGCACTCGGTCATGTTGCCGCAATAAAGGCGGCAAGAGCGCATACAGGCTGTCCCGCATACAACCTCGGTACAGGTAAGGGATACTCTGTGCTTGATATTATCAACGCTTTCGAAAAGGTAAACAAGGTCAAGGTTCCTTATGTTATAACAGGCAGACGTCCCGGTGACGCAGCCGCTTGCTACTCAAATCCCTCGCTTGCAAAGAAAAAGCTCGGCTGGACAGCAAAGAGAGGTCTTGAGCAGATGTGCCGTGACAGCTGGAACTATATAAAGGCAAATTCCTGATAAAAACAGAATATATAAAAGCCGCTTGGCGCATAGGCTGTGCCGTGCGGCTTTTTTGTAAAACGGAGAATGATATGAGATTTACATTCTGTCCCGATTGTGCAAGCAGACTGGTGGGACGTAAGACCGGAGATGACGGCCTTGTGCCGTATTGCGAACAGTGCAAACGTTTGTGGTTTGATATGTTCTATAATTGCGTGATAGTCCTTGCAAGACGAGGAGATAAATACGCCCTTATCCGTCAGCACAGCGGTGACGGCAGTATAAGCGAGGACAGATTCGTCTGCGTGTCCGGCTACATAATGACGAACGAAACAGCCGAACAGGCGGCGGTGCGTGAGGTCACGGAAGAACTCGGACTAAAGCCGGTCAAGGTACGCCTTGTTGCGACATACACCTATCAGAAAAAGCAGATGCTGATGACGGGGTTTTTGGCTGAGCTTCCCGAGGGTGATTTCTCGCTTTCAGATGAGCTGATTACGGCACAGTGGTTTGATGAAGCCGAAGTCGGCGCAAGGCTTGCAGGCAGCTCTGTCGCAAAGCTGTTATTCAATGATATAAAAGGAGCAAAGCTATGAGAAAAGATCTACCGCCTATAGAGCCGTATGAGCGTACCGCTCATTATTACGAAACCGACAGAATGGGCATAATACACCATTCGAATTATATAAGGTGGTTCGAAGAAACGAGAATACATTATCTTGACAAAGCAGGCTACCCATATTCCGAAATGGAAAAGGACGGAGTTATGATACCTGTGCTTTCTGCCGAATGTACTTATAAAAATGCCGTGCGTTTTGACGAAACGGTGCTTATAGACCTTAAAATCACAGAGTTCAACGGCTTTAAAATGACAATTGATTATGTGGTAAAAGGCAAGGAAAACGGCGATGTCAAGGCAACAGGCAGAACACGTCACTTCTTTGTGAACAGCGATTTCAAGCCGGTAAGAGTAAAGGACAAGTATCCGAGAGTGTACGAAGTGTTCAACAGTCGCAAGGAGGAAGAATGAAAAGGATAAACATAAACGAGAATAAAATCAACATTGTATTTGATATTGAAGATAACGGACAGATAAAGCTGATGCACTTTTCGGCGCTCCCGTTCAACGAAAATGATATATGGGACGAGATGTTCGAAAAGGATCATCTCGGCTGTTTTGACATAGCTCAGGTCGAAATAGCAGGACTTGACCGTCCGTGTGAACGTCACGGCACGAAGTACATAGTAACGGCACCGGGCTACAGACTTAAGTACAAGGATTTTTCCGATACCCGTGACAATATCGGCAGGCTTATAAAAGTAACGCAGTATGACGAGCCGACGGGCATAGAGGTTATCAGCACGTTCCGTTTCTATGACGGCATAAGCATAGTACGCACCTATACGGAAGTCAGGAATACATCTGCGACCGAAACATACACGCTGACCTATGTTTCATCGTTCAACTATCTCGGTTTTGAAAAAGAGGGCATTCTTCCTCGTGACGATAAGTTTATTATAAAGATACCGCATAATTCCTGGCAGAAGGAAATGCTGTGGCAGGACTACACCTTTGAACAGCTCGGTATGCCGCAGTCGCAGAAAGACGGCTGGGAACACTGCGGCAAGGCGATAAATGTAACGAATGTAGGTAACTGGTCAACAAACGAATATCTACCTATGGGTTATATTCAGAACACTGAAACAGGAAACGGGCTTTTCTGGCAGATAGAGCATAACGGCTCGTGGCACTGGGAGATAAGCGACCAGAGAGGACATTTTTACCTTGCGCTCAGCGGACCTAACGAACAGCAATCTCACTGGTTCAAGAACCTTGCTCCCGGGGAGAGCTTTACGTCCGTTCCTGTCGCAGTCGGCGTATGCCGTGACTTTGACGAGGGTATGGGCGAGCTTACAAGATACCGCCGTGCGATACGCAGAAAGAATGCCGATAACGAAAAGCTGGCGGTTATTTTCAATGACTATATGAACTGTCTTTGGGGCGACCCTACAGAAGAAAAGGAAATGCCGCTTATAAAAGCCGCCGCAGAGGCAGGATGCGAGTATTACTGCATTGATTGCGGCTGGTATGCGGACGGTTTCTGGTGGGACAGCGTGGGCGAGTGGCAGGAAAACCACCGCCGCTTCCCGAACGGTCTTAAAAAGGTGACCGATGAAATCAGAAAATACGGTATGATACCGGGCGTATGGCTTGAGATAGAAGTTATGGGCATAAACTGCGAAATGGCAAAGAAAGTGCCTGACGAATGGTTCTTTATGCGGCACGGCAAGCGTGTATACGATCGTTCACGCTATCAGCTTGACTTTTCAAATCCCGAAGTCAGCGCTTATGCCGACAGCGTAATTGACCGCCTTGTAAAAGATTACGGTGTAGGCTACATAAAAATGGACTACAACATAGAACCGGGAATAGGCACTGAGGTAGGCTGTGACAGTGTCGGTGAAGGACTGATGCGTCACGAAAAGGCATATCTTGCGTGGCTTGACGGCGTGTTTGCACGTTACCCCGAGCTTATCATAGAAAACTGCTCAAGCGGCGGTATGAGAATTGACTATGCGATGCTCAGCCGTTATTCGATACAGTCGACGAGCGATCAGGACGATTACAGAAGATATGCTACCATAGCGGCAAACGCACCGACAGGTCTTTGCCCCGAACAGAGCGCTATATGGTCATATCCGCTGACAGACGGCGACAGAGAAGAGGTCGTGTTCAATATGGTAAACGCTATGACACAGCGTATCCATCAGAGCGGCCACCTTGCAAATCTCAGCCCCGAGCGAATGTCACTTGTAAAAGAAGCGCTTGAATGTTATAAAAGTATCCGTGAAGATATCAAGAAATCTGTACCGTTCTGGCCCTTGGGATTATCTCATATCGGTGACGAATGGGTAACACTGGGTCTTAAAGCAGGAAATAAAGCCTATCTTGCGGTATGGCGCAGACAAGGAAACAACGAGTGCTGTAATATACCGATAAGATACGCAACGGAGAATGCAAAGGTAAGCTGTATATACCCGTCCTTTGACGAGGGTGGGCACAAATTCAATCCGCTTTCAAGGTCGCTTTCTGTAAAATTGCCCGAATGCTTCACGGCAAGGCTTTTTGAAATAGAATTGTAATAAAAAGGATAAGTGTTGACTTTTATACTTTAGAGTGATAAAATAGTAGTATTATTATAGAGGTATTTTACCTATTTGCTTTTGAGAAAGGGAAACGCAATGAACACAAAACTTGTTTCAAAGGATAAAGACGAGCTTTTCAAAGCGATAATGGAGCTTAGAAGTATTGAAGAATGCTACGACTTTTTTGAGGATTTATGCACTATAAGAGAGCTTGAATCAATGGCTCAGCGTCTGCATGTTGCAAAGCTGCTTGTAGAGGGCAGAGTGTACAGCGATATAGTCGAAGAAACAGGAGCCAGCACCGCCACGATAAGCCGTGTAAACAGGTCTTTACAGGGCGGAAATGACGGCTACTCCATCGTTTTCGACAGAATGAAGGATAACGATTGACCGAAAGGGTGATAATATGTCGGCATACGGTTGTTTTGCGGACGTTTACGACACGCTGACTTCCAATATCGACTATAAGGAACTTGCCGGGTATTACGACAGGATAATTACTTCTCACGGCGGCAAAAAGGGCATACTTCTTGACCTCGCCTGCGGTACGGGCAGTATGTCAATGCAGCTATCTGCTCTCGGATATGATGTTATCGGAGTGGACTTAAGCACTGAAATGCTCAGTGTGGCAAAGGAAAAACCGCACAAAAACATAGAGTATCTCTGTCAGGATATGTGCGAGCTTGATATGTACGGCACTATTGATGTTACCGTATGCGTGCTTGATAGCATAAATCATCTTGACAGCAAAGAGGATATACTGCGTTGCTTTAAGTCGGTATCTCTCTTTTGCGATCCGAAAGGACTTTTTGTGTTTGACATCAACACTGTGAGAAAGCACAGAGAGGTGCTTGCGGATAATACATTCGTGTACGATATGGAGAAAGTCTACTGCGTATGGCAGAATTATCTTGACAGTGACAGTGAAGACAGCAGGGTTGATATTGCACTTGATATTTTCACTGAAAACGAGGACGGCTCTTATGAGCGTTCCTGTGAGGATTTTTCAGAGATTGCTTTACCGCTTGAAGAAATTGAAGAATTACTGCATAAGGCAGGCTTCAGAATTCTTGACAGATATAATTATATGACAACAGAAAAGGGCAGTGAGGACAGTGAAAAGGTGCTTTACTGCTGCGCAAAGGAAACAGAATAAATGGGAAAGATAGTAAGAGCTTTATCGGCAGACGGCAGTGCGCTTTGCAGTGCTGTCGATACTACTGATATTGTAAATGAAATACACAGAATACACGGCACATCCGCAACAGCATCGGCAGCGGCAGGAAGACTTGCAACTGCGGCTTGTATTATGGGTGCGCTTATGAAAAACGAAACCGACAGACTTGAACTGAGGATAAACGGCGGCGGAAAAATCGGTACAATTACGACCGTAGCCGACTACAGAGGCAACGTAAAATGCTGTATGGACAATCCTTTTGCAGATCTGCCGCTCAACTCCAAAGGTAAACTGGATGTCGGAGGAATAGTAGGCACGGACGGTTATCTTTCGGTAATAAGAGATCTCGGTATGAAAGAGCCTTATGTCGGACAGGTGCCTATAGTGAGCGGAGAAATAGCTATGGACGTAACGCAGTATTATGCGGTAAGCGAGCAGATACCTACTGTCTGCGCACTGGGCGTACTTGTCGATACCGACCTTACGATAAAAAAGGCAGGCGGATATATGATACAGCTTGTACCGCCCGTGAACGAAGCCGCTATAGATTTTATCGAAGAAAATATAAAGGATATGCAGTCTGTGACAAAAATGCTTGAGGACGGACTTACTCCCGAAGAAATAGCCCTCAAAGGTCTTAAAGGTCTTGATGGTGAAATTCTTGACAGCTGGGAGGCACAGTATTACTGCGATTGCTCAAGAGAACGCACCGAGCAGGTGCTGATAACACTCGGCAAGGACGAGCTTGCAAAGCTTGCAGAGGAAGAGCCGGTCACGGAAGTGTGCTGTCATTTCTGCGATAATAAATATCGTTTTACATCGGAAGAACTGAAAGAACTTATCAAGAGGATATAATTTCTTATGAAAAAATGGCTTGTCAGAAATACGGACAATGCACTTGCAATGAAACTCAAGACCGACACTGGACTGCCGATGCTTTTGTGCAGTCTGCTTGTCGGCAGAGGAATATACACAGCCGAGCAGGCACAGCAGTATTTCAACGGTACGGAGCTTTCCGACCCCTTGCTTATTGCGGATATGGATAAAGCTGTGCAGGCGATAGAAGCGGCGGTTGACAATGAAGTAAAGATAACCGTATACGGCGATTATGACTGTGACGGTGTTACATCTACCGTTATGCTTTACACACATCTTGATGCAATAGGTGCTGACGTAAACTGGTACATACCCACCCGTGAAGAAGGCTACGGGCTGAACGAAAATGCGATACGCAAACTGCACGAGGACGGTACGGGTCTTATAATAACGGTAGACAACGGCGTTTCAGCCGTCAACGAGGCTGAATTTATATATGAACTTGGAATGAAGCTTGTTGTTACCGACCACCATCAGCTCCCTGAGATTCTGCCTAAAGCGGAGGCCATCGTAAATCCGCACAGACAAGATGACAGTTCTCCATATAAAGAGCTTGCCGGCTGCGGCGTTGCGCTAAAGCTCATTATGGCACTGGAACGTGATGTTGAAGGTGTTCTTGAGCAGTATGCCGACCTTGCGGCTATCGGCACTATAGGCGATGTTGTCGCACTGACAGGAGAAAACCGCATAATAGTTAAGCGTGGACTTCTTGAAATGCAGTACAGCGAAAATCAGGGACTTCAGGCGCTTATCAATGCGGCAGGACTTGATGCCGAAAGTATTACTTCTACAGGCATAGCGTTCGGCTTATGCCCCCGTATAAATGCCGCAGGACGTTATGACAGTCCGAAAGCGGCGGCAGAGCTTCTTATGGCTCAGACCGGACAGATAGCCGAGATAAAAGCGCAGGAACTGAATGAACTGAACGCAAAGAGAAAACAGATTGAAAGTGATATTCTCGAAATGGCAAAGGCTCAGCTTATTTCCGACCCTAAAGCGTTCAACTCCCGTGTGCTTATTGTTTGCGGCGAGGGCTGGAATCACGGAATTATAGGTATAGTCAGTGCAAGACTTCTTGAACTTTACGAAAAGCCCTGTATCGTCATAGGAATAGAGGGCGATGAGGCAAGAGGCTCAGCGAGAAGCATCGAAGGCTTTTCACTTTATACCGCACTTGATGCGTGCAGTGAGCATCTTACACGTTTCGGAGGTCATACGAAGGCGGCAGGCTTTTCGCTTCCGAAAGACAAGGTAGATGATTTTATAGCTCAGCTGAGAAGCTATGCGGACGAAAAATTTCCTTCAATGCCGGTTATGACAACTGAGGCTGATATTGAGCCGGAGCTGTCCGACCTTGAAATATCTTCAATCGAGAATCTTCGTCATTTACAGCCCTACGGCGAAGAAAACAACGCTCCGCTGTTTTTGATGAGAAACTGCACAATTATATCCTCAAGACCGCTAAAAGACGGTAAATATACATCGTTTACCGCAGAGTATAAAGGCTCGCAGTTCAAATTTCTCTGCTTCGGAACATCATTTGATAAGTTCGGATATTATCCCGGAGATAAGGTCGATGTGCTGAGCTATATCGAAATAAACGAATATAATGATAAAAAAAGCGTCAGCGTAAGAGTAAAGGACATACGCAGAAGTGATTTTCCGCAGGATAAGTATTTTGCCGCAAGGAATTTCTATGAAAAAATCCTCAGAGGCGAAAAAACAGATTCAAGACTTCTTAAACGTATCCTGCCCGATAAGGAGAATATGAAGCTCCCGTTCGACCTTGCAAGAAAGCTGACCTCTATAGATTCAGCCGCACAGATCGCAATGTCGCACGGTATGAATTACTGCCTTTTTATGATGTGCCTTCATGTTTTTGCGGAATTCGGTCATCTTGAGCTGGACAGAATAAACGGTACGATGAATTTCATAAAAGGCGGCAGACGTATAGAGCTTGAAAACTCGGCAGTGATAAGAAGAATAATGAAATCCTGCAGCTGAAAAATTAACGATAAACGGAGGCTGTAAGCATGACATATACAATAGATATGCTTATTGACAAGATAAAGGAAGTAGGAAAGAGCTACGACCTTGATAAAATACAGGCGGCTTATGAGCTGGCGGAAAAGGCGCACGACGGTGTTTTCCGCTCGTCCGGAGAGCCTTATATTACACACCCTGTAGCAGTAGCATATATACTTGTAGAACAGTTCTGCATGGATACAGATACAATATGCGCCGCTCTCCTGCATGACGTTGTAGAAGACACCGATGTCGGTCTTGATGTGATACAGAAGAAGTTCGGCGAAGACGTGGCGCACCTTGTTGACGGCGTTACAAAGATAGGTCAGGTTCCCCTCAACACCCGTGAGGAACAGCAGGCAGAGAATATCCGTAAGATACTTATCGCAATGTCAAAGGATATTCGTGTTATTATCATAAAGCTTGCCGACAGACTTCATAATATGAGAACGCTTGCAAGCAGACCGCCCGAAAAACAGCGCAAGACTTCTCTTGAAACGATGAACTTCTACGCACCTATAGCCCACAGGCTCGGTATCAGTGACGTAAAGGAAGAAATGGAAGACCTTGCCCTGCGCTATCTTGACCCATACGGCTTCAAGGAGATAGAGTCGCTTCTTGATGTCCATAAGGATGAGCGTGATACGTTTATCGACAAGATAAAAGGTATGATAAGAGAACGTATATCGGACATTCAGCCACCGCCGATAATCGAGGGCAGAGTAAAAAGCATATACAGCATTTACAAGAAGGTTTATGTCAAGGGAAAGGATTTTTCGGAGATATATGATATATATGCCGTGAGGATCATTCTTCAGACAGTTGTCGAATGCTACAACGTACTCGGTATCATTCACGATATGTTCCGTCCTATCCCTTATCGCTTCAAGGACTATATAGCAATGCCCAAGCCCAACCGCTACCAGTCGCTCCATACGACCGTTATCGGTAGGGAAGGAATACCCTTTGAAGTACAGATAAGAACGCAGGAAATGCACAACACCGCTCAGTACGGCGTTGCGGCACACTGGAAATATAAAGCCGGAATATCGGGAAATGTTGCAGGCGAAAAGCGTTTCGACTGGATAAGACAGCTTCTTGAACAGCAGCAGGAAGCTGACGATGTAGAGCAGATCTCAGAGGCTATCAAGGTCGATCTCGCCCCTGACGACGTATATGTTTTCACCCCGAAGGGCGATGTTATAACACTGCCTGCAGGCTCTAATGTTATAGATTTTGCCTACGCTATTCATACGCAGGTCGGCAATAAAATGACAGGCGCAAAGGTCGGCGGCAGAATGGTGCCGTTTGACCATACACTTCACACGGGCGACATCGTTGAGATACTGACCAGCGGAAGCGATAATTACGGACCTAACCGAAACTGGAGCGAAATCGCAAAAACCAACGAAGCAAAAGCAAAAATAAGAGCGTGGTTCAAGCGTGAACGCAGAGAAGAAAATATCGAGTGCGGTAAAGCGGCATTTGAAAAAGAGATACGCAGAAACAATATTGCGGTCGATGATGAAATACTCTTGCAGGCGGCACGCCGTCAGCGTTTATCCTCGGTTGACGATTTATATGCGGCTATAGGCTACGGCGGCGTACAGCTATCCAAAATCATTACCCGCCTGAAAGAAGAGCAGGTAAAACAGCAGAGATTAAACGCTGTTCAGACACAGCCTATCGACATAGAAAAGACTATAGCCGACAACAACAAGAGAGCACAGAAGAACGGCGTTGTGCTTGACGGAATAGAAGATTGTGCGGTAAAATACGCACAGTGCTGCAATCCGCTTCCCGGCGACGATATTATGGGCTTTATCACCCGTGGCTACGGTGTGTCAATCCATAAAGCCGATTGCCAGAATGTAAAGATCGGTTTGCAGGGAGAAAACAAGGACAGATGGATAAAGGCACATTGGGCAGTGAACTCAAGCAGTGCGTTCAGAGCCACGATAGATATTATCGCAGATGACAGAACTGCGCTTATCGCCGATATTACCACTGCGATAGCAAGCAACCATCTGCCTATCCACGAGATAAATGCCCACTATCTCAAGAACGGTAATGCAAATATAATTCTCACAATCGAGGTCAGCGGTATAGATCAGCTCAAGAGCATCATACTCAGACTTCAGAAGATACCCGGAGTAATCTCTGCCGAAAGGACAGGAAAACAGTAATGGAAATTAAAACGCTCACATTAGGCGAGCTTGCAACCAATTGTTATATAGTAATCAGTGCCGCAGGAAATGCCGCAGTGATAGACCCTGCGGATGATGCACAGCGTATCCTTGATACACTCGGAAAGGAAAACGCAGAACTTAAAATGATACTTCTCACGCACGGACATTTTGACCATACGGGAGCTGTTGCAGACCTTAAAGAACAGACAGGCGCAAAGGTATATATACATTCAAAGGACGAATGTATGCTCGATGATACGATAAAGAACGTGGCATATCTCTGCCCCGGCCATTCCTACAAACCATTTACTGCGGATGTGCTTGTTTCCGATGGGGACATCATACGCCTTGATGAGATTGAATTCAGCGTTATGCATACCCCCGGACATACCGCAGGAAGCGTGGTTTATTTTGCGGATAACTGTATGTTTGCGGGCGACACAATTTTTGAAGGCTCTGCCGGCAGAACCGATTTCTATTCGGGCGACTATATCGCACAGCGAAACAGCCTTGCACGAATCGCCGCACTGCGTGAGGATTATCTTATTTATCCCGGTCACGGCAGTTCGACTACTCTTAAACAGGAAAAGAAGTTTAATCAGTTTCTCGGACAAAGCCCGGTAGATTTCTTCTGATATGATAAAATCGCTGTATTTTGATAACACGGCATATCAATATGCCTACGAGCTTGAGCGGCTGATAAGAAATTTCTCATTGCCGCACAGGCTTGAGTTTTATACCGACAAAACTCCTCACGGCACAGATTACGCATACTTCTGCGCCGATAACGGCAAACTATCTGTTACCGTATCTGATAATGACACCGTGTATAAGGAATCCTCAGATGTATGCGAGCCGTCCGATTATGAGAATGAGCTTTGCAGGCTTCTTTGCAGATGTATGGAAAGGCACGGTCACGCTCCGCTTCCGTGGGGAATACTTACGGGAGTACGCCCCGTGAAATATATCCGAAGCATTTACGAAACCCGTGACAATGCGGAAAAATATCTTCGTAACTCGTTGCTTGTAAGCGATAAGAAAATACGGCTTGCAAACGATGTAATACGCATTCAGAAACCGGTTCTGGACTCGCTTGACCTTAAGAAGATAAGCCTGTATATTTCAATCCCTTTCTGTCCGTCACGTTGCAGCTATTGTTCGTTTATCTCCGCTTCCGGTGAGGGTGCATTAAAGCTGATAGACGATTATTTCGGGCTTTTACTGAAAGAGCTTGATATTTATGCCGATATTGTGAAACGTTTTTCGCTTAAAGTCGATACTGTGTATATCGGCGGAGGAACGCCTACAACATTGTCGGCTTCTCAGCTTGACCGCCTTATTGATAAACTCGGTGAATTTGATATTGCAAATATCCGTGAATTTACCGCAGAAGCAGGCAGACCTGATACCATAACTGAAGATAAGCTGAGGGCGCTTAAAAACGGCGGTGTACGGCGCATATCCATAAATCCGCAGTCGATGAACGACAGCGTACTTGAAGCGGTCGGCAGACGTCATACGGTAAAGCAGGTGTGTGAAGCGTTTGATATAGCACGAAAGGTCGGTTTCGACTGCATAAATTCTGACATAATAGCAGGACTTCCAGCCGAAACAGAGCATAGCTTTGAAGCTTCTTTGCAACAGCTTTGCGAATTATCTCCCGAAAATATCACCGTTCATACATTGAGCCTTAAACGCTCATCAGCCTTGTTCAGACAATTCGGAAACAATATCGGCAAAGGCGCAAAATATATGACCGATACGGCATACGATATGCTTTGCGAAAAAGGCTATTTACCGTATTATCTTTACCGTCAGAAGAATATAGCCGACAACCTTGAAAACATCGGCTATTGCAAAGACGGCTGTGAAAGCATCTATAATATCTGCATTATGGAAGATGTACAGACGATACTCGCCGCAGGCTGCGGAGCATCAACAAAGCTATATGACGGCAAGAACGTTTCAAGAGTCATCAATTACAAATATCCTTATGAATATATTTCACGTTTTGCTCTGATGAATGAGCGTAAGCGTGATATTGAGAATTTCTTTGAAGAAAAATTAACTCTTGCATAATTTTTCTTATTGTGCTACAATATAAAAAAGCATTTCTGAAAGGAAACACGGCTATGGATTTTAAAGACGAAATTGATTTTATATCAGAAAAAGCAAAACAGCTTACCGATACGGGCATACGCAAGGCAGACGAGGTTATCGGTATTTCAAAACTCAAGCTGAGATGTATTCAGCTTGACGCACTGATAAAGGCAAAGTACACCGAGCTTGGCAGAACTATGTACGGTATGGTTAAAAACGACAGCTCAGATGCCGACAGAATAGCGCAGGCTGTAATGGATATTGACCACCTTTATAAGAAAATGGCACAGTGCAACGCCAGAATCGAGCTGATGAAGAAAATCGTTACCTGCCCCGTGTGCGGTACAAAGAACAGATTCAGCAACACATATTGCACCGCTTGTATGCACAAACTGGTGTCAACAGATGAAGAGCCTGAGGATTATGCGTTTAATCCCGATGATGCCGAGAACAGATAAATTGATTTTGTAAAGAGGTACGATGAAAAAATCGTACCTCTTTTGTGCTATTTTTGCATAAAATGCGTTAATTTTGAAAAAACTGTTTACAAGCAGGACAATAAAGTTTATAATGTTCCTGTAAAAAACACGAGATTGCCCGAAATTGTATATCTCGATATTAATTTGCTATCCTCTTAATCCATTTCCCATATACGAATACCCCTGTGTCAAATTTCACAGGGGTATTCTGTTTGCAATAATTTATAATAATACATTCGCTCAATTCCGGCTCAGTTCTGATAGTTGATTTTTTCTTCTGTTATCATAGGATAAGAGATAAGCTCATTACCGTCAAGGTTTTCTTTTCTCATATCAACTGCGGAAATGCGGTGATTATCGTAAGTTGTGTAATAATAAATGCCTTTATCCGCATTACAGCACGAGGTATAGATAGTAATCTCGTACTCTCCGTCTTTTACCTCACAGCAGCCTCTCTGCTGGTCAACCGAGCCGAGTATATGGAAAAACTGGCTTACGCTTTCGGTTTCGCCTTTTTCGGAAACGGAGTTAGCCTTTACAAAAGCCACACGCACAAATCTTGATTGTGACGATAAATCGCCCGGAAGTCCGATAGCACCCATTCCTCTGCTATAGGTTTTCAGCTTCAGCTTATCCGAGAAATTGTTCTGAGGCTGTTTTCTTGATAAATGCATATAATCGTTCAATCTGAACATCTGCTCGTCAAAGGGCGGATTGTTTGTAAGCACGCCTATCGGATTATCATAAACCTTTATTCCGTCCGATACCGATTCAACGGTTATTGCGCTGTTCCTGTCCGCAATTATCCAGTGGAGCTGACCTGCAGGCATCTGCTCGTCAAAGGGTGTATCGGTTATATTGATTTTAGAAATCAGCTCTTTCGCTTCTTTTACATCTGCACACTTTGCGAGAATATACGGAATAAATTCATACTGTGCTACGTTGTCCTTATCGGGAGCGTTTTTAAAATAACGGGCATTGCCGACAAAGTTAAGCCCTGCCATACAAAGCCCTTTTTCGTTCATTGCATCATAGAACAACGGGTAACCTTTGGCAATATGAGCCGTACCGATTACTGCATAGTGGCTTTCGCAAACTCCCATATTCAGAAATTGCAATCTGAAATTTCTCGGCATGATTACAATTTCCTCGCCGTATGAACATTCGTAATCAAGCGTTCTGCCGAAATAGAAATCTTCTGTTTTGTATGTTGCGGCTGTACACATATTATTACCTCCGTGTTTTTAAAGTTTCTGTTATTATTCTACTACATTTTCCCCCGTAAGTAAAGAAATATTATGATAAAAAGGGCAGTGCCGAAACACTGCCCTCAGACTATTCACTTAAAAATCTCAATCGTTGAACTTAGCCATAAGTTCTTTTATAAGCTCCTGAACCTTGTCTGCGGTTTCCTCAACGGGAACTTTATATGAGAAGCTCTTATCCCTTGCGGAAATCTCACAGCAGTTGTCCTTCAGGTTTCTGGGGCTTACAACAACTCTCAGCGGTACGCCGAGAAGGTCTGCGTCAGAGAACATAACGCCTGCGCTTACCTGTCTGTCGTCATAGATAACCTCGGCACCTGCGTTCTGTAAAGTGTCATACAGCTTATCTGCACAAGCCTTTACATCTGCGTCATCTGAACGTACAGCGCAGATATGAACCTGCCACGGAGCGATAGGCATAGGCCAGATAGGACCGTAATCATCGTGGTGCGCCTCGCATACCGAAGCCGCAAGTCTGCCGACGCCGATACCGTAACAGCCCATAATAGGAGTCTTTTCCTCGCCGTTGCTGTCAAGGTAGGTCATACCCATAGTCTTTGTGTACTTTGTACCGAGCTGGAATATGTTGCCGACCTCGATACCTCTTGAAATAGAAATTGAGTGCTTGTGGCAATTGGGGCAGATACCGCCGTCAAGAATCTTTGCAAAGTCGTGATATTCAACATTTGCACAATCACGGTCAATGTCAAGACCCGTGTAGTGATATTCTTCCTTATTTGCACCGCAAGAAAGGTTGTTTGTATTCTGAAGTGAAGTATCAAACAGAACGGTCATATTTTCGGGAAGACCGACAGGTCCGATATATCCTGCGTTAAGACCGCACTCTTCTGTGATTACGGCAGGGTGAATTTCACAGCCTAAGAAGTTGCGGAGTTTTGTTTCGTTTACGTCTATATCGCCTCTTGTGAATACGACAACATAGCTGTCATCTGCGTTTCTCTGATATACGACAGCCTTGCAGCTCTTTTCCTTGGGAGTATGCAAAAAGTCGCATATTTCTTCTATGGTATGGATATTCGGAGTATGAACAAGCTCCATAGGTGCGGAAACTTCATCTCTTGTATTCTCGATAATGCTGTCTGCGGCCTCCATATTTGCATTGAAACCACATTCGTGACAGCTTGCTATTGTATCCTCGCCTACGGGTGTAAGGAGCATGAATTCGTGTGAAATACTACCGCCCATCATACCTGAATCGGACTTGACCGAGATTACCTCAGGAACACCTGCACGTCTGAATATGTTTTCATAAGCCTTGTGGCACTTATCGTAATACTGCTCAAGATCTTCCTGCGATGTGTGGAACGAGTAAGCGTCCTTCATTGTGAACTCACGGACTCTGATAAGACCGCCTCTCGGACGAGCTTCATCACGGAACTTTGTCTGTATCTGATAAATCATAAAAGGGTACTTCGTGTAGCTCTTGCCGTATTCACGCACAAGATGCACAGCGGCTTCCTCGTGTGTCATACCGAGTACCATAGGCATTCTGTTGCGGTCTGTAAAACGTAACAGCTCACTGCCGATGCTTTCGTATCTGCCTGACTCCTGCCAGAGTGAAGCGGGCATAACGACAGGGAACTGTACTTCCTGTCCGTCTATCTTGTCCATTTCTTCTCTGATGATCTGTTCGATCTTCTTTGTGATTCTCTTTGTGGGTGTGTATGACGAGAAGATACCGTTAGCCATATACTTGATATAGCCGCCTCTCACCATAATTGCGTGGCTGTCAATCTGACAGTCCGAAGGTCTTTCTTTAAAACGGTCGCCGACCAGTTTTTCAAGCTTCATTATGTTGTCCTCCTGAATTTCGGGCATAAAAAAAGCCCGAAGCATTAAATTTGCTTAGGGCGAAACATTGTTCCGTGGTACCACCTAAATTCGGTATAACCGCACTTGTATCTCTGTAACGGGAGAAACCGGTAACACTCATCGTGTACAGCTCAAAGACGGGTTCGATAAAACCTTGTCGGGAGCTTGCACCAACCGCTCTTTCTCTGTGACGCAGATCTATCTACTGTTTCTTGTCATAGCTTTTCTGTATGGTATTATTTTAGCACAGAGAAGAGGGATTGTCAAGGGGGAAAAGGGAACACCGCAGAGCATTTCCTCTGCGGTGTTTTACGGAGTATGTTTGTTTATCTTTAAGCTGTATTCTGAATTTATGATGCAAGCGCCTTACCGAGAGCAACGCACTGCTCGGTAGCTGTGTCATCGGGAGCTTCGTTGCAGATAACGCCTTCGCCTGCCATAACTGCGCCGTCAGCGATGCACTGTTCCTCCCAGTTTCTCATCCATTCGCCGTCGCCCCAGCCGTAAGAACCGAAAAGTCCTACCTTCTTGCCTGACAGCTTTGCTTCACAAGCGTTGAACATAGGCTCGAACTCGCTGTCCTCAAGCTGTTCACTGCCCATTGAGGGACAACCGAAAGCGATAGAATCAAACTGATCTACCATATCCGCCGAGAAGTCAGCCGCTGTAAATACGCTTACCTCTGCGCCTGCGCTCTTTGCGCCCTCTGCAACCGAGCCTGCCATAGCCTCAGTGTTGCCTGTTCCACTCCAATATACTACTACTGTTTTCATAATAAAAATCCTTTCATTCTGATATTTTTTATATTATGCAACCGTAAGCTGCACGATACTCCTGCCGTTTGCCCACATCTTTTGGTAGACAGCTCTGCACTTGTCAAATCTCGCAAAGGTGCGCATAGCCTCGCACTCGTTGCAGTATACCTTCCAACAGCCCGTGCATCTGCTGTTTTTGCCCCCGTTATCAATAAATCCGATAACATCTCCGAGAGGATAACCTAAGAACAGCCCTATCTCGTGCGGAAATAAATCGCTTTTCGCCAGCTTGCCGCCAAGTACCTCAAGGCACAAATCAATATCTGTATTCTCGTATCCGTGACATTTCATAAAACGCTCAACGCCCGGTCGGCTGAGATCCTTAGCAAGACGTTTCGCCCTGTATACATATATAAGTGCCGTGTTCTCACGCTTTCTCAGAACCGTTACGGTAATTCCCTTGCCCGACAATTCCTTGTTCCAACGTTCTACAGCCTTGTTAAGCTCATCCGTACTGCTGTATCTGTAATTAAATAGATTCGCTGTCTTGAGTGATGCAAGAGTAGGGGAGCAATTGTCAATCAGATATTGTTCAAAACAGTATCCGTTCATAATGATGCACTTCTTTCCGCTAAAAGTTGTGATAAAGCAACCACACTGCTTGAGTGTACTCTTGCCACGGGAACGCTGTTGCGCTTCGCCTCCTGTGTTGCACTCAGCATCATCTTGTGCGATACCGTATTTGTAAACAGTATCAGTAAATCGGGAGTGCCGACCTTCTTTTTAAGCGAGCTGTTTTCCTTTACAAAGACTTTAGCCTTATCGTAACCGTAAGCCTTGCATATATCCGCATAGCGTGTTTCCATGCGCTCGTTACCGCCGATTATTACTACGCTCATATCCTGTCCTTTCTGTTTAAATGTGTTAGTTAAAACTAACCGTATCCGTTTAAATAAACGGCGAAATGCCGTTTATTCGTTAAGTTGTCTTATGTAAACTGTGTTAGCCTAAGCTAACTGTATATAGTTTATCATACGGTTTTCGTTTTGTCAATAGGGCATCGGTAATTTTTATAGAATTTTTTTGCCTCCGTAACAAATTCAAAAGCAGGCTCGCCTTTTATCAGCTTCTTTGAATACAGCCCCAATAACACCGGTGCCAACCCGTCGATGCGGATATATTCAAGTTCGCTGTCATTCATATACGGCATCATCGGAAAAGCTGTTACCCCAAGCCCTGCCTTCGCCATAGCAAAAGCCGCCTCGCAGCCGTCCGCAAGCAGTACGTTGCTGTTATTCGGCAGGCCGAGCTTCATATACCCTTCCATTGCCGCATCGGGACACTTGTGCCTTTTAATAAGTATAACACGTCTGCCGTTTATATCGTTTATATTTATGCTTTTTCTTCCGCTCAGTTCATCGTCTTTACGGCATATCAGCATAACAGGACACTCGCACAGTGCAGTAAAGCACTCTGCTTTTGCGGTTTCGTTTTCAGACTTGATAGCGAATATAATCTGCAGCTTGTTTTCCTCAAGCAGATTATCAAGCGATTTGAACGGCATCATAGTAATCTCCGGCTCAAAATTCGGATACATCTTCCCGATAATGTTCATCACCGGTACAGCCGCATCAAGCTCGTACTGATTATGAACACCGATAGCTACTGTCCGCTTTTTCTCATTAACATTGGTACTCAGGCGATGGATAGAATTCATCGCCGTCCTGACTATCGTTTCCGCATCGCCTATAAAAATCAGTCCCTCTTTTGTAAGCTGAACGCTTTTGTTCGTTCTCAGAAATAACCGCACCCCAAGTTCCGCCTCAAGCGATGAAATCTGATGGCTGACGGCAGGCTGACTTATATTCACCATTTCTGCCGCTTTTGAAAAATTGAGGGTTTCCGCAACCGCAAGAAAGCATTCAAGCTGAGTAGTATTCATAACAAACTCCTTTTTTAATTAACGATAAATATTCTTTATTGATTATAACATATTTGTATTTTACATTCAAGACCGTTTGGTGTATTATTATCAAGGAGATAAACTGTTAGCATATTATCGGTAAGGAGGTTAACCGTTATGAATGAAACCGACATTCAGGCGATAATGATTGATAACAAGACCATAAATCAGCGTATCGAAAACAGTCTGAACGTGATTTTTGCCGATATTGATATTACTGCGGCGCAGGGCAGAGTGCTTATGTATATCGCAAATTCCCCAGGAAAAGATATATTCGCCGCCGACTTGCATAAACGTCTTTGCATCTCAAAGCCTTCGGTTTCCGCACTTATTAAAAAGCTGAGAAAATCGGGATATATAAGCTGTACAGGCTGTGAAAGCGATGAACGCTACAAAAATCTTACCGCAACAAATAAGGGCAGACAGACAGCAGGGCTTATATCCCGTCATATGAGAAATATAGAGCAGGCGGCATTCCGCAGCTTTACAGATTCCGAGCTGAATGAATTCATGCGGCTTCAGAAAAAGCTGCTGAACAATATAGACAACATAAATACAGATAACTTGAAACAGAAAGGATGACAGATTAAGTGAAAGAGCTTCTTAAACAGGTAAAGCAGTACAAGAAAGATTCTGTCTTAGCTCCCGTCTATTCGGCACTTGAGGTTGTTATGGAGGTAATAATCCCTTTCGTAATGGCGTTGCTGATTGACGAAGGCGTAGAGAAAGGCAATATGAACAAGATACTGCTTTACGGAATAATTATGATAGTCCTCGCTATGATAAGTCTTTTTGCAGGAATGATGGCAGGCAAATATGCCGCAAGCGCATCGTCGGGCTTTGCCTGTAATTTAAGAGAGGCGATGTACCGCAACATACAGCGCTTCTCATTTTCAAACATAGACAAGTTCAGTACAGCAGGACTTGTTACCCGTATGACGACCGACGTAACAAACGTTCAGAACGCATATCAGATGATAATAAGAATAGCCGTTAGAGCGCCTCTTATGCTGATAAGCAGTATGGCTATGTGCTTTGTGGTAAATGCGGATATGAGCTTTATATTCCTCGGCGCTATAGTTTTCCTTGCGGTAGTTCTTGTGATAATTATGCTCAGGGCAATGAAGATTTTCAATGTGGCATTCACAAAATATGACGACCTTAACGCAAGCGTACAGGAGAATATCTCAGGCATCAGAGTGGTGAAATCGTACGTCCGTGAGGATTATGAGAACGAAAAGTTCAAGAAAGCCTCCGGCAATCTTTATAATATGTTCAAAAAAGCCGAAAGCACACTTGCTTTCAATAACCCTGTGATGATGCTTGTAATCTATGCCTGTATTATGGCAATCTGCTGGTTCGGAGCTAAGTTTATCGTTGTTGACAAGACCTTGCAGATAGGCGAGCTTACATCGCTGTTCAGCTATGTAATGGGTTCAATGATGTCGCTTATGATGCTCTCGATGATATTCGTTATGATCACAATGAGCGTTGCAAGTATGCGACGTATAACCGAGGTTCTGCGTGAACAGCCCGATCTTGCCGAGCCTTTCGCTCCCGTAGAGTTAATGTCAAACGGCAGCATAGACTTCGACAATGTGCATTTCAGATACCATAAGACAAGCGAGGAGGAGGTCCTCACCGACATAAACCTGCACATAAAGTCAGGTGAAACCATCGGAATAATCGGCGGAACGGGCTGCGGAAAGACCAGTCTTGTAAATCTTATCAGCCGTCTTTATGATGTACAGCAGGGAAGTGTAAAGGTAGGCGGCGTTGATGTAAAGGACTACGATATGAAGTTCCTGCGTGATCAGGTATCGGTAGTGTTGCAGAAAAATGTCCTGTTCTCAGGCACTATACTTGATAATCTACGCTGGGGCAACGAAAACGCCACAGAGGAAGAATGCATCGAGGCTTGTAAGTGGGCTTGCGCTGATGAATTCATCGAGCGTTTTCCCGATAAGTACAATACGGTTATCGAACGTGGCGGTACTAACGTATCCGGCGGTCAGAAACAGCGTATATGTATAGCAAGAGCACTTCTCAAAAAGCCTGCCGTGCTTATACTTGACGATTCCACAAGCGCAGTGGATACAGCTACAGACGCAAAGATAAGAGCGGCATTCCAGAAGTGCATACCCGGTACAACCAAGATAATTATTGCGCAGCGTGTATCAAGCGTTCAGGATGCGGATCGCATAGTCGTTCTTGACGACGGCAGAATAAACGGTGTCGGAACGCACGATGAGCTTGTTGCCAATAATGAGATATACAGAGATATATACGAATCTCAGACAAAGGACGGCGGCGACTTTGACCGCCCCCAGAATTAAGGAAAGGAGCGTAACGTAATGGATAAAAGAAAAATGGGACCCCGTCCCGATGTTTCACCGAAGGAACAGGTAAAACTGCTCGGCAGAATTATTAAATACACATTCAGCCGTTATAAATTCTCGTGCATCTGCGTAGTTGTATGTATTCTTGTGCAGGCGGTCACAACGCTTGCCGGAATGCTTTTTGTACAGTCGCTTATCGACGATTATATCAAGCCTATGATTGCAGCCAAAAGCACAGACTTCACACCTCTTGCGTTTGCAATGCTCAGACTTGCGATTGTTTACGTTGTCGGTCTTGCGGCATCTTATGCGTATAACAGGATAATGGTAAACGTAGGACAAGGTACGCTCAGAAACTTCCGTAACGACCTTTTCACCAATATGGAAAAGCTCCCGATAAAGTATTTTGACACACACCAGCACGGCGATATAATGTCGGTTTATACAAATGATATTGATACATTCAGACAGTTTATCTGTCAGAGTATACCTCAGGTGATAAACTGCGGTACTACAGTTATAATCTCGCTTGTTTCTATGCTTATTATGAGCATACCGATGACGATACTTGCCGTAGGTATGGCGGCTGTGATGCTTGTTGCAACAAAGAAGATCGCCGCAAAATCAGGTAAATATTTCGGTAAACAGCAGCACGATCTTGGCGAGGTCGATGGCTTTATTGAAGAAATGCTTGACGGTCAGAAGGTGGTAAAGGTGTTCTGTCACGAGCAGGAGGCAATAGACGATTTTGTAAAGATAAACGATAACCTAAGAAACAGTGCATATAAGGCAAACAAGTATGCAAATATCCTGATGCCGATAAACGCCAATATAGGCAACATCAGTTATGTTTTATGTGCGTTGCTCGGCGCAGTGCTCGCAACAAACGGCTTCGGCGGTCTTACTCTCGGTACTATTGTTTCATTCTGTACGCTCAACAAGAATTTCACAAACCCGATTTCACAGCTAAGCCAGCAGATGACGTTCGTGATAATGGCTTCAGCAGGTGCAAAGCGTCTGTTTGATCTTATGGATCAGAAGCCTGAACACGATGACGGTTATGTTGAGCTTGTCAATGCCGAAATTGATGAAAACGGCAATATTACGGAGGTCGATCACCGCACAGGCAAATGGGCGTGGAAGCATCCTCATAAGGCAGACGGTACGGTTTCGTATAAAAGGCAGGAGGGCGGTATCGTCTTTGACGGTGTAGACTTTGGCTACACTGACGAAAAAATGGTGCTTCACGACATGAAGCTATATGCAAAGCCCGGTCAGAAGATCGCATTTGTAGGCTCGACCGGTGCAGGAAAAACTACCATAACCAATCTTATAAACCGTTTCTACGATATTCAGGACGGTAAGATAAGATATGACGAGATTAATATTAATAAGATAAAGAAGCCTGAACTGCGTAAGTCGCTCGGCATCGTTTTACAGGAAACCAATCTGTTCACAGGTACGGTAATGGATAATATCCGATACGGCAAGCTGGACGCAACGGATGAAGAATGTATAGCCGCCGCAAAGCTTGCTAATGCCGACAGCTTTATAAGAAGACTTCCCGACGGTTATCAGACTATGCTAACAGGCGACGGTGCTAATTTAAGTCAGGGTCAGCGTCAGCTGTTATCTATAGCAAGAGCGGCGGTCGCAGATCCGCCTGTACTGATTCTTGATGAGGCTACCTCGTCAATAGATACCCGTACCGAAAAGCTTGTACAGGCGGGAATGGACGCACTTATGCACGGCAGAACAACGTTCGTTATCGCTCATAGGCTTTCAACCGTGCGCAACTCCGATTGTATTATGGTGCTTGAGCAGGGCAGAATTATCGAGCGTGGCACACATGACGAGCTTATAGAAAAGAAGGGCAAGTATTACAGCCTGTACACCGGTAACTTCTCGGAAGAAACCGCCTGAGGCAGTAAGCCGTTGCAACCCTGTTCGCCTTTCTTGAGGCAGGCAGTTTGTTAACATCTTCGCAGAATCCGCTGTTTTTATAACGGCGGATTTTCTGCATTAACATATCAAAACGGGTCAAGGCGATGTTGGCTATTGCGTTATTTTAATAGAAATTATTCGCTGCCTTTGCATTCTTACCATAACTTCCTATTGCCAACCGAACTTATTTATGGTATCATTATATAAAGATTTACCCGAAAGGAGAACGCTTATGAGCGATAAATTATATACCCCTTCAAACCCGAATGCACAGCAGGGTGTACGCAATGTGCTTAAATATCTGTCTGATATAACCTACGAAAAAATCATAACCGGACAGCATACGCAGACTATGGCGCAGGAAGAGCTTCATCTTATAGAAAAGGTCACAGGAAAACAGCCTGCACTTCTCGGTTTTGAACTGCTTTCATATTCACCGAATATCAACTATTCCGATACGGACGATGAATGTATGACAGAGGTCACGGAGAATTACGGAACTCTTAAAAGAGCGTGGGAGTGGGCAGAGAAAAAGGGACTTATCACTATGTGCTGGCACTGGTTTTCTCCACTTTACGGCAGGTCAAAATCGTTTTTCAGCGAAAATACCGACTTTGACGCAAGCAAGGCTGTGATTGACGGTACACCCGAAAATAAAGCTCTGCTTTCGGATATGGATACAATGGCAGGAATACTCCGACCCTTCTGCGAAAAGGGAGTGCCGATTCTGTGGCGACCCTTTCACGAGGGCGACGGCGATTGGTTCTGGTGGGGCAAAAAAGGAGCGGATACCGTTAAAAAGCTGTTCCGTCTTATGCACGACAGATACACGAACAGATTCCATCTTGACAATCTTATATGGGTGTGGAATTCACAGATTCCCGAATGTTATCCGGGCGATGACGTGGTGGATATAATTTCGAGGGATATGTATCCGCCTGAACACGAGCATACCTCGCAGAGCGAAATGTACTATAACCTGTGTGAGATAACGTCTGCTAAGAAAATAACGATAATCGGTGAAACAGGCACATTGCCCTGTCCTGAAGCAGTAGTATCCGAAAAAGTCGGCTGGTCGTCATATATGACGTGGTCAAAGCCGTTCTGCCTTACCGAAAAGTTCAATACCTTCGAACAGCTTAAAAAGGTGTATAACAGCGAATATGCCGTGACTAAGGACACGCTTCCCGATTTGTATTGAGCTATGAAGGGAAGATAGTATCGGGAGATACCGTATCAATGTTTCACCTTTGCCGGTGACTTAGATTTCAATCGGTTTGAAATCGAACATTCCGAACATTATATTAAATACCGCAAATCCGTTTTGCTGACAGGACGGGTTTGCGGTATCGTCATATAAAACAGGAATGTGCATATATAAATTTGATATTACAAAATCGGCATTTTGACATATTTTCGGTTAAAACAACGATACGAAAATGAGAAATAAGACAAAAGTTAAGCGATTTTTCTATTGACTTTGCCCTTTATATGTGGTACAATACTAAAATGTATCATAATGGATTGATATGCGTTCGGGCTGAAATCCCGCAGTGTCGAAAGGTGTAGATTTTCCCTTTATTATGCGGAAAACATGAGCGTATAAATATCCGTGAATAAATTAAGGAGTGGTAAAGCCCATGGTGAATGTCAAGCAGGTAAAGCTGGGTAGAAATACCCGTATGAGTTTTTCCAAGATCAATGAAGTTCAGAAGATGCCGAACCTCATCGAAATTCAGAAGGATTCATATAAGTGGTTTTTGGACGAGGGTATAAAGGAAGTATTCAAGGATATTTCTTCTATTACCGACGCTAACGGCAAGCTGGTACTGAGTTTCGTTGATTATCGTCTCGATGAGAACCCCAAGTATTCTATAGAGGAGTGCAAAGAACGTGATACAACGTATGCGGCACCCCTTCGTGTAAAGGCACAGCTCAGAAACAACGAAACCGGAGAGGTTGTCGAGAATGAGATATTCATGGGCGACTTCCCGCTGATGACCGAAAGCGGCACATTCGTAATCAACGGTGCCGAGCGTGTCATTGTTTCACAGTTGGTTCGTTCCCCCGGCGTTTATTACGGCTTTGACTACGATAAAACGGGTAAGAAGTTATTCAAGTCAACTGTTATCCCCAACAGAGGTGCGTGGCTCGAATATGAGATGGACTCAAACGATATCTTCTATGTCCGTATAGATAAAAACAGAAAGATACCGGCAACAACATTCATCCGTGCGCTCGGTATCAGCAGTGACGACGACCTTATCGATCTGTTCGGCGAAGACCCCAGAATAGTTCAGACGATTCAGGAAAAAGACGCTACAAAGAACACCGAAGAGGCTTTACTTGAAGTATACAGAAAGTTAAGACCCGGTGAGCCTCCTACGGTCGATTCTGCAAATACTCATATCAACAATCTTTTCTTTGACGCAAAGAGATATGACCTTGCAAGATTCGGACGTTACAAGTACAACAAGAAGCTCGGAGTTGCTTCGAGAATCGCCGGTCATAAGGCTGCTCAGCCGATCATAGATCCTACCACGGGCGAGATTCTTGTTGACGAGAACGAGTTCATCAACGCTGAAAAGGCACAGGCTGTAGAGCAGGCAGGCGTTAAGGAATGCGTAATCTTCTCCGAAGAAAAAATTGCAAAGGTTCTCGGAAACGGAATGGTCGATATAGCAGGCTACATTCCCGAATCTATAGATGCAGAATCACTCGGTATCAACGAGAAGGTATGCTTCAGCGTACTGCGTGAGATACTTGACAAGTGCGGTGATGATGTTGAGGCACTCACAGCCGAGCTTTCAAACAGGGTAGAAGACCTTATCCCCAAGCACATCACTCTTGACGATATATTCGCAACAGTAAGCTACTTCATCAATCTTTGCGAAGGTGTCGGTGAGGTTGACGATATAGACCACCTCGGAAACAGACGTATCCGTAGCGTAGGTGAGCTTTTACAGAACCAGTTCAGAATCGGTTTTGCAAGAATGGAAAGAGTTATCCGTGAAAGAATGGGACTTCAGTCACAGGAAGGCGACAAGGTAACTCCCAACGCCCTTATCAATATCCGTCCCGTTGTTGCGGCTATCAAGGAGTTCTTCGGTTCTTCGCCGCTTTCACAGTTCATGGATCAGAACAACCCCCTTGCAGAGCTTACTCATAAGAGAAGACTTTCAGCACTCGGCCCCGGCGGTCTTTCCCGTGACCGTGCGAGCTTCGAAGTTCGAGATGTTCACTATTCCCACTACGGAAGAATGTGTCCTATCGAAACCCCCGAAGGTCCTAACATCGGTCTTATCTCTTACCTTGCTTCATTCGCAAAGATAAACAAGTACGGCTTTATTGAAGCTCCTTACCGTAAGGTTGACAAGGAAACAGGCGTTGTACTTGACGAAGTAACCTATATGACTGCCGATATGGAGGATAATTACGTTGTAGCACAGGCCAACGAACCTCTTGACGAGCAGGGAAGATTTGCAAGAAAGCGTGTAAATGCACGTTTCCGTGAAGAGATCCTTGAAGTTGACCGTGACCGTGTAGACTACATGGACGTTTCGCCTAAGATGGTTGTTTCTGTCGCTACTGCGATGATTCCGTTCCTTGAGAACGATGACGCAAACCGTGCTCTTATGGGTGCGAACATGCAGCGTCAGGCAGTACCGCTTATGGTAACACAGAATCCTATCGTAGGTACCGGTATGGAATACAAGGCAGCCGTTGATTCGGGTGCGGTTGTAGTAGCAAAGGAAGACGGTGTTGTAACAAAGTGCAGTGCCGACGAAATCGTTGTTACCGATAACAACGGTGTTGAACACAGCTACAAGCTGATAAAGTTCAAGCGTTCAAACCAGGGTACATGCGTAAACCAGCGTCCTGCTGTTTCAAAGGGTATGGAGATAAAGACCGGCGATGTTCTTGCTGACGGTCCCGCTACCAGCCAGGGTGAGATCTCACTTGGTAAGAATGCTCTTATCGGCTTCATGACATGGGAAGGCTACAACTACGAGGACGCCGTTCTTATAAATGAAAAACTCGTTTATAATGATGTCTACACATCGATCCATATAGAAGAATATGAGCTTGAATGCCGTGATACAAAGCTCGGACCGGAAGAGATAACAAGAGAGATCCCCAACGTTTCTGAGGACGCTCTTAAGGATCTTGACGAGCGTGGTATCATCCGTATCGGTGCCGAGGTTCACTCGGGCGATATTATGGTCGGCAAGGTTACACCTAAGGGTGAAACAGAGCTTACCGCAGAAGAAAGACTTCTCCGTGCTATCTTCGGTGATAAGGCAAGAGAAGTAAGAGATAATTCACTGCGTGTACCTCACGGCGAAAGCGGTATCATCGTTGACGTCAAGGTGTTCACAAGACAGAACTGTGATGAACTTTCACCCGGCGTAAATATGGTGGTAAGATGCTACATCGCACAGAAGCGTAAGATTTCTGTCGGCGATAAGATGGCGGGTCGTCACGGTAACAAGGGTGTCGTTTCCCGTATCTTAAAGCAGGAGGATATGCCCTTCCTTCCCGACGGTACACCGCTTGATATTGTACTGAACCCCCTCGGCGTTCCTTCACGAATGAACATCGGTCAGGTTCTCGAGGTACACCTCGGTTATGCTTGTAAGGCACTTGACTGGCAGATAATGACCCCTGTATTTGACGGCGCTCACGAGGCCGACATCAGAGCTTGCTTTGAAAAGGCTGAGGCTGAACGTGAAAACTACAAGGATAAGGATTCCGCAAGGATAGACTTCTCTAAGATTCCTATGCGTCCTGACTGCAAGACACAGCTTACAGACGGTCGTACAGGCGAGAAGTTCGACAGCCCTGTAACAGTAGGTTATATGTACTACCTCAAGCTCCACCACCTTGTTGACGATAAGATTCACGCACGTTCAACCGGTCCTTACTCACTGGTAACACAGCAGCCTCTCGGCGGTAAGGCACAGTTCGGCGGACAGCGTTTCGGTGAGATGGAAGTTTGGGCACTTGAGGCTTACGGTGCGGCTTATACACTTCAGGAAATCCTTACTGTAAAGTCGGACGATATAGTAGGACGTGTTAAAACTTACGAGGCAATCGTCAAGGGTGATCCTGTTCCTAAGGCAGGCGTTCCCGAGAGTTTCAAGGTTCTGTTCAAGGAGCTTCAGTCACTCGGTCTTGACATCAAGGTACTTGATGCGGACAAGAATGAGATTGATCTCAGACAGACTTATGAAGAAGACGATGAATACGGTCAGGCGGCAGGCGAGGATACATTTGAGTATGTAGCCGAGGACGGCTCTCTTGATGACGGTTTCACAACTAAGGATATAGACGAAGACAGCGAATTCTATGCCGATAAGGACGATGAAGATGATTTTGACATCGACTTCAACGAAAATGACGCTGACGACTCGTTTGATGAATAATCAGACGATGATTTAAGCATAGGCATTGACAGAAAAGCGTGTGTTATCACACATAAACTTCTATAGAAAGAATTGAGGTCTGTAAATTGGCATATAAAACATTTGATTCAATGAAGATCGGTCTTGCTTCTCCGGATCAGATCCGTGCATGGAGCTACGGCGTTGTTGAGCGTCCCGAAACAATCAACTACAGAACACAGAAGCCCGAAAGAGGCGGTCTGTACTGCGAAAAGATATTTGGTCCTACAAAGGACTGGGAGTGTTCCTGCGGTAAATACAAGAGAATCCGTTTCAAAGGTAAAATATGTGAGCGTTGCGGCGTTGAAGTAACACGCAACAAGGTAAGACGTGAGCGTATGGGTCACATAGAGCTTGCGGCTCCCGTTTCACATATCTGGTATTTCAAGGGTACACCCAGCCGTATCGGTCAGGTACTTGATATTTCACCCAAAAGACTTGAAGAAGTTCTTTACTTCACAAAGTATATAGTTGTCGATCCCGGCGATACTGTTCTCACAAAGAAGCAGATACTCACAGAAAAAGAGTATGCTGATATGAGAGAGCGTTATGAGGATGATTTCAGAGCCGAGATGGGCGCAGAAGCTATCAAGGAGCTTCTTTGCGAAATCGACCTTGACAAGCTGTCCGAGGAGCTTAAGAAGGAGCTTGAGGATACACAGCAGGGTCAGAAGAGAGTAAAGTTATTAAAAAGACTTGATGTTGTTGAGGCGTTCAGACTCAGCGGTAACCGACCCGAATGGATGATACTCGACTGCATACCCGTAATTCCTCCGGATCTGCGTCCTATGGTTATGCTGGACGGCGGCAGATTCGCCACTTCCGACCTTAACGATCTGTACAGACGTGTTATCAACAGAAACAACCGTCTTACAAAGATGAAGGAGCTTCACGCACCCGACATTATCATCAGAAACGAAAAGAGAATGCTTCAGGAAGCTGTTGACGCACTTATCGACAACGGCAGACACGGCAGAGCGGTTACAGGCCCTTCAAACCGTCCTCTGAAATCTCTTTCGGATATGCTCAAGGGTAAGCAGGGACGTTTCCGTCAGAACCTTCTCGGTAAGCGTGTTGACTATTCAGGACGTTCAGTTATCGTAGTAGGCCCCGATCTTAAGATGGATCAGTGCGGTCTTCCCAAAGAAATGGCTATCGAGCTGTTCAAGCCCTTTGTAATGAAGGAGCTTGACAAGCGTGGTATCGCTAACAATATAAAGAGTGCAAGAAAGATGGTAGAGCAGGCTAAGGATCCTGCTGTATGGGATGCTCTTGAAGAAGTTATCAAGGATCACCCCGTACTGCTCAACCGTGCGCCTACACTGCACAGACTCGGTATTCAGGCATTTATGCCGGTACTGGTCGAGGGTCGTGCAATCAAGCTGCATCCGCTGGTTTGTACAGCGTTCAACGCAGACTTCGACGGTGACCAGATGGCAGTGCATCTTCCTCTGTCTGCGGAAGCGCAGAACGAGGCAAGAACACTTATGCTTGCTGCAAAGAACCTGCTGAAGCCTTCAGACGGTCGTCCTGTTACAGTACCTACTCAGGATATGGTACTCGGTTCTTATTATCTTACTATCGACAAGCCCGGCGAAAAGGGCGAGGGTAAAGTATTCCGTGACTTCAATGAGGCTATTATGGCTTACAATGAAGGGGATATTACGATCCACTCGGCTATCAAGGTAAGAGTTACCAAGGACGTAGGCGGAGATCATCCCGAAACAAAGATAATCGACGCTACGGTAGGACGTATTCTTTTCAACGAGCATATTCCTCAGGATCTTGGCTTTGTTGACAGAAACGATCCCGAAAAGAAGTTTGATCTCGAAATCGGCTTCAAGGTAAGAAAGAAAGAGCTTGGAAAAATCATCGACAAGTGCCTCAAGGTTCACGGAACACCTATGACGGCGCAGGTTCTTGATAAAATAAAGGCTATGGGTTACAAATACTCGACTAAGGCGGCAATCACAGTAGCTGTATGCGATGCTACAATACCGCCCGAGAAAAAGGATATTCTTGCAAATGCGGATGCACAGGTTCAGGAAATCAACGAGTATTTCAACAACGGTTTCATTTCGAACGCCGAAAGAAAATCTCAGGTACTTTCAGTATGGAACCAGGCTACAACAGATGTTACAGTTGCACTGACAAAGGGTCTTGACGATTACAACCCCATCTATATGATGGCTGACTCAGGAGCCCGTGGTAGTACAAACCAGATAAGACAGCTTGCAGGTATGCGTGGACTTATCGCAAATACATCGGGTGAAACGATTGAAATCCCGATCAGAGCTAACTACCGTGAAGGTCTTAACATCCTCGAATACTTCATTTCTTCAAGAGGTGCGAGAAAGGGTCTTGCCGATACGGCGTTAAGAACAGCCGACTCAGGTTACCTTACAAGACGTCTTGTTGACGTATCACAGGAAGTTATCGTAAGAACCGATGACTGCGGTACTACAGACGGTATCGACATTTACGAGATCCGTGAAGGCAAGGAGCTTATCGAGTCGCTTGAAGAACGTCTTACAGGCAGATACCTTGCCGAAGATTTCACCGATGACAACGGCGAAGTCCTCGTTTCAAAGGATAAGCTGATAACGGAAGCAGATGCCAAGATGATAGTTGCATCGGGCGTAAAGACCGTTAAAATTCGTTCAGTTCTTACCTGCCATGCAGAACACGGAGTCTGCGCAAAGTGCTACGGTTCTTCACTTGCTAACGGCAAGAAGATTACAATCGGCGAAGCAGTTGGTATCATAGCCGCACAGTCTATCGGTGAGCCCGGTACACAGCTTACCATGAGAACGTTCCATACCGGTGGTATTGCATCGGCTGAAGATATTACACAGGGTCTTCCCAGAGTAGAAGAACTGTTCGAGTCACGTCGTCCCAAGAATGCCGCAATTATGGCTAAGCATTCCGGTAAGACAAGAATCGACGAGATAAAGAAAACCAGACACGTTATCATTACAACAGCTGACGGCGAGGAGCATCCTTATCCTGTACCTTTCGGCTACAAGCTGAAAATACAGGATGGTGATTTCATCGAAGCCGGTGAAACACTTACAGAAGGTAGCGTAAATCCTCACGATGTACTTGAGGTAAAGGGCGAGGAAGCAGTTCAGAACTACATTATCGCCGAGGTACAGAAGGTATATCGCTTACAGGGTGTTGACATCAACGATAAGCATATCGAAGTTATTGTTCGTCAGATGATGAGAAAGGCTCGTGTAACCAACCCCGGCAGCAGTTATCTGCTTCCCGGCTCGGTTATTGACAAGAATGAGCTTGTTAAGGTAAACAATGAGCTCGAACAGCGTAAGGAAGCCGGCGAACAGATTGAACCCGTAGAGTGCGAAGCTGTTCTTCTCGGTATCACAAAGGCTGCACTTGCAACAGACAGCTTTATGTCTGCCGCTTCATTCCAGGAAACCACAAGAGTTCTTACCGACGCTGCAATTCACGGCAAGGTAGATCCGCTGCTCGGTCTGAAGGAAAATGTTATCATAGGTAAGCTTATTCCCGCAGGCACAGGTCTTGAGGCAATGGAGAAGGAAAAAGAAGAAAGAGAAAAGGCTGCCGAAGCTGTTGCTGAATCGGATGAAAACGAATCAGACAGTGAAGAAGTTGGCGAAACTGCACAAAATTAAGTTGTAATTCAGTCCAAAGGCGACGATTGTTACAAAGTTTTTTCGGTAAAACGAAAAGGCTTGACAATCGCCGCCTTTTTGTATATAATATTTAAATGTGTGCAGAATAAATGCGTAAAAGCGTTATTCTGTGGCATAAATTTTTAATAATTTTGCAAGGAGGTGTAACATTTGCCAACCTTTAACCAGCTCGTTCGTAAGGGCAGAGCAGTTGCAGAAAAGAAGTCTAAGGCTCCCGCACTGCAGAAGAGCATGAACACTCTGAAGAAGGAAACAGTAGATATATCTTCTCCCCAGAAGAGAGGCGTATGCACAGCTGTTCGTACTGCTACCCCTAAGAAGCCTAACTCTGCTATGAGAAAGATTGCCAGAGTAAGACTTTCCAACGGTTATGAAGTTACTGCTTATATTCCGGGTATCGGACACAAACTGCAGGAACACAGCGTTGTACTGATCCGTGGCGGCCGTGTTAAGGATCTCCCCGGTGTACGTTACCACATCGTCAGAGGCACACTTGATGCTCAGGGCGTTGACGGAAGAATGCAGGGCAGATCAAAGTACGGAGCTAAGCGTCCGAAGGCTGGTGCGAAAAAAGCGTAACTGATGACTTTTAGCCACTTTTGTGGAGTAATATATTATATTACCTCTGCAATTGGACGGCGGGAGTTAATCGCTTTCGAGTACCGATGATTTTCATTATTTATGAAGGAGGGAAGTAAAGTGCCAAGAAGAGGTAATGTTCCTAAGCGTGATGTATTACCCGATCCTATGTACGGCTCAGAGCTCGTAACAAGACTCGTAAACAATATCATGCTCGACGGCAAGAAGGGTGTTGCTCAGAAGATCGTATACGGTGCATTTGACATCGTAGCCGAGAAGTCAGGTAAGGGCGCACTTGAAGCTTTTGAAGAAGCTATGGAAAATATCATGCCTCAGTTAGAGGTAAAGGCACGCCGTGTCGGCGGTGCCACATATCAGGTTCCTATGGAAGTTCGTCCCGAAAGAAGAAGAACTTTAGGTCTGAGATGGATTACTCTGTACGCAAGACAGAGAAACGAAAAGACAATGAAGGAAAGACTTGCAAACGAGATCCTCGACGCTATGAACGGTCAGGGCGGAGCTTGCAAGAAGCGCGATGATACACACAGAATGGCTGAAGCTAACAGAGCTTTCGCACATTACAAGTGGTAATCAATAAAACGGAGGAAATATGGCTAGAGACGTAACTCTTGAAATGACCCGTAATATTGGTATCATGGCTCACATCGACGCAGGTAAGACAACTACGACCGAGCGTATCCTGTTCTACACCGGTATCAACCACAAGATCGGTGAGACCCACGACGGTTCTGCTACGATGGACTGGATGGAGCAGGAGCAGGAAAGAGGTATCACAATTACTTCTGCTGCTACTACTGCATACTGGAAGAAGCACAGAATCAATATTATCGATACTCCCGGACACGTTGACTTTACTGTTGAAGTTGAGCGTTCGCTGCGAGTTCTTGACGGATCTGTTACAGTTTTATGTGCTAAGGGCGGTGTTGAGCCCCAGTCAGAAACTGTATGGCGTCAGGCAGACAAGTATCATGTTCCGAGAATGGCATACATCAACAAGATGGACATCATGGGTGCAGACTTCTATAATGTTGTAAGCATGATGAAGGACAGACTTAAATGTAATGCTGTTCCGATACAGCTCCCTATCGGTGCCGAAGATACATTCAGAGGTATCGTAGACCTTATCGAAATGAAAGCTGACATCTACTATGATGATCTCGGTAAGGACATGCGTGTGGAAGAAATTCCGGACGATATGAAGGAGAAGGCTCAGGAATATCACGATGCACTCATCGAGGCTGTTGCTGAGCAGGACGAGGAACTTATGAACAAGTACCTCGAAGGTGAAGAAATCACCGTTGAAGAAATCAAGGCTGTACTCAGAAAGGCAACGATTGACAATGAGATCGTTCCTGTAACCTGTGGTACATCTTATAAGAATAAGGGCGTACAGAAGCTCCTCGATGCAATCGTTGACTATATGCCCTCTCCTCTTGATGTTCCTTCTATCAAGGGTGTTAACCCCGAAACAGGCGAAGAAGTTGAAAGACACGCAGGCGACGATCAGCCGTTCTCTGCACTCGCTTTCAAGATTGCTACAGACCCATTCGTTGGTAAGCTCTGCTTCTTCAGAGTTTACTCAGGTATCGTAGCAGCCGGTTCTACTGTTCTTAACGCAACTAAGGACAAGAAGGAGCGTATGGGACGTATTCTTCAGATGCACGCTAACCACAGAGCAGACCTCGAAGTTTGCTACTGCGGCGATATTGCAGCTGCTGTAGGTGTCAAGAATACTACAACAGGTGATACGCTGTGTGATGAGAACAATCCCGTAATCCTTGAGTCTATGGAATTCCCCGAGCCTGTTATCTCGCTCGCTATTGAACCCAAGACCAAGGCAGGTCAGGAAAAGATGGCTATTGCTCTTGCAAAGCTCGCAGAGGAAGACCCCACTTTCAGAACCTATACAAATGAGGAAACAGGTCAGACAATCATCGCCGGAATGGGCGAACTTCACCTCGAAATCATCGTAGACAGACTTCTCCGTGAATTTAAGGTTGAGGCTAATGTCGGTGCTCCTCAGGTTGCATATAAAGAGACAATCACCACTAATGCAGACGTTGATACAAAGTATGCACGTCAGTCAGGTGGTAAGGGTCAGTACGGTCACGTTAAGCTCCACGTTTACCCGAACGAGTCCGGTAAGGGCTATGAGTTCATTAACGCAATTGTCGGCGGTTCAATTCCTAAGGAATATATCCCCGCAGTTGACGCAGGTATTCAGGGCGCTTTACAGTCCGGTGTTCTTGCAGGCTATCAGACAGTAGACGTTAAGGTTGAGCTTTATGACGGTTCATACCACGAGGTCGACTCTTCTGAAATGGCATTCAAGATCGCAGGTTCAATGGCTATCAAGGAAGCATGCCGCAAGGCTAACCCCGTTATCCTTGAACCTATCATGAAGGTAGTTGTAACAGTTCCCGAAGAATACATGGGCGACGTTATCGGCGACTTAAGTTCACGTCGTGGTGAGATACAGGGTATGGAAGACAGAAACGGCGTTAAGCAGATCAATGCTTTCGTTCCTCTGTCAGAAATGTTCGGTTACTCAAACGATCTGCGTTCTAAGTCACAGGGTCGTGGTCAGTATGTAATGGAACCCAGCCACTACATTCAGGTTCCCAAGTCAATTGCAGATGGAATCATCAGCAAGAGAGCAAAGGACTAATAAAATTTTTCTGAAAGAGCAAAAAAGACTTGTTTTTTGAGAAATAATCTGATAAAATACTAAGTGTATGGAATACACATAATTAAAGGAGGAAAATTCCAATGGCAAAGCAGAAATTTGAACGTACCAAGCCCCACGTAAACATTGGTACAATCGGTCACGTAGACCACGGTAAGACTACTTTAACAGCAGCTATCACTAAGGTTCTTTCACTCAAGGGCTATGCTCAGTTCGAAGCATACGATATGATCGACAAGGCTCCCGAGGAGAGAGAGCGTGGTATCACAATCAACACAGCTCACGTTGAGTATGAGACAGACAAGCGTCACTACGCACACGTTGACTGCCCCGGCCATGCTGACTATATCAAGAACATGATCACAGGTGCTGCTCAGATGGACGGCGCTATCCTCGTTGTTGCCGGTACAGACGGTCCTATGGCTCAGACTAAGGAGCACATCCTTCTCGCTCACCAGGTAGGCGTTCCCGCAATCGTTGTATTCATCAACAAGTGCGATGACGTTGACGATCCCGAGCTTCTCGACCTCGTTGAGATGGATATCCGTGAGACACTTTCAGAGCACGACTTCCCCGGCGATGACGTCCCCGTTATCCGTGGTTCAGCTAAGGTTGCTCTTGATTGCCCCAGCAAGGACATCAACGCTCCCGAATATGCTTGCATCATAGAGCTTATGAATGCAGTTGACGATTACATTCCTACTCCTGATCGTAAGGCTGATCTCCCCTTCCTTATGCCTGTTGAGGATACTATGACAATTTCAGGTCGTGGTACAGTTGCTACAGGTAGAGTTGAGAGAGGTATCCTCAAGCTCAACGATACAGTTGAAATCACTGGTCTTACAGATGAGCCTAAGCAGACAGTTGTAACAGGTATCGAAATGTTCCGTAAGCTCCTTGACTTTGCTGAGGCTGGTGACAACATCGGTACACTTCTCCGTGGTATCCAGAGAAACGAAATCGAGCGTGGTCAGGTTCTCTGCAAGCCCGGTTCAATCCACCCCCACAAGAAGTTCAAGGGTCAGGTTTACGTATTAAAGAAAGAAGAAGGCGGACGTCATACTCCTTTCTTCTCAAACTACAGACCTCAGTTCTTCTTCAGAACAACTGACGTTACAGGCGTTATCACACTTCCCGCTGACAAGGAAATGTGCATGCCCGGCGATAACGTAACAATGGATGTTGAGCTTATCACTCCTATCGCTATCGAAGAAGGTCTCCGTTTCGCTATCCGTGAAGGCGGCAGAACTGTTGGTTCAGGCGTAGTTACAGCTATCAACGAATAATTTGAGATTTTAACATCTTATATAAGACGATATCCGCTTTCACAAGCGGATATTGTTTTTATATAATTCTTTTCGAGAGGTTTTTTATGCAGCTTCCTGAATATGTTTATGAGGTATTACAAAAACTTAATAACAACGGGTATGAAGCGTACTGCGTCGGTGGCTGTGTAAGAGATTATCTGCTCGGTCAATGTCCGGAAGACTATGATGTAACGACATCTGCACTGCCCGAACAGATAATAGAAGTTTTTGACGGATACCGTTTGCTGAAGGTCGGATTAAAGCACGGAACCGTAACGGTAATAATCAATAAGCATCCGGTAGAAATCACAACTTACAGAATCGACGGCGAATATATCGATCACCGCCATCCTTCAAAAGTCGGATTTACTCCGAATCTTGCTGACGACCTTGCAAGAAGGGATCTCACGATCAATGCCATAGCGTATAATGATAAGGTCGGTATGGTCGATTTGTACGGCGGGGCAGAGGACCTGAAAAATGGCATTATAAGATGCGTCGGAGATCCGATGAAACGCTTTGACGAGGATGGTTTACGGATTCTCCGTGCCTTGCGTTTTGCGTCACGCTATGGTTTTAGCATTGATAAGGAAACATCGGACGCTATTCACAGACAGAAATTCCTGCTTTCATTTATTTCTGCGGAGCGGATAAATAGTGAGCTGTGCGGAATACTTACCGGCGATTGCTATGACATTCTCCGTAATTACAGCGATGTTATCTGCGAGATTATTCCCGAGATGTATCCGTGCATAGGCTTTGAACAGCATTCAAAGTATCACGATAAGACGGTTTACGGTCACATAGCTGCTACCGTAGCTGCCGCTGAGCCTACTGTAGAAGCTCGCCTTACAATGCTTTTGCACGATATAGGCAAGCCTGACAGCTTTTTTATGAAGGATGGTGCAGGCCATTTTTACGGTCATGCCGATGTCAGCTGTAAAATTGCTGAAAAAATACTTGAAAGATTGCGTTTCAGCAATAAAATTAAAGACGAGGTATTGTTTTTAATCGAAAATCATGGTATAGTTATTAACGATGATATTCGAAGTATAAGAAGAGGCGTTGCATGTTACGGTGCGGAGCGTTTTCTTAAACTGATAAAGGTGCATTATTATGACACCTGCGGAAAAGCACCTGCATATTTCGGCGAAAAAGCGTTTTTTGACAGCATCGAAAAGCATACGAGAGAGTTTCTTCAAAACGAACCGCCTATGAGCCTTAAACAGCTTAAAGTCAACGGTTCCGACATTTCACAGCTTGGCTTTACGGGTAAAGAAATCGGGAAGGCTCTCAATTTTCTGCTTGAACAGGTTGTAAACGGAAATTGCGAAAATGAAAAGGATAGCCTTTTGGCTTTGATAGAAAATAATTATTTGTAAACGGAAAGGATTAAGATTATGTCTGCTACTGATATTGGAATTGATTTAGGCACGGCGAATGTTATAATTACGCTTGGAAACAAGGGCATTGTTGTCAACGAGCCGTCTGTTGTTGCTTATGATAAAAAGAAACACTGTGTTCTTGCTGTAGGAAACGAAGCGTACAAAATGATAGGCAGAACGCCCGAATATATTGTTGCGGTAAAACCGCTCAAAGACGGTGTTATCTCTGATAATGAGATGACGGAAGCAATGATAATCGAATTTATCAGAAAGGTTATCGGACGAATTGTTAAGCCGAGAATTATTCTTTGCGTCCCTTCGTCTGTTACCGATGTCGAAAACAGAGCTGTAGTTGAGGCTGCGCTTTGTGCTGGTGCAAGAAAGGTATTTATTATAGAAGAACCTATTGCCGCACTGCTCGGTGCAGGTATTGATATTTCAAAGCCTAACGGCACAATGGTTGTCGATGTCGGCGGAGGAACGGCTGATATTGCGGTTGTTTCGTTCAACGGTATTGTAAAAAGCTGTTCGCTTAAGATGGCTGGTAATAAGTTTGATGCGGCCATCATAAGAGGCGTTACGATGAAATACAAAATACTTATCGGTGAAAAGACGGCAGAGCAGGCAAAAAAAGAAATCGCCAACGTATATAATCCGACAGGCGATGTGAAAATAACAGTAAAGGGCAGACATCTTATAAAAGGCCTTCCCGAAAGCGTTGAGATCAGCGATAAGGATATGTACGATTTTCTGCATGACAGCGTAATGGAGATAGTCGATAAGATAAAGGAAGTATTTGAGCAGACTCCTCCCGAGCTTGTGGGCGATATTCTGACAAACGGCATAGTGCTGACAGGCGGCGGAGCAATGCTCAAGGGCTTCACGGATCTTGTAACTGAAGCAGTAGGAGCACCTTGCTATGTTGCGGACGATCCGATAGAATGTGTTGCAAAGGGTGTTGCGAAGGCGTTCGATTATACAGATGATCTTCTTGACGGCTTTGAGAAGATTTCGCTGTACAGATATAAATAAGATATATACTTAAGCACGGAAATACGTTTCCGTGCTTTTGAAATAACTCGGAAATAACGATTTTGGCGTTCAGCCTGACTTTTAGATTGATAGTAACAGATAAAATGTGCTATTATATTAATGTCAGACGGAGGTATTTTTATGTCGCAGATTGATATACGTTTCTTTTCACGGTCGCTCAACCGTTATACTTCATTCAAAATGTATATTCCCGATGATAAGCGCAATTATGGTGGGGTTTATGACAAGCAGAATATGAAAATACTGTTCATTCTGCATGGTTACACACAGGACGGCTACAACTGGATACCGGAATATATTTCGGAAAAATACAATTTTGCCGTAGTGATTCCTCACGGCGAAAACTCATTCTGGCTTGACGGATTATCAACAGGGCATAAGTATTGCACTTATGTCGGTGAAGAGCTTATCGACTATATACGAAATACATTCGGGCTGGCACAGACTGCAGAGGATACTGCGATAATGGGATATTCAATGGGCGGCTTCGGTGCGCTTCATACTGCATTCACTTATCCAGATACATTCGGTAAGGTGTGCGCAATGTCATCCGCACTTATTGTTCATGAAATAGCAGGTATGAAGGACGGCGGTGACAACGGTGTGGCAAATTACGCATACTACCATGAATGCTTCGGAAACCTTGACGAAGTTGTCGCAAGCGATAATAATCCTGAAATTCTTGTAAAGCGGCTTTCACAAGAAAATAAGAAAATACCGCAGATATATATGGCTTGCGGCACAGAGGACTTTCTGCTTGAGAATAACAGGCAGTTTCATAAGTTTTTGGACACTAACAATATACCTCACGTTTACCTTGAAAGCGGCGGCGGTCACGATATGACATTCTGGAGCGAGTATGTAGTTAAGTTTACTGATATGATGTTCGGAAAATAAGCAAAAAAATATACCCACAAGCGATATTTTCGCCTGTGGGTACATTTTTTCAGACATCTTCCATCTGTTTTCCGAAATACATTGCGGCGGCTTCGACCAGTGCCTTTGTTTTGTCGTCAACAGCCGAATTTTCCTTATCCGACAGCATGATGACCGCTCCGTTGACATCTCCGTCTGCCATTATCGGCGCACAGGCAACAGCAAAGCGATCTACACCTTCAATGGGGTTCATTTTTACACCGTCTGCTGTACGGTAAAGAGATTTCCTTTGCTCGATAAGGTCTTCAAGTGAGCTTGATACCCTGCGTTCAAGCACTTCTTTTTTCTGAATGCCGGATGCGGCTATAACGTGGTCACGGTCGCATATAACTGTAGGCATCCCTCCGACTTTGTACAATACATCTGCGTACTGATCCGCTGTACCTGAAATTTCTCCGACAGGGGAGTATTTACGGAAAATTACTTCTCCGTCTACACTTGTATATATTTCAAGCGGTGTGCCTTCTCTTATTCTCATTGTTCGCCTTATCTCTTTAGGTATAACGACTCTTCCGAGGTCGTCAATACGTCTTACTATTCCCGTAGCTTTCATTATATAGTCATTCCTTTCTGAAGAAACGGTTTTTGATCCTGCAAACATATTATTCCTTGCCGTGTGTCAATTATTCAGAAATTTGTCACATATTGAAATTTATGCTCGCAAGCAGGGAACCCGGACTTTCAAAGAGAATTACTTTTAATATTGATTTTAAACTCTTTTTGTAGTATAATTTAAATCGTATGATTATCTTCCGGAGGTGTTACTGTGACTGCTGATGAAGAATATATGACTCTCTGTATCGAACTCGCAAAAAAGGCGGCGGAAAAAGGTGAGTGTCCTGTAGGCGCCATCGTAGTTGACAAGGACGGGAGAATAATCGGTGAAGGGTATAATATGCGTGAGGCCGAGCAGATGCCGACAGCTCATGCGGAAATAATCGCAATAGAACAAGCCGCCAAAGCTATGAACTCGTGGCGGCTTACGGAATGTACATTATATGTTACTCTTGAACCTTGTCCTATGTGTGCGGGCGCTATAATCAATTCCCGTATAAAAAGGCTGGTTTACGGTGCTTTTGATGAAAAGGGCGGGGCTTGCGCCTCGCTCATGGAAATATTCGATTATCCGTTCAACCATCGTCCGATGGTGAGAAGCAGAGTTTTGCAGGATGAATGTGCAAAGCTGCTTACGGAATTCTTTAAAGACCTCAGGGTCTGAAATTGTCCGTAGCTGCGGACATTCCCGACAGGGCTTTTTTGTACAGCTTGTCGATTATAACAGCTAAGGCTGTTACTGTCACAGATAACGCTATGATTACGGAAACGATTTTTTTCATATAAAGTCCCTTTCTGCAGTGGTGTTAATCTGTATTTATACGGTCTAAACGCTTTTCTGCGTTCTTGATAAGGCTTAAAAGCGCTGTTCCTTGCTTGTCGTATTCGGCTTCTATCGAATTTGTCGTTATTGACGGTGCATTGTCTGCATCGTTTGCGGCATCTGCGGCAGCACCGACTTCAAGGAAGATCGCAGAATCTATAAGATGAAGTGCGGAAGTGGGCGATATGCCGAAAAGATTATCGTCGTTCTTTCTGTTTGCATTATATGTTATCCTGAACGCTTTGTAGACGGAAAGAGTAAGCATTGATGAAACGCTCTTGCTGAGCTTTGATGATTTGATTTTCTGTAAAATCGAGAAAATCACTTCAATGCTGTTTGTTATCAGCTTTTTGTTAAGCGCAAGCATAATGTCGCCCGATTTTGAATCACCGGACGAGTTTCCGTCGGGAATATCGCTTTCGGTAATTATACCGCCGTTGGAAACGGGCGAACGACCGAGCAGATAGTCAGTAGAAACGTTATAGTAGTCAGCCGCTTTTACAAGGAACTCAAGACCACATTCACGTTTGCCTTTTTCATAATGTGACAGGAGTGCCTGAGCGATGCCAAGATCGGCGGCAACCTGTTTTTGTGTAAGTCCACGTTCTTTGCGGAGCAGGGAAAGTATTCTTGGAAAATCGGTATTCATTATACGATATAACCTCTCTGATTCTGACAATATTCACACAGTATATTATAACGGAGTTATTCCCTATTGTAAAGCGTGATTTTATACAAAAAATCAAGTGCTTTTTTATGTAATAACTCTATAATAAAACAAAAATCGCCGTAATCGGCATAATTATCAGTAAAAATCAACCGAAAGGAAGTAAAAAATGAAGAATTACAGACTTTATCTTATCCGTCACGGAATCACAAGCGGAAATCTTGAAGGAAAATATATAGGAACAACGGATCTGTCGCTTTGCGAAGAGGGGGAAGATGCTATATCGTCGCTTGTTGCTCTTGACGTTTACCCTAAGGTACAGAAGGTTTATTCCAGCCCTCTCAAGCGTTGCTTGCAGACTGCCGACATTATTTATCCCGAACGTCTGCTTAAGCGTATCGACGGTATCGCAGAGCTTGACTTCGGGGAATACGAAGGAAAAACGCAAGCCGAGCTTCAGAGCGATGAAAAGTATCTCGAATGGCTTAAGGGCGGATATGATGCTGCACCTCCGAATGGTGAAAGCTACGGACATTTTACATTAAGATGCCTTGAAGGCCTTGAAGAAATATTCAAGGATATGATGGCAAACGAGGTTACATCAGCCGCCGTTATCACGCATTCAGGCGTTATTATGAATCTTCTTTCGGGATACGGTCTGCCCAAGATGAAGCCTATCGACTTTGCCTGCAATCAGGGCGAGGGATTTGAAATACAGCTAAGCACGTTCCTGTGGCAGCACGGACCCGTATTTGAAATCGTAGGAAAATTATTCTGAGAAAACGGAGATAAGCAATGGATATTTTAAAGCAGCTGGCGGAAGAATTCAAGATAAGAAATACGCAGGTAGAAAACACGGTAAAACTGATAGATGACGGCAATACGATCCCGTTTATTTCTCGCTACAGAAAAGAGATGACGGGAGGACTTGACGATCAGCTTTTGCGTGAACTCAGCGAAAGACTGACATACCTTCGTAATCTTGAAAGCAGAAAAGAAGAAGTAAAGTCGCTTATCGAAAGCGGAGGAAATCTTAGCGACAAGATAGTGCAGGATCTTTTAAACGCAAAGACGCTTGCTGAAGTCGAGGACATCTACAGACCCTTCAAGCCAAAGCGTAAGACAAGAGCAGGCATAGCAAAAGAAAAAGGACTTCAGCCCCTTGCCGATTTTATAATCGCTCAGACGCTCGCTTCTCCCACTGCCGAAGCAGAGAAATATATAAGTGAAGAAAAGGGCGTTGAAACCGTTGACGATGCAATAAACGGAGCATTGGACATTATTTCAGAAACGGTTTCGGATGATGCGGATTTACGCAAAAAGCTGTATGCCGAGTACACGGGTCATGCACTGATAGTATCAAAAGCCACCGATGAAAAAGCTGAAACCGTTTATAAGAATTATTATGATTACAGCGAGCTTGCGTGTAAGATACCTCCGCACAGACTTCTCGCACTTGACAGAGGAGAACGTGAGGATGCGCTCAAGGTCAGCATCGAGCCGGAAGAACAGTATGTTATGAAGCATATCTACAGAGCGTATGTGAAAGCGGAAAACGATTGCGGACGGTTGGTGCGCTCAGCTTGTGACGACAGCTTCAAGCGTCTTATCCACCCTTCGCTTGAAAGACGTCTCAGAAACGAGCTTACCGAGAAAGCGTGTGACAGCAGTATACACACATTTTCGGACAACCTAAGACAGCTTCTTATGCAGCCGCCTGTGAAGAACAGCGTTGCTCTCGGCTTCGATCCCGGCTACAGAACAGGCTGTAAGGTAGCCGTTGTTGATGCTACAGGCAAGGTTCTTGACACATCGGTAGTGTATCCGACACCCCCGAAGAGCGATATTGCGGGAGCGGAAAGAATAATCAAAAACCTTATCGAAAAGCACAAGGTCGATATTATCGCTATAGGAAACGGTACGGCAAGCCATGAGAGCGAAGTGTTTATGGCAGATCTGTTAAAGAAGATTGACCGAAAGGTAAGCTATATGGTCGTATCCGAGGCAGGCGCAAGCGTATACTCGGCAAGCAAGCTGGCGGCTGAGGAATTCCCCGAATATGATGTTTCACTGCGTAGTGCCGTATCTATCGCAAGACGGCTTCAGGATCCGCTTGCAGAGCTTGTTAAGATAGACCCGAAAGCAATCGGTGTAGGTCAGTATCAGCACGATATGCCGCCCGCAAAACTGTCGGACGCTCTGGGCGGAGTAGTAGAGGACAGTGTAAACAGTGTCGGCGTGGATCTTAATACCGCCTCGGTTTCACTTCTCGGCTATGTTGCAGGCATCAATTCCGCCGTTGCAAAGAACATAGTTACATACAGAGAAGAAAACGGAGTATTCACTAACCGTAAGGAACTTCTTAAAGTTGCTAAACTCGGCAAGAAGGCTTACGAACAGTGTGCAGGCTTTATGCGTATACACGGCGGTAAATATCCGCTTGACAACACTTCAGTACACCCAGAAAGCTATAAGGCGGCAGAAGCACTGCTTGATAAGTGCGGATTTAAGCTCGCAGATGTTTCGGGCGGTATTCCGTCAATAAAGGAACAGGTAAAATCCATTGGCATAAAGAAGCTGTCTGATGAACTCGGAATAGGTGAAATGACGCTTGCCGATATCATAAACGAGCTTGCTAAACCCGGCAGAGATCCCAGAGATGAACTGCCGCCGCCCCTGCTGAGAACAGATGTGGCGGATATTAACAGCCTTAAGCCCGGTATGATACTTGACGGTACGGTTAGAAATGTTATTGATTTCGGCGTATTCGTTGATATAGGAGTTCATCAGGACGGTCTTGTACATATCTCGCAGATATGCGACAAATATATAAAGCATCCTCTTGAGGTCGTAAAGGTCGGGGACATTGTAAAGGTAAAGGTGCTTGATATAGACCCTGCCAAAAAACGTATTTCTCTTACAATGAAGGGAGTATAAAATGATAGAATCGGTTCTTAAATATACATCTGAAAATGTCGGTGAATTTGTAAAGTACAATATTTTCGGCAAGAGCAAAGCGTCAAAAGTATATGTAATATGCTACCTTGTCGCAATGGCGCTCATAGGAGCTGTCGGAATAGTTCTTGCTATAGTCACTCAGATGTGGTGGTTTATCTTTGCTACGGTTATCTGTACTTTGCTTATAGTTGCTACAGGACTTGTTCTTTCGGTAACGCTTAAAAAGTACACTAAGGAAATTTTTGATATCAATTCAAAGAACGGATATGACGCAATTGAGATAACGGCAAGCAGTATTGTGCTTAAAAACAGCGGTGCGGCAAAGGCTGTCGCCGAGTGGACAGCAGTAGCTTCTGTTGATTTCAATAAGTCAAACGCTTATATTGTAACTCATGACGGATATCTTTTTATCATAGATGAAAAAACCGTCAGGGAAGGCTCGCTTGATGAACTGCGACAGATAGCCGAAGAAAAGCTGGTAAAAACCGATGACTAATTATCAGCTTGAAACGGACAGGATAATCGCATCGCTTGATTATGCGCCTACGCTTCTGCTTCATGCCTGCTGTGCACCGTGCAGCAGTTATGTACTCGAATATCTTGCGGAGCATTTCAATATCACCGTGTTTTTCTACAATCCGAATATCACCGAAAAGGAAGAATACGAAAAGCGTAAAAACGAGCTGAAACGTCTGATAGCCGAAAAACCGTTCAGGTATCCCGTGAAGATGATTGACGGCGATTATTCCCCGCAGATATTCTTTGATATGGCAAAGGGTATGGAGAATATCGCTGAAGGCGGGGAAAGATGCTTTTTGTGCTATGAGATACGTCTGAGAGAAACGGCAAAGCTTGCAAAAGAACTGGACTTCGAGTATTTCTGCACCACACTTTCGGTAAGCCCTCATAAAAATGCCGCAAAGCTGAACGAGCTTGGCGGCAGGCTCAGCGATGAATATAAAATACCGTATCTTTATTCTGATTTTAAAAAACGCAACGGATATAAGCGTTCCATAGAGCTTTCGGCACAGTACGGATTATACCGGCAGAATTACTGCGGATGTATCTACAGTCGTATTCAGGCGGAGAAAAAAGAGCAGGAAAAAAATTTTCAAAACGAAACGAAAACTGTTGTCAAACCATAAAAAGTGTGGTAAAATAAATACGGTTATGCAATAAAACTGTCAAAAGAGGTGAAAGACGATGACTGCGGACCCCAGCGGGAAACGAATAACTGAAAAATAATACAGCACAGCAGTCGTCGCATAACGGCTTCCTGTGCAGAAAAGAGGTACGTTATGCTTAAATATTACAAGACAGTTGAAAACACAATTGTTGAGCTTGACACAATGGAGCCGGGATGCTGGGTATCTGCCGTTGCACCCACAGAAACTGAGATTTCCTCGCTTCAGGAGGAACTGAACATCGACCGTGATTTTATCCGTTCTGCACTCGATGAGGAAGAAACCTCCCGTATTGAAAGCGATGACGGTCAGACGCTCATAGTCCTTGACTATCCCGTTGCGGAAAAGGTTCAGGATAAGGATGATACGATAAGCTATTACACAATGCCTATGGGTATCATTATAACTGACAGCCATGTTGTAACGGTCTGCCTTAAAGAAAACATCATAATAGACGAATTTACAAAAGGCATAGTAAAAGGCATACAGACCCAGTTCAAAACAAGATTTGTATTCCATATGCTGCTAAGGATCGCAGGAAAGTATCTCCTGTATCTTAAGCAGATAGATAAGCTGTCGAACTATGTTGAACAGCAGCTGCACAAATCAATGAAGAACAAGGAGCTTATACAGCTTCTCGGACTTGAGAAATCACTTGTATATTTCTCAACATCGCTTAAATCTACCGAAACAGTGCTTGAAAAGATATTGAGAGGCAGAGTAATAAAGCTGTACGAGGAAGATCAGGAACTTCTTGAAGACGTACTGATCGAAGTAAAGCAGGCAATCGAGATGAGCAATATCTATTCAAACATACTTTCGGGTACAATGGACGCATTTGCAAGCGTAATATCAAACAATCTGAATATTGTAATGAAGGTGCTTACGGTTATTACGATAGTAATGTCCGTACCCACTATGGTATTCAGCTTTTACGGCATGAATGTTCTGGATCTGCCGCTCCCGTATACATGGTTCCCGGTTCTGATCTCTGTAATTCTTGCCGTCATTGTTGCAATATTGATAACAAAAAATAAGTTTTATAAATAAATCCCGGAGGGTATATGGAAAAAGTAAAAATATCTATAAGCGGACACGATTTTTACTTGAAAAGCGAAGATCCGAACAGAATGTACGAAACTGCGGAGAATCTTCAGAAAAGGATAGATAAACTGAGTGCGATGGCGGCATCAATGTCACTTACCGATATTGTAATGCTTGCGGCGCTCGATATAGCCGATGAAAATTACGATAACAGAAACGTTGTGATAAAAGCCCAGCAGCTTTCGCAGGAGATACAGGCAAAATCTCTTGCCTGCAAAAAAAGAGCAGAGGAGCTTGAAAAGCAGCTTTCCGAATCAGACACCGAGCTTGCATCGCTTAGAATAACTGCGTCTGAGGCACAAAGCGAGCTTGCCGCACTCAAAGAACAGCTTGCGGGAGTTGAGGCTCAGAAATCGGATTTGCTTGTACTTAAATCCGAGAACGAAAGGCTGAAAGAGCAGGTTACCGCTCTTACTGCGGAAAAGGATTCGCTCACAGAAATCGGTGCTGATGAAATCGAGCAGCTGGGCACACGCATAGATGAACTTACAGCCGAAAACACAGCGCTTTCCGAAAAGGCGGAAAATGCGGATAACGCATTGAAAAACGAAAATGCACAGCTGAAAAATCAAGTTGAAGAGTTGAAAGCGGAAAACGTAGCGCTCAGAGCTTCAAGCGAAAATGCCGATTCTTCATCAGCTGAGAACGAGGCGCTTAAATCAAGGTTGGCAGAACTTACAGAAAAGAACAGACACACAGAGGAATTGCTTGAAAAGCTGAGAACAGACCATGAAAATCTGGTTTCAAAGAGCGGTCAGGATGAGTTGTTACTGGCTCAGATCGATAAACTGCAAGGCACTGTGGATACATACGAAAAGACCTTTGACGAATACGCAAATCAGCGTAACGCAGAGGTCAAGGATCTGAACGATGAGTTATCGGCACTGAGAAAGAAATATGCCGAGCTCAGCGCACAGATGAACGAGATTGTAAACGACGGTCAGATGACATTATGAGTGAAATTTTAGCTCCGTGCGGAGCAATGGAAAGTCTGACAGCGGCAGTAAATGCCGGTGCAGACGCAGTATACCTCGGAGAAGAATACTTCTCCGCAAGAAAAAATGCAGATAACTTTACCGCAGAGCAGTTGTGCGATGCGGTACGTTTTTGTCATTACAGCGGTGTTAAGGTGTATGTTACGCTGAATACCCTTGTATTTGACAGGGAGATACCCTTGCTTGCAAAAGCGATAGAAAATTGCGCAAAAGCGGATGTTGACGCATTCATAGTGCAGGATATGGGCGTTGCAAGGCTCGCCCGGCAAATTGTGCCGGAGCTTCCCTTACACGCTTCGACACAGATGACGGTCAATTCGCCCGAGGGCGCTATAATGGCGAAAGAGCTCGGATTTACCCGTGTTGTTCTGGGCAGGGAATTATCGCTTGCACAGATAAAGGCAATAACGGAAAGCTGCGACATTGAAACAGAGCTTTTCGTACACGGTGCGCTGTGCGTCTGCATTAGCGGTCAGTGCTATATGAGCAGTGTACTCGGCGGACGAAGCGGTAACAGAGGATTGTGCGCTCAGCCGTGCCGACTTGATTTTACAAGCGGCGACAGGCACAATGTGCTGTCGCTTAAGGATCTGTCATTGACGGAAAAATTGCCTGAGCTTGCGAAAGCAGGTATCACCTCGTTCAAGATTGAGGGAAGAATGAAACGTCCGGAATACGTTGCAGGTGCCGTAAATGCCTGCAGGGTGGCTCTTGACGGCGGTACGCCCGACCTTATATCGCTTAAAAACGTATTTTCGAGAAGCGGATTTACAAGCGGATATTTTGATGATGATTTCAAAAATATGCAGGGTGTCCGCACTAAAGACGATGTTACATCGGCAACGTCCAAGGTGCTTTCCGCTATGAAACAGTATTATCATAAGCCTTTCAGACGCTTTCCTGCCGATATTACCGTTAACGTAAAAAACGGACAGCCTGTTAGTTATAAGCTGTCGGCTTGCGGCGTAAGTTCGTCCGCTGTAGGCGATATTCCCGAAAAGGCGGTAAACAGAGCGGTTACTGCGGAATACCTTGAAAATCAGTGCAGTAAGCTTGGCGGTACTGTATATTTTCCGGGAAATATCACTGTAAATGTTGATGACGGGTTATCCGTTTCAGCGGCTCAGCTTAACGAGCTTAGAAGAAAAGCAATTGAAAACGTAAGTGGAAAGATACTCGAAAAAAATTCTCATCATTACAGAATATCGCCTTATATTCCGCTTGACAGTAAGGACGGAAAGAAGATACGCCCCGAATTCAGATGTGAGGTAAATACGCCCTTACAGCTTGAGCAGGTACTTCAGGAGGATGAATATTCATATATTTACGCTCCTATGGGTCTGCTTGACGAAGCTACACCTGATAAATTCAGAATAATCGTTGTTCCTCCGGTATTTCTTGCCGATTGTGAAAGCGATGTATTGAAAAAGCTGTCATTGCTGAAAAAACAGGGATACGAGCATATTGCCGTTCATACGCTTTCGCATATAGGAATAGCAAGAAAGCTCGGTATGAAGGCGCACGGTATGTCAAGACTCAATATTACAAACCGCTATTCACTCAGAGAGTACGAAAAAATGGGACTTAGCGATACTGCACTTTCGTTTGAACTGCTTATGAGCGATGCGGTGTCACTTTGCGCAGACAGTGAGATAAAGACGGGAATAGTCGGCTACGGCAGACTTCCCCTTATGATAACAAGAAGATGTCCGATAAACAACGGCAAGCCCTGCGGAAAAGCCAAAAGAGCGGATTGTCCGCATTATATAACCGACAGGCAGGGAAATAATATGCCGTGTATGTGCAGTGAGAACACTGTCGAGATATTGAATCCCGACAAGCTGTATCTCAGCGACAGACAATCGGAGCTTGCAAAGTTCGATTTCGTATTGCTTAAATTCACAGACGAAACCGATACGGGAGAAGTGCTTGAAATGTATCTTGACGATATAAAGCCGGACGGAAAGCTCACAAGAGGATTATACTACAGAGGAGTTCAATAATGTTCATAAATGTGAAAAAGCTGAACGGCAAGGCAAAGTTACCTGAGCGTGCTACTGCGACAAGCGCAGGTGCGGATCTGTGCGCCTGCATAGATGACGATGTTGTACTGATGCCGGGCGACAGGAAGCTGATACCGACGGGACTTGCGATTGCTGTACCGACAGGATACGGCGGTTTTGTGTTTGCAAGGAGCGGACTTTCCTCAAAATTCGGCGTTTCGCTTGCAAACTGCGTCGGCGTTATCGACAGTGACTACAGAGGAGAGGTAAAGATTTCCGTTATAAATCATTCCGATGAGCCGTATACCGTTAAAAACGGAGAGCGTATTGCTCAGCTTGTCATAATGCCTGTGGATTTATGCGAGTACGGATTGTGCGATGAACTTGATGATACAGAGCGTGGCACGGGCGGATTCGGCTCTACAGGTCGGATGTAATGCAAATTGCATAAATATCCGATAAAATCGGACGATTATTTATGAATATTTAATTCGGCATTTTTGTTGTATGCTTTTTCAAAAAGTGGTATAATAAATATCGAATTGTAAATACGAAACACCCGGAGGTTTGACGAATGTTTTCAAAAGATATAGGTATAGACTTAGGCACAGCCAACACGCTTGTTTATATGAGAGGAAAGGGCATTATAATAAGAGAGCCCAGCGTTGTTGCGGTTGATGTGAAGATGGACAGAGTGCGTTATGTCGGTCAGGAGGCTAAGGACGTTATAGGCCGTACACCCGGCTCTATAGTAGCTGTAAGACCTCTTAAGGACGGCGTTATCGCTGATTTTGATATGACAACAAGTATGCTTCAGGAGTTTATCAGAAAAGCTCTTAAAGGCAGAGCCTTTGCAGGCTCAAGAGTAAGAGTTATCATCTGCATTCCTTCGGGCGTTACTGCTGTTGAACGCAGAGCGGTAAAAGAGGCAACACAGAACGCAGGCGCAAAGCGTGTTTCTATCATTGAAGAACCTATGGCGGCCGCTATAGGCGCAGGACTTCCGGTAGCCGAGCCTACAGGCAGTATGATAGTTGACATCGGCGGCGGCACAAGCGAAGTAGCGGTTATTTCGCTCGGCGGTATTGTAACATCACGTTCCGTAAGAGTAGCAGGCGATGAGTTCGATTCTTCTATCATAAACTACATCAAGAAGAAATATAACCTTCTCATCGGTGAAAGAACAGCCGAGAATATAAAGATTGCAATAGGCTCCGCATATCCCTATGCAGACAATGAGCCTTCAATGGATATAAAGGGCAGAAACCTTCTGAACGGTTTACCCGAAAACATTACCGTAACATCCGAAGAGATAAGAGAAGCACTTTCAGAGCCTCTCAGCCATGTGATTGAGGCAATAAAGGTAACTCTTGAAAAGACCCCTCCGGAGCTTGCCGCAGATATAATAGATCAGGGAATAATGCTTGCAGGCGGCGGCGCACTGCTTAAAGGTCTTGATCTTCTTATCCACGCCGAAACCGGTATGCCGGTAAAGGTTGCCGAAAGACCCCTTGACTGTGTGGCTGACGGTACCGGTAAGGTTATTGAGAACATTGATAAGCTGATTGACGTTCTCACAGACGACGATGCAAGATATTGATTATCCGAAAATATAGTGCTTATGACTAACTGTTTTTTACAGTTAGTCATAATGTGTTATATAAACGTATTCAGACAGCACTGAAAGGTATTGTATGCGTGACTTTTTTAAAGGCTTTAAATTCAAAATAATAGTTTGCGTTTTTGCGTTGGTGCTTGGCGTTGTTATTTATGCTGCGGTTTCGGGCGGTTTTTCCACCTTCCCCGAAAATGTGCTGTCAACAATAGCAAAGCCTTTTGTTTCTGTTTCAAATGCCGTATCGCAGTGGGTCGAAGGCACTTTGGACAAATTTGCAAATGCAGACAGATATAAGTCCGAGAACGAGGAACTTAAAGACAAACTCAACGAACAATACCGTCAGATAATCGAGCTTGAAAATGTCAAGCACGAGAACGATCAGCTTAAAGAAATACTGAAGATAAAAGAAGAAAACTCCGATTTTGAATTTTCTGCACCCTGTAATATAATCGCACATAATTCTAATGATGCGTATGCAGGCTTCACTATCGACAGAGGCTCTGATGACGGAATTTCACTTTACGACCCCGTAATGACTTCAAACGGACTTATAGGTATGGTGAGCGAAATAGCGCCAAATTACGCAAAGGTATCTACCATACTCTCCGATGAGATAAACGTTGGTGTAATGACCTTTGACAGCAAGGTTACCGGTATACTTGACAACGATATAAAGAATGCCAATGAGGGTAACTGCCTTATGAGCTATATTACTAAGGACAGCGGCATCAAGAAAGGCGAGATAGTAAAATCCGTTGCCGGTGTTGTTTTCCCGGGAAATCTTCTTATAGGAACTGTCGAAAAGGTATATGATGACGAAAACGGACTTTCCGTTCATGCGGTTATAAAGCCTGCTGTCGATGTCCGTACAATAACCGATTGTGTTGTAATAACTGATTTCAAAGGGCAGGGTGTTGTTGACTGATGAAATTCAGAATTCTCAGATATTCTGCCATGACACGCAGAGAGATTTTTAAAAGTATTGCAAAGTGGGTGCTTTTTTCACTTGTTTTGCTGGTGTCATACACAATTGAAGTGACTATGCCGTTTGCGTCATGGCAGCCCTATCTTACGCTTACGACAGCTGTTGCTGTGTCGTTTTTCGGCGAAGAACTGAGCGGTGTTGTCTTTGCGGCTTTTGCAGGGATGATGCACGATCTTGCGATGGGCTCGCTGTTCGGGTTTACGTCGATATGGCTGATGCCGTGCTGTCTTTTTGTTACTCTGCTTGTTGTAAACCTTATTCACAGAAATATTCTGAACTTTCTCTGGATGAATCTGACCGCAGTTATTCTGGTGCAGTCTGCGGAGCTTTTATTCAAATATATAATATGGAGAAACCCCGACATTGATGTAGTGCTGATTAATTATGTGCTTCCCGCTTTAATAGCGACCGTAATTCTGTCCGCACCGCTTTATTTGATAATCAGACAGATAAACAAAAAACTGGGAGTCGAAAATAATACCGATGATATTCTGACCGCTTTTGAAGATGTCGAAGACGATGAAGACAAAGTAAGATATTAACGGAGGGCGGAGTGAGCAAACTTAGCAGACAGATAAGAAATCTGGTTTTTGTACTTGTTGTTGTGATATTATCCTTTGCCTGCGCTATTGAGCTTTTGCAGATACAGATAGTTGACGGTGAGTATTATAAAGACCAGACAGCAAACACATATACGGCAAATCAGACTGTGCAGGCGGCACGAGGTCAGATTTTTACCAAGGATGGCAAGGTAGTAAATACCAACAGACTGGTATATAAGATAATTGTGCAGAAGGCGTTCTTTAAATCAGGCACAGAAAACGATGTCATTGCAAAAACGCTGAAAATACTTCAGAATAACGATCAGAAGTGGATAGATACTCTTCCCGTCAGCAAAACTACGCCTTATAAATTTACGGGCGATGATGACGAAATAGATACGCTGCGTTCAAAGCTGGAGCTTGGAGTTTATGCGACTGCAGAAAACTGCATGAATGCACTGTACGAAAAATTCGAGATTTCAGATTCTTACGGACAGGAAATGCGCAGGTACATTGCAGGTGTACGCTATGAAATGCTTATCCGTGATTTCTCTTATCAGAACCGTTATACTTTGGCTGAGGATGTTTCCGTTCAGACGGTAATAGAACTCAAAGAGCAGAGTTTTATGCTTGGCGGAATTGATATAATAGAAGAAGCTATACGTCAGTATGACGGCAAGGATTTCATTCCTCAGGTGGTCGGAAGAATAGGCGCTATTTCGGCGGATGAATATGCCGAATTGTCCGATAAAGGCTACAGCCTTAACGATACCACGGGTAAATGGGGCATCGAGAGCGCTATGGAAAGCACTCTCAGAGGTCAGAACGGAATACGCTCCATTACAAGAGATTCATCAGGTATGGTGGTTTCAGACGAAATAACAAAGGCGGCAACGGCAGGCAATTCCGTAAGGCTGACTATAGAAAGCGATTTCCAGAACGATGTTCAGGCGATTCTTGAAAACCATATAAAATGGCTCCATTACAATAACGATCCTACACGAGGAAACAAGGTAGACGCAGGCGGCGTAGTTGTCCTTGACGCAAAGACCGGTGCCGTTCTTGCAATGGCAAACTATCCCAACTACGATATAAATAATTATATTGATCTTATCAATAATCCGAAAGACCCGAATCCGACCTACAACAGATGTATATACGGTCTTTATCGTCCCGGCTCAGCCTTCAAGACAATAACGGCGACCGCCGCACTTGTTTCGGGTATTGCCAACGAGAACACGGAGGTTTACTGCGGCGGTATCTACACATATTACGACGACTATCAGCCCGGTTGTATCATGGGCTTTGTCGGCGATGTTACGGTAAGAACCGCACTGAGATATTCGTGTAATATCTATTTCTATGATATGGCTCGTCAGATGGGCATTGATTATCTTGCAAAAGTTGCAGGATGGTTCGGTGTCGGTCAGGACCTCAACCTTGAAATAGGCGGGGCGACAGGCAATATGAGTACGCCCGAATACATTGAATCGCTCGGCGGAACATGGACGCCCGGCTCGACTATACAGGCAGGTATAGGACAGCTCGAAACGACCGTAACACCTCTTAATCTCGCCGTGATAGCACTTACGCTCGCAAACGACGGCACACGCTATCAGCCGTATCTCGTTGACAGTGTCACAAGCTATGACGGTACAAAGACAATAAAGAAAACAGAGCCTACTGTAGCGTATAAAATAGATGCCGATAAGCATATATTTCAGGTAGTGCGTGAAGGTATGATAATGGTTGCGGACGATGTACAGTGGCCTATGGGCTCAGGTATAACACAGCTTGCGGATCTGCCCTACGGCGTAGCGATAAAAACAGGTACGCCTCAGGTAACCGCAGATACGTTCAACTCAACGATTCTCGGATATTATCCCGCAGAAGACCCTCAGATATGTTTCGGTATCGTTCTTGAAAAGGGCGAGTTCTCCAGACTTATGGTTAGAAATATCATCGAGTCATATTTCTACAATAACTATAAGCCGGTTACAAACGAAAAGGGTGATATTATTCTTCCGTGGGGCGGTCAGAGTACCAACACTCCGGGAAGACCTGCAAGGGGAGAGGCTGATAAAAACAATTCAGATACCTCAGGCAGTACAAACAACTGACAATTATTATGCAGTATGCACAAAAAAACGAGCGTAAAACATATTGATTTAACAAATTTTGATTTTTTTCACTTAAAAGTCTTTATTTATGCTCGCTTTTATGGTACAATAATAACAATTAGAACAATGATAAGCAAATTATGCGTATCAGCGCAAGGAGAGCGAATTTTATGTCACAGATTATAGCAGTAACCGCAGGTAAGGGCGGAACAGGTAAATCCACCACTTCGGCAAACGTTGCTCGTGGGTTAGCCGCATTAGGCAAAAGAACACTTCTCGTTGAGCTCGACTTCGGATTAAGATGTCTTGATATAATGCTCGGCATCAAGGATAAAGTAAAGCATGATATAGGTGAGTACCTTGAAGGAAAGATAGATATTCTTACTGCAACAACAAAGGTTGAAACAGTAGAGAATTTATATCTTGTCTGTGCTACGAGAAACCCGTTCATGGACATAAATCCCGAAAAGATTATGGGCGTTTGCGAAGAAATGCGTCAGCATTTCGATTACATAATCATCGACACGGCAGGTGTAGGAAGCTCGGTGTTCAGCGTTATCAAGGCGGCTGAACTGATACTTATGGTTACTACGCCCGATACAGTATGTGTCCGTGACGGTGCTATTCTTTCTGACTTCTTATATGTAAAGAACTGTACAAATCAAAGACTTATCATAAATAAGGTAAGCCAGAACTTCAAGGACGAAGAAATTCTCTACGACCTTGATGAAGTTATGGACTCTGTAGGTATACAGCTTCTTGGCGTTGTGCCTGAGGACAACAATATCAAGGTGTGCGGAGCAAAGGGTATGCCTTTACCTCCGACTTGTCCCGGTGCTAAGGCTTATGCCGCTATCGCAAGGAGAATACTTGGGGAAGATGTACCGCTTACTATTAATATCAACTGATAACATCAGGGACGGTACGAAAAGTTAAGAAAAAGAGGTATAATATGAATATTGCACTAATTGCTCATGATTCAAAGAAGGAACTGATGGTTCAGTTCTGTATAGCGTATTGCGGCGTACTGAGCCGACATAATCTATGCGCTACCGGTACTACCGGCAAGCTCGTATCAGAGGCAACGGGGCTTCATATTCAGCGTTATCTCAGCGGTTCTCAGGGGGGAGATCAGCAGATAGCCGCACGAATTTCATGTAATGAGATAGATGTGCTGATTTTCTTCAGAGATCCTTTAAATGCTAAAGCGTACGAGCCTAATGAAATGAATCTTTTGCGTCTTTGCGACGTTCATAATATTCCGCTTGCTACGAATATAGCTACAGCTGAAGCGCTTATTCACGCTCTTGAAAGAGGCGATCTTGACTGGCGTGAAATTGTCAGAGGATAAAGTAATTATGCAGGCGTACTTATGTACGCCTTTTTTATGCAGAAAAACGAAAGGAACAACAAAAAGATGGAGTTAGTAACCAAAAAACCCAGAGGAACAGAAGATAAACTGCCAAAGGAAATATATAAGTGGCACACTGTTGAGAAAATTGCAAGAAATGTAGCAGAGGCATACGGCTGTAAGGAGATTCGTACACCTACGTTTGAGCACACCGAGCTTTTTCAGCGAGGAGTAGGCGGCACTACCGACGTTGTACAGAAGGAAATGTACACCTTCAACGATAAGAAGGGCAGAAGCATAACGCTGAAGCCTGAGGGTACAGCAGGCGCTGTCCGTGCCGTTATCGAAAACGGACTTCTTAATGATGTGCTTCCGCTTAAAACATATTATTTCACACGTTGCTTCAGATATGAAGCTCCGCAGAGCGGCCGCCTCCGTGAATTCAATCAGGTCGGAATCGAATATTTCGGCACTGCTTCGCCTGCGGCTGACGCTGAAGTTATCGCACTTGCAAATGACATTATCAAAAGTCTTGGCGTAAAGAACATAAGCCTTGAGATAAACAGTATAGGCTGTCCTAAGTGCCGTGCGGAATACCACAAGGCACTGAAGGAATATTATTCTCAGTATAAGGATCAGCTTTGCGGCACCTGCCTCGAAAGACTTGACCGCAATCCTATGAGATTGCTCGACTGCAAGAGCGAGATATGCAGCAGCTTCAAGAAGGACGCTCCCATGATACTTGATTATCTTTGCGATGATTGCAGGGAACACTTCGAAAATGTAAAGAAACGTCTTGATGTACTCGGAGTATCCTATACCGTAAATCCTCTGATAGTGCGTGGACTTGACTACTACACAAATACCGTATTTGAGTTCATCTCGAATGAGATCGGTTCGCAGGGCGCTGTATGTGCAGGCGGCAGATACAACGGACTTGTAGAAGAGATAGGCGGAAACAGCGTTCCCGGACTCGGATTTGCTATGGGTCTTGAGCGTATCATAATGGTAATGGAAAATCAGAAGCTGGAATTTGAGCCTGAAAAGAAGTGCGACCTTTATATAGCTTCATTTGACGATGAAACAAGCATATACGCAATGGAACTTGTTCAGAAGCTCCGTGAGGAAGGCTTCTGGGCTGAGTGTGATATTTCCGGCAGAAGCTTCAAGGCTCAGATGAAGTACGCAAATAAAATAGGCGCTACTTACTGTATGGTAATAGGCGGCGATGAGATGAATACCAAATCCGCAAAGCTCAAGCGTATGTCTGACGGCACTGAAACGCCCGTAACACTGGATGATAAATTCAGCGAGAAGCTCAACACTATGATACTTGAAATAGTATAATGTTCACCTTAGCTTGAAATTATGAACGATACATGGAATCCGTGGCACGGTTGCAGGAAAATCAGCGACGGATGTAAAAACTGTTACGTCTACAGACGTGACGCACAATACGATATAGACAGCACGGCAGTAGTGAAAAACAAAACGTTTTACGCTCCTGCCGAGCGTTATAAATACGGTAATTATAAAATGGTTCCGGACGGCAATATCATTTATACCTGTTTCACCTCCGACTTCTTTCTTGATGAGGCGGATAAATGGCGTGATGAGTGCTGGCAGATGATAAGACAGCGTCCTGAGGTAACATTTCTGATAATAACAAAGCGTATCCACAGATTTTCGAAGTGTACCCCTGCCGATTGGGGCGAGGGATACGACAATGTTCATATCTGCTGTACCTGTGAAAATCAGAAAATGGCAGATTTTCGCCTGCCGATATTTCTGAAAGCCCCGATAAAACACAAGTCAATTATATGCGAGCCTTTGCTCGAACATATTGATTTAAGCCCGTATCTCGACAAGTCGCAGATAACTGAGGTGGTTGTCGGCGGCGAATCCGGAAACGAAGCGAGAGAATGTAATTATGACTGGATTCTCAGCATCAGAGAGCAGTGCATAGATGCAGGTATTGACTTTCATTTTCGGCAGACGGGCGCAAGGTTTGTCAAAGACGGCAGGCTTTACAGGATAGAAAGAAAATTTCAGCACTCACAGGCACGCAAGGCAAATATTGATGTTGTTTTCAAAACTGTTTGACATTTTGTTATTGCGGTGTTATAATTAACTTGTGTTTTTATACACTACTAAAGACCGCTCTCGTATGGCGGCTTAACGGAGGAAAAACAATGATAAAAGTTACACTGAAAGACGGCAGCGTAAAGGAACTTGAAAGTGCTTGTTCCGTATTTGACGTTGCAAAGGAAATAAGCCCTCGTCTTGCAAAGGCGGCTTGCGTTGCAAAGATTGACGGCGATATCAAGGATCTGCGTACTGTAATTGACAGCGACTGCACACTTGAAATACTTACATTTGACGATGAAGACGGTAAGAAAGCGTTCCGTCACACTGCATCTCACATTCTGGCACAGGCTGTCAAAAGACTTTACCCTGAGGTAAAGCTGGCGATAGGTCCTGCTATAGATAACGGATTCTATTACGATTTTGATAAAGATACTCCCTTTATGCCTGAAGATCTCGAGGCAATTGAAGCAGAGATGAAGAAGATAGTAAAGGAAGATTTAAAACTCGAACAGTTTGAAATGGCTCCTGCAGATGCTATTAAGTATCTCAAGGAGATTGACGAGCCTTACAAGGTTGAACTTTGCGAGGAACACGCAGGCAAGAACGAGCCTATATCCTTCTATAAGCAGGGCGAATTCACAGATTTATGCGCAGGTCCTCACCTTATGTCAACAGGCTATGTAAAGGCATTCAAGCTGACAAGCTGCACAGGCGCTTACTGGAGAGGCAGTGAAAAGAACAAGATGCTCTCCCGTATCTATGCCACAGCATTCCCCAAGGCATCAGAGCTTGAGGCATACCTCAATATGATTGAAGAAGCGAAGAAGCGTGACCACAGAAAGCTCGGCAAGGAACTTGAACTGTTCACTATTATGGACGAGGGTCCCGGATTCCCGTTCTTCTTACCTAAGGGTATGACGCTCAAGAATACTCTTATTGATTACTGGCGTCAGATACACACCCGTGACGGCTATGTTGAGATTTCCACTCCTATAATGCTTAATCGTCAGCTTTGGGAAACATCGGGTCACTGGGATCATTACAAAGAGAATATGTATACAACTGTAATTGACGATACAGAGTTTGCCATAAAGCCTATGAACTGCCCGGGCGGAATACTTGTATACAAGTCAAAGCCCCGTTCATACAGAGATTTACCTATTAGAATGGGCGAACTCGGACTTGTTCACCGTCACGAAAAGTCAGGCGCACTTCACGGCCTTATGCGTGTAAGATGCTTCACACAGGACGATGCGCATATCTTTATGACTCCCGATCAGATTACGGACGAGATAAAGGGCGTTGTAAGACTTATTGACGAGGTTTACAAGCTGTTCGGATTCAAGTATCACGTTGAGCTTTCAACACAGCCCGAAGACAGTATGGGCAGTCAGGAAGACTGGGATATGGCTACAGAGGGTCTGCGTAAGGCTCTTGACAGTCTTGGACTTCCTTACGTTGTAAACGAGGGCGACGGTGCATTCTACGGTCCTAAGATTGACTTCCATCTTGAAGACTCGCTCGGCAGAACGTGGCAGTGCGGTACTATCCAGCTTGACTTCCAGCTGCCTATGAGATTTGAACTTGAATACACAGGTGCGGACGGCGAAAAGCACAGACCTATTATGATTCACCGTGTTGTATTCGGCTCTATCGAAAGATTTATCGGTATCCTGACCGAACATTTTGCAGGTGCGTTCCCGATATGGCTTGCTCCCGTACAGGTTGAGCTTATGCCTATTGCCGACCGTCACAACGAGTTTACATCAAAGGTTGCCGCAGAGCTTAAGAAGCGTGGCATAAGAGTAGAGGTTGACGGCAGAAGCGAGAAGATAGGCTTCAAGATTCGTGAAGCACAGCTTCAGAAGATTCCTTATATGCTTGTTATAGGCGATAAGGAGGTTGAAACAGAAAACGTTTCTATCCGTTGCCGCAAGCGTGGCGATATCGGTACAATGTCGGTATCTGATTTCTGCGATATGGTAGAAAAAGAGATAAGAGAAAAGACTATCATTACCGATTGATAGCTTAAAGGAGGTCTTATTATGGATCTTACTTCTTACATTGCGAGTATGTCTGTCAGTATGGCACAGGCAAACGTAGCACAGAGCGTTTCCACAGCAATGCTGTCAAAGAGCATCGACAGCATCGAGCAAAGCGGGGCAGAGGTGGTTGATCTTATAAACAGCGCCGATATTCCGCCTGCCGGAGTAACAGGACACGTTCTGAATATCAAAGCATAATTTTTGAAAACTGCCGATCTTTCGGCAGTTTTTCTTTTTCCCCTCTTGACATGGAGTTGACTCCATGTGATAATATAGAAGCACCGAAAGGACGTGATATATTATGACTATTTCAGAAGTCAGCAAAAAGTACGATATTTCAACCGACACGCTCCGCTACTATGAACGTATCGGCTTACTGCCCCCTGTTCCGAGAACAAAGAGCGGTCTGCGTGATTATGACGAGAATTCCTGCAAATCCGTAGAGTTTATCAAGTGTATGCGTAACGCAGGACTTCCCATTGAGGCACTTATAGAATATATGACCCTTTTCAAAGAGGGTGACTCTACCGCAGAAGCCCGTATGGCGATACTCATCGAACAGCGTGAGGCTCTTATAAACAGGATTGAAGAAATGCAGAGTACGCTTTCCCGCCTTGACAAGAAAATCGAAATGTACAAGGGTATGTGTTCGCCCGGTTGTTGCGGTAACAAGTAGGATTATAAAAACAGCGCCCGTGTAAAGCCACACAGACGCTGTTTTTATATGCATTTTTAAATCTTCGTATCATCAAGCACTTCCTGTATCTCCTTTTCCGATACGGTGAGATACCCTTGAATAAATGAATTCAGTACGTTTCTGTACGCACCCACAGGATTGTCGAAAACCCTCTTTTCCATCTGTTCGGCGCTTTCCTTTGTCGGAGCGTAGATTTTAAGCTCCATAAGATCCGTTCCGCCCATCTCGTTTATAAACCGTATGCAAAGCTGATAGCCGCCTTGCTCGACCTTTACTATCTCGGTCTTGACGGTTTTTTCGAGCCGTGAATGTGAAGTGATTTTCTTTGCGTAGTATATCGTGTCCTCCCTTATCGAAAGGGGAATAGTGTAAGCAAGCTCGATAGCGAGATATTCGCTCTTCGCCGTTGGCAGACAGGTTTCGTCATTGCCGGCTTTTTCGCAGATTATAAGACCCTTATCTTCCATATCGAAAAGACAGCAGATAAGATCGAAATACATTACAAAATCGTGGTCGACCGTGCATCGCATAAGCTCGTCTTTTGTGATACTGCCGACCTTGTACAGAATATATGCCACAAGCACCTCAATGTCCTTGCGGTCATAGAGCGTGTATTTAGGAACCGGTATACTCATATTGCTCCTCCTTTCAGATATGAACGTCAGATAACATAAGATAAAATCGCAAGGTTTGCCGCCGACTCAATGCAGGGTACAGCCCTCGGAACGATGCAGGGATCGTGCCTGCCCTTGATACCAAGCGTTTCTTCCGTCATAGTGGTATAATCAACTGTTTTCTGCGGACGGGCGATTGACGGGGTAGGCTTCATCGCAACACGGAATACTATAGGCATACCGCTTGTGATACCGCCTAAAATGCCTCCGTGGTTATTCGTCCTTGTCCTGATTTCGCCATTTTCAATGCAGAACTCGTCATTGTTGTTACTGCCGTACATATTCGCAACATCAAAGCCTGCGCCGAATTCAATGCCCTTGACAGCAGGCACGCCGAATACCGCCTGTGAAATCCTGTTTTCGATGCCGTCGAACATAGGCGAGCCTATGCCTGCAGGAAGTCCGACCGCCGCATATTCGATAATTCCGCCTACCGAATCGAGCTTTGCCGCCGCACCTGCTATAACATCTCTCATCTGCTGTTCAACATCAGTATTGATAAGCGGAAGATAGCGGCTTCTGACCTGCTTTAATTGCTCGGCATTCACGTTCACAGGGTCAAAGCGTTCATCGCCTGCGTCCATTATTGACAGGATATGCGCCCCTGTGGTTATCCCCTTGCTTTCGAGTATCTGCGATGCTATCGCTCCCGCAAAAACCAGCGGTGCGGTAATTCTTCCCGAAAAATGTCCACCGCCACGCAGATCGTTACTGCCGTTATAACGCACATATCCCGTATAATCGGCGTGACCGGGTCGTGCAAGGTGGCTCACGCTCTTATAATCAGCCGAATGCTGATCTGTATTCTGTATCACAGCGCAAAGGGGAGTGCCTGTCAGCACACCGTCCACCATTCCCGATACTACATTCGGAAAATCCTTCTCACTGCGCATTGTGCTTGTGCCGTCTTTCTTCGGCGCTCGTCTTGCCATAAAGTCAAGCACAGCGTCAAAGTCGATTCCGATTCCGCCCGGAAGCCCGTCTATCACAACACCGATAGCCTTTCCGTGCGATTCGCCGAATATTGAAACTGAAAGCTCTCCGAATTTAAACGCTGATGACATCTGCTATACCTCCGAGCGCCCTGAAATCGTCAAAAAATCCCGGATAGGATTTGTTTGTACATTCTGCGCCTTTTATAATTACCTCGCCTGTTGATCTTGTAGCCGCAACAGCGCCTGCCATTGCTATCCTGTGATCGTTATAATTGCGTACCGTACCGCCCTTGAACTCTTCAACAGGGAATATTTCAATGCTGTTTTCCGTAGAAATTGCTTTACCGCCTAAATCGTTTATAAGCTCTGTGGTGGCGGCAAGACGGTCGCATTCCTTGATGCGTAATCTCTCGCAGTTGATTATCCTGCACGGCTTTTCCCAGAAGCTCATCATCACCGCAATCGCAGGAACGAGGTCGGGAATATCCGATGCGTCTATTACCGACAGATCGCCGCCGTTTCTGAATTTTTCGGCAATGTCAACTATAGCCTTATCACCCTGCACGCTGTTCAGGTTGAGATTTGTAAGCTCTATATCCGAGCCTGCACAGTTTGCCGCAAGAAAAAACGCACTCTGCGACATATCGGCCTCCACTGTGCAATTATGCGGCTGATACTTCTGACCGCCTTTTATAAAATAACCGTTCTCTGTTTCGCAAACCCCGACCCCGAACTGCTTCATGCAATCTATTGTAATATTGACATAAGGCTTAGACTCAAGACGGGTAGTAAGAATTATCTCGCTGTCCTTTGAAAGCACAGAGAGTGCGAACAGTAGCCCCGTTATAAACTGCGATGAAACACTTCCGTCAATATAATACTTTCCGCCGCTTAACTTGCCCTTGACCCTGTACGGCATTGAAAGCGTTTCGAACACAGCGCCGTTTTCCGTCATAGGCTCAATCAGCGGCGTAATAGGTCTTTCGGGGAGTTTTCCTCTGCCCGTAAATTCCGCTTCACAGCCGAAAGCCGAGAATATCGGTATCATAAATCTTAGCGTTGAGCCGCTTTCAAAGCAATCCACTGCGGCTTTTTCTGAGGGTTGAGTTATTCCCGTAATGTCATAACTGCCGTCTTTGCCGTTTATTTTTGCGCCGAGTGCCGTTAATGCGTTTATTGTTGCGTGCAGGTCCATACACTCAAGCAGGTTATCTATATGCGTCGTACCGTCACAAAAAGCCGCACATATAAGCATCCTGTGAGAAATGCTCTTTGACGGCGGCACTATCAGCTTTCCGCTGAGTTTTGACGGTGTTATTTTTATATCCATTGTGTTCCACCCTTGATATACGTTTATCTAATTAATAATACTATAAAACAGCCCAAAAGTCAAGAAAATCACACTCCGGTAACACAAAAACCCTCCCCGAAATCCCGGAGAGGGTAGTTGTCATTAAATTGTCTCGCATCCGATACGAGTAAATCTTAAAGCCCACATCCGATAAAATCCGATGTATAGGGCAGTGATTATCTCTTTGAGAACTGGGGAGCACGACGTGCAGCCTTTAAGCCGTACTTCTTTCTTTCCTTCATTCTGGGGTCACGAGTTAAGAAGCCTGCCTTCTTGAGTACGGGACGAAGCTCGTCGCTGTACTGAAGTAAAGCTCTTGAAAGGCCGTGGCGGATAGCGCCTGCCTGACCTGTAACACCGCCGCCTGCAACTGTGCAGACAATGTCAAACTTCTCTGTTGTTCCTGTAAGAGCGAGAGGCTGACGAACGATGAGCTTTAATGTCTCAAGACCGAAATAATCGTCGATGCCACGACCGTTTACAGTAATAACACCGCTGCCGGGATAAACACGTACTCTGGCAACTGAGTGCTTTCTTCTACCTGTTCCGTAGTAATAAGGCTTTGATTCGTACATTGTTATCCCTCCTTAATATTTGAATTCTTCGGGCTTCTGAGCGCCGTTCTTGTGCTCTGCACCTGCATAAAGACGCATTCTTGTTGCGGCCTTTCTGCCAAGTGTGTTGTTGGGGAGCATACCCTCAATTGCGAGCTGCATAGCCTTTTCGGGCTTCTCGCTCATGAGCTTGCTGTACTGTACTTCCTTAAGGCCGCCGATGTAGCCGGTGTGCCATCTGTAGTACTTGTTCTCAAGCTTGTTGCCTGTTAAAACTGCCTTTGCGCAGTTAATTATGATTACATGATCGCCACAGTCGCAGTGAGGTGCGTATGTGGGCTTGTGCTTACCACGGAGAATGTGAGCAGCCTTTGCAGCAACACGGCCGAGGGGCTTTCCTGCTGCATCGAGAATATACCACTTACGTTCAACTGTTTCAGCTTTAGGCATAAATGTTGACATTCTGATTCTTCCTTTCAATTACTCTTGAGGTTTGACCTCTGTTTGATTATTTTCACAACGTTTAATATTATAGCCATCCGTCAGTCTTTTGTCAAACGATTTTTCACGCAAAATCTAAATATATATCTATTTCTCTTTAAATCTCTTTAAATATCACTGTTTCTCTCTATTTCTCTCTTACGATTTCACTTTATTTCAGCCTGTTGCAAATAAGTACGTTTTTCTTGATATTTTGCTGTTATACTTTTGTTTTTGCCGTAAGGCTCTTTTACCGTTTCATTATCAGCTGTCAGCTGTAAAAGCAGGATAAAGCGCTGTAAAAACACATTTTCGGTAATATGTAATCTCGTTTATCCCGATTCATCTTGCAATTAATGCTGTTTTGTGCTATTCTGAATGTTATAATAATAAAAGGAGCAACGCTAATGACGCAATATCACAATATCCCGCCCGTGTACGACAAAAACAGCCGTATACTTATATTAGGCTCGTTTCCGTCCGTGAAGTCAAGGGAGGCGCAGTTTTTCTACGGACACCCTCAGAACCGTTTCTGGAAGGTGATGTCGGCGGTTCTTAGTTGCGACCTGCCTGTAACGGTACAGCAGAAGAAGCTGATGCTGTTAAGTCATAATATCGCAGTATGGGATGTTATCGGTTCGTGTGAAATAACAGGCTCGTCCGATGCCACCATAAGCTCGGTAGTCCCGAACGATATAGCCGGACTTGTTGCCGAAACTTCCGTTACAAGAATTTTTGCAAACGGTGCGACCTCTTATAAAATGTATAAGCGATATTGCCGTGACAATGTCGGAATAGAAGCCGTAAAGCTGCCGTCAACCAGCCCTGCAAACGCAGCTTTCTCGCTTGAACGGCTCATATCCGTATGGAAATCTCAGATTCTGTCACAGTAGCTTATGGTAATATTCCGCTCCTTTGCGTTCTTTATCAGATGGTCAAGCCTTATAAGTATCGCCTTTTCTTCATAGACGATTGCTTCGATTTTTTCGGGGTCTGTTTCCATATCGAAAAGCTGACGTGTCTTTTCAAGCCTGCTTTGAAGATACTCCAGCCGCGAACGCATTTCTTCGGCTTCGCTGAAAGTATGCTCCTTGCTTTCCGCTTTAAATAATCTGCAAAAATACAAGCACATAAAATGCCCGTCCTTTCAAAGAGTTTTTACATTCTATGAAAGTGACGGGCTTAAAATTACTGACAGAGCCTTTCTATTGCTTTTGCGAAAATTACCGTGTTGTCGAGAAGCTCCTCAACAGGCACGAATTCGTCCGCACCGTGTATCCTGTAATCCGTGTCGGGATGTTCAACGCCGAAGGCGACACCGCCCTCGATCCCGTGTACATAAGTTCCTCCGCCGATAGCTATACATTCGCCTTTTTTGCCCGTATGCTCCTCGTATACATCAAGAAGCGTCTTTACAAGAAAGCTGTCGGGAGAGGCATAATGAGCGTTTGTTCCTGTAAACTCCGCTATTGAAATACCCGTGCCGTCTACGGCATTTTCCAGCTTGCTTTTCAGCTGAGATAATGTCATACTCATCGGAAATCTTATGTCGGTATTAAAGGCAAGTCTGCCGTTTTCAGCGTTTATAAGGCTTAAAACGCAGGTAAGCGCACCCGATTTATCCTCGCGGGCAATCCCCAGTGAAGAACCGTCTGTTTCTCCGTATGGATAACGTTTCAGAATATCACCGAGCAGTGTTTTGGTTTCGTCCTTAATATCGAGCATCACAAGCATTTCGAGCATTGCTGTTATTGCATTTTTCGCCCTTTGCGGAGTAGATGCGTGAGCAGATTCGCCCTTGCAGATAACTTTTATACCGTTTCCCGTCTGTTCTGCGGTAAAGCAACAGCTGTTCTTATTATTTGCAATATATGAACAAACAGCCTCCTCGTGCTTTGAAGCGATAACTGCGTAACACTCGGCAGGAACGGCGTTTATCACCTGTCCGCCGCTGATTTCCAAAATGTCGTCATTGCTCATTTGTGCCGTGTACTGTGTCCTTGCCATACCTTTTTCGCAGTTTATAAGCGGATAGGATGCATCGGGAGTAAACACCATCGAAGGCATTTCGTCATTTCTGAGATAATATTCAATATCGGCAGAGCCGTTTTCCTCGTTTGTACCGAATATCAGCCGTACACCCTTTGACAGCTTTACCCCAAGCTCTTTTATGCTGTACAGAGCGTAAAGTGCGGATACCGCAGGTCCTTTATCGTCGGTAACACCTCTGCCGTAGAGGATACCGTCCTTTTCGGTGACCTTAAACGGATCATACGTCCAGCCTTTACCGGCGGGAACAACGTCAAGGTGGCACAGCACCGCAAGAGAAGGCTTGCTTTCGCCGTCGGGAAGATAGTCGGCCGTTGCGTAATAATTTTCACGGTTATTTACCGTAAAGCCCATTTCTTTGGCTTTGTCAAGCATTATTCCGAGTGCCTTTGCAGGCTCTTTTCCAAAGGGAAAATTTACTTCCGCTTTTCCTTCTATGCTCGGCACTTCTACAAGCATTGACAGCAGAGATATAATATCTTCTTTGTTTTTCTCCGCAAAATTTCTGTATTTACTGTTATCCATTCCGACACTTCCTTTTGATTTTGTATCATTATTATACTACTCCGAGCCGAAAAGGTCAATTAATTCATTTGACATTTTTTGTGAAGTATGGTATACTAATTAAAATATCTATATGCTTCAGGGAGGATACCCTATGAGTGCAAAAACCCCTATCGGCAGTAATTTAAAGCTGTTCAGAGCAAAGAAAAAACTTCTTAAGGATTTTATAACCAATGACCCTTATCTTTCGGGAGAACTGGGCAATTATAAACACGGCACACTTTTCAGACACGACATTGTATTTGTAAGCATAACCGACGGAAGTCATACCGCCGATTTGTTCACGGGAGAGGGCGAGGACTTTTCGTCGGCATTCGCCTCGGCTATGAACAGTGCCGAAAAGTACGTTTCGGATAATGATATTGATCCGCTGTGGGTAAAGGTTGACTGTGTAAACAGCTGTAAGATCTGTACCCGTGCGGAATTTGAGGAAGAAATACGCTCAAGCCGTGAATTTTTCTTCAAAAAAGGCGTCAGCTTCGATACAGGCTTTGAAACCGCACTTCTTGAAGCACAGCTCAATTGCTGCGGACTTATAAACTATAAGAACGGCACTCTTGACGATAATAAAATCAGGGATTTCCTCAGCAGCCGCACCACCCTTGAATCAATCCCCGACAATGTGTTATCGTTTACAACAGTCGGATATATCTGTGATGAAAACAAAAAGCTGTACAAGCTATATCCCGATGAGGAAAACTACGGCAGAAGAATTGTGCCGGAGCTGACAAAAGACGATATTAAGCAGGTCATAGAAACGTCATCGGTATATCTTGCGAATGCTGTCAAAGATAACGGGCAGTTTGATTACGGCGTAAATCCCGTGAACGATTTTCATTTCGTTACATATAACATACTGCGTCATTCCGGTACTATCTGGAGTCTTATAATGCAGTACGACACCACAAAGGACGAGAAGCTCGTGCCGAAGATTGAAAGCACGATAGACTTCCTTATGCAGAGCATAGAATATTCCGACAGCGACCACGCCTATCTTGTAGAGCGTAAGTCGGATGAAATAAAACTCGGCGGTAACGCTATCGCTATAGTGACCTTGTCCACCTATGCCGCCGTATTTGACAGCGACAGGTATGATAAGCTGATAGCCGCTCTTGCAAACTCTGTTCTTGATATGCAGGAAGAGGACGGCAGCTATTATCACGTTTTATCATTCCCCGATTTTCAGCGCAAGGAACGTGACAGAATCGTGTACTATGACGGCGAGGCGACATTTGCACTTGCGAGAGCGTACAGTATCACAAAAGACAACCGTTATCTTGATGCCGCAGAAAAAGCGCTCGATTATTTCATCAAGAATGATTATACACGTTTTTGCGACCACTGGATAGCGTATGCGGTAAACGAGGTCACTATCCACGACCCGAAGGAACGCTATCTGAACTTCGGCCTTAAGAATGCAAACGATAATCTGAACAAGATTTTCAATCAGGATACGACCTTCCATACATTTCTTGAGCTTCTTATGGCGGCTTTCAGCCTTTATGAGAGGATAAAAGAGAAGAATATATATGTGTCATATATGCAGAGATTCAACTTTGAAGCGTTTATAAGGACGATTTACCGACGCGCGCATTATATGCTTGGCGGCTATCTCTATCCCGAGATAGCAATGTATATGAAGGTGCCGGAATCGGTAGTATACACTTTCTGCGTGCGTCATGACAGCTACAGAATAAGAATAGACGATGTTCAGCATTATATCGGCGGTTATTATAATTTCTACAGAAATTTTGACAAGCTGAACGAATATTACAAGCAAATCACAGATAAGCCGAAAACACGGCAGAGCGAAACGCCCGTAGACAGCGAGAGAGCCTCGTTTGTCAACTGGATACTCAGCAATATCTGATTTTGAGAGGATAGCTTATGAACTTCATGCAACTTCGTGAAAGACAGCCGAAATTCCCCGTTACCGTAAAGACAGGAGAGGGAGTAGTAGAGCTTATCTGGAATAAAATTGAATATGCTGACGGCTACCGTGTGTTTGCGTCGCCTGTCGGCAAGAATCATTTTGTCGGTGTAATTAACGTAAAAGGCACTACCGCCGTGATGAAAAAACGTGCGAACGGCGTTCCTATGCAGTATAAGGTCAAGGCGTTCAGAATTGCGGACGGTCCGGATAATTTTTTCGGAGAGTCCGAAATTGTCATAGCGTGTCCGCTTGAAACTCCACGCAGACTAACCGCAATAGTCGGAAGCGACGGTATATGCACATTGTCCTGGAGATACAACTCGCAGTGTGACGGATTCAAGATCTATGCCGATTCGAATGAAAGCGGAAAATACTCTTTTGTGTGCTACAGCGGAAAGAATTCCTGCAGGCTTGACAGCTTCACAAAAAGCGGTAAGGTTTCGTTTGTTGTACGCAGTTTTATAATGACCGGGCATATGGAAAAGCTGGGCGTTTCTTCTGCTCCCGCCGAAGCCGTTCTTCCCAAATCCAAAGGCGCTAAGGCAGTGCAGTTCGACCATTCGATGATAAGAAAAACGGCAGGTGATTATGAGGAAAGGCGCTTTGCCGGCAAAGACGGTAGGCTGTGCAATGACCACCATAAATGCACCGTGATGATAGGCGGCGATATTACCGTTTCGGCTGAAATGCAGAAAAATGCGGCAAAGGGAATGCCTGTTTTTGACGAGGCTTTTTCATCGCTCGGCGGAATATTCGGTTCGTTTGATTTTTCCGTTGCAATGCTTGATACGGATATTAACGATAAAAAGGCGTATACATTCGAGGACAGCCGTGTCATCAACTGCCCGTCAACGATTGCCGACGCTGTATGCAAGAGCGGAATAGACGCACTTGCTGTCAACGCAGGACTTCTGCAGAGAGCGCCGCAGTCGCTCGAAAAGTATCCGCTTACGGTTATAACCGAGAACGACTGCACACAGGGCGGAGAGAAGTTCAGCATAGTAAATATCAACAATATAAATGTCGGATTCATTGCTGCGACAGTGAACAAGGATATATCGCAGTATGTGTCACAGCTCAGAAAAGCAGGAGCAGAGTACATATTCTTCTTCTGCTCGTGGAATGAACGTCATACGCCTGCGGTAAAGCCTAAGTGGAGAAATCAGGCTGTAAAGGCTGCGGAGAGCGGAGCAGATATAATTATCGGCAACGGACTTAACGCCATTGCGGAATATGATGTTATAGAGTGCGCAGATGGCAGACGTGTTCCTGTGGCTTATTCGCTCGGCTCACTTATTCCCGCTGACCCTGCGACACGCTTTGAGAAGATAGGAGCGTTACTTTGCGTAAGGCTCAAGCGTGATACCGCAACGGGTAAGGTGAATACCGACCTTTGCGGATACATTCCTTATGCGTTCAAGGATTACGGCACTGAACACAGAGCGGTGCTTTTGTCCGATGATAATGCACGTTATTTCGGGCTGTCGGTATACGATACGCTTAAAAAGCAGGTGGCAACGGCACTCGGCGATAAAATAGAGCTTGCGAGATATGCAGAGAAGCCCGAACAGCAATCGTTTGCACTTCTCGGCTCGGCACTGATTTCGGAGCTTTTCAAGGACGATAACGATATAGAAACCGACCGTTCGCATCTGTTCATATCTCAGCTTACTATGAACGGAACACACTGCGATGTTGACGAGAAATACTTCCGTGACGGTGTTGTGCCTCTTTACTACAACCTTTCCAAAGGCTATGACGAATACCTTGCCGAAAATAAGGCTGATGCGCTTATAACGGACCTTTATTACGCTGTTTCCACGCCTGTTTACAGGCTCGGAGATTCGCTTTATTCGGGCGGAAAAGCGTTTATACAATCACGTTTCTACGAGGAAAACAAAAGTCGGCTGAAACGGCTCGATATAAAGGATGAAGCGGTGTGGAAGCCTCTGCTTGACAAGTTCATTGATTCGGTTACCGCTGTGTATGACAGGGAGAAGATTATACTTGTACGCATAACGGATCCCAAGCTGTACTATGTCAACGGACGATATGTACGCTCGACAGACCGCTCGTGCAACTTCAAGCTGCTTCTTGATATGGAGAACTACTTTATAAGACGTGTTTCTCCGAAGGTCATCGACATATCACGGTTCTATCCCGGTGTGATAAACAAAAGGGGAAGAAGCTATGCGGTATGCCGTGATGAGCATTTCCGCAATAACATTTCGTTGATTGCCAAAAGTATATGCTCCGGCAAGAAGGCAAACTATGTCAACTCGCTTGCTTACGACCCTGAAATATGGCTCACGGAAGTGGCTGAAAACTTTGATATAATCAAGGCAGGCAAGGCGGAAAGCTTCTTCTTCGGCACAAACAATGCCGTAGACTACTTTATAAGCAGGCTGAGCCGTGACTTTATCTGTGCGGAATTCAAGGATATTCTAAGGCTGAAAACCAGTGAGCTTGTCACGTTCAATGAGATAAGGGCTTGCTATGATTTCGGAAGAAACGCAGTGCTGAAGCGGGTTTATAACGGCATCTGCGCTATACGCAAGGGCAATATTGCGAATGCGGATATAGATGAGATCATAAGGCTCGGATTATATGCACAAAGCGATCTTGCCAAGACGCTGGAATCATTTTACAATAAAAACGGGATTATCAGAAACTGTGTGCTTTCGACTAAAGATCTTAGCTTCTATCTCAAGTGTGCAAGGCTGTGGATGGCAGGCACAGACAAGGATGCGGTGGCACAGCTTACCCGTAGATATTACGAAAAACACAGACCTGTGATTCTTGATGTTTTTGGCAGGGCGGACGGCGGCGACATTCCGGAGCTTGCGGACGGTGCGGTAAAGGGCAGTGTGATAAGCGGTTATTCGGCTCTGACAGTGTGTTCGGAGAAACCTGCGGATATTGATCTGAGCTATATTGACGACAAATCGGCTGTTTTTACCGAGCTTACACGCTCATACTTTGCGAATACGCACGGCGACTGGCTTTTAGTCGATTTTTCGGATATTGTGAAGCCGATTTACAGGCATAGGTCGGCGTATGTCGCATCAATTGATGAATTATGCTGTTCTATGGCTTACAGAGCATTTATGACGGACGATGAGGTTTTCGAGCCGTTCAAGGAAAATGCTGACAGCAAATTTATCGAAAAAGCGATTTCCGATTTTGCAAAAACCGTAAAAGCAAAATACGGGAAAAATATAATATTAAGGAAAACATATCTTCCACTTAACAGATTGGATATTACAGGAAGAATCCGTCCTTTTGACGATACGGAATTTATATCCGAGAAAGAAAATCTGATAAGCAGAGCAGAGGGGATATTTGTAAAATGCACAGATTGCTATACAGTTGACTATGAAAGTCGGTATCTGCCTGTATGCGCCGATAAAAACGCCGATATTTCGGAGCGTATGCTTGAAAGCGACTTCTATAAGGAGGCGGCAGGTGCCGTTGACCGCATAATTTCGGGAACAAGCAAAAAGACGGTAAACAATGTTGATATAGTCGGCTATCTTGAGCGGTGCGAGCGTATCAGAAAGGATAACCCCGATATGTCTGCCGAGCTTTCCCGTGAGATATTCGGCGGTGCGGCGGAGATATTCATGACAGAATAAATTTTATGTATGTTTAAAGCCCTTTGAGGAAAACTCGGAGGGCTTTTGGTTTTTGTTGGGCTTAATTATTATTATGGAACGAGAGTTTCAGGCACAATACATATTATTAAAACGGTCACAGCGAAATGCTGTGACCGCTTATCTGCTTTATTGCTTTGTGTAACTCCGCCGTTCAACAACTTTAGCTGAACAATAACAATTCCATAGGCGGAGCTTGAAGTGGCACATTGCCGCCCAAATAGCATTATTTGAATATTCTGCATTCTGCTCCTATCAAATTCAATCCCCATCATAGTTGGCTCGGCTTGATTGAACAACAGAACAGCGCCCTTTTTCGAGGGTGGACAAGTTTAGTGCGGAACTATGGGTTGTTGTCCTTTTTTCAATGGTGTGGGGATGGCGGATTTTTGTGTATGTTGAGTTTGTAGGGGAGGGGCTCGCCCCTCCCGAAACATCATTGCAATTATCAAAAATCAAGTTAATATATTAAAATGAAAATTTGATTGCAATCCGCTATTGATAATTGATAGATTAAAAACGCTGAGAAAATCAATAACTACGATGCAACGGGAGGGGCGAGCAAGGCAAGTGATAAGTGTTCTATTGCAAAGATTAGTGAAAACAACAAGGATTGGTGCAACGGGAGGGGCAAGCCCCTCCCCTACAAAAAGCAATGGTGATAGTACGGATGCGAAACAAACAGAGCGTTTATTAAAAGGCAAGGGTGGTGGTGCAGGGCGAAGGGATAGTGTGGTTTTGGAAAGGGTGGTGCGGAGAGATGACAGCTAAATTATAATAATACAAAAAGCAGTCACAGCGAAATGCTGTGACCGCTTATCTGCTTTATTGCTTTGTGTAACTCCGCCGTTCAACAACTTTAGCTGAACAATAACAATTCCAAAGGCGGAACTTGAAGCGGCACATTGCCGCCCCGCCGTTTCGTTATCCTGCGGATAGCTTAAACATTTCAAAAGGCGGAATTTGAAGCGGCTCACAGCCGCTTAGTCGCCGAAGGATACGCCGATGCTTTTTCCTGTGATGACAAGCTCGTCATTTTCGGGAACGAACTTTGTCTTCATCGTTACATCGGACAGCTTGTTTTCGGAAATCTTACTGCCGATTTTTGCGACCGTGTAGCCGTATTTTTCCTGCTTTATAAGCATTGCGGCTCTTGCGCCGAACTTTGTTGCAAGCACTCTGTCATAAGCGGAGGGCGAACCGCCTCTTAATATATGACCGGGAACAACTGTTCTTGACTCAAAGCCTGTTGCGGCTTCAATCTGCTTTGCTATGCGGTTTGTAACTGTTGTTTCACCCGCTTCGGCACGTTTTTTTGCACGTTCCTTTTTCTTCATAGCGGCTTCCGCAATATCCATTGCACCCTCTGCAACCGCAATTATAGAGAATGTCTTTCCGGACTGTGCACGTTTTTCGCAAGCGTCGATGACTTTATCAATATCATAAGGAATCTCGGGGATAAGAATAATATCCGCACCGCCTGCAATACCCGAATAAAGCGTCAGCCAGCCTGCCTTGTTGCCCATTATCTCGATTACCATAATACGTCTGTGGGAAGTAGCAGTTGTGTGTATTCTGTCAACGACCTCAGTCGCTATATCTACTGCGGTGTGGAAGCCGAATGTAACATCTGTTCCCCATATATCGTTATCTATTGTCTTGGGAAGTCCGATTATATTCAGACCCTCTTCGGAAAGAAGATTTGCGGTCTTATGAGTTCCGTTGCCGCCGAGCGTCAGTATGCAGTCAAGCTTCTGCTGTTTATAGGTGGCTTTCATTTCAGCAACCTTGTCTATGTTGTCGGCTTCGATAACCTGCATCATCTTATACGGTGTACGCTTTGTGCCGAGTATCGTTCCGCCCTGAGTAAGTATGCCGGAAAAATCCTCCGGCTTCATTATACGGCAGTTATTATGGATCAGACCGTGGAAACCGTTGGATATGCCGACTATCTCAACGTTGTCCTCGCCGAACATGGAGTAACAGGCTTTTGCCGCACCTCTTATAGTAGCGTTAAGTCCGGGGCAGTCGCCTCCGCTCGTCAGTATACCGATTCTGCGCTTTGCCATTTGTACATCCAGCCTTTCCTGAAAGATTTGTTGTTTTCTGCTAATTAAATTATAGCATACATACTCCAAAAGTCAAGAAAATATTATAGCTCGGATTATGCAGATTATACAATTTCTGTGCGTTATACGCCTGTATATATGCCTGCGAACAGCGGCAGCATCGTTTCGTTGTCGAGTATCATATACATAAACGGACGGTTAAGGATCACCTGCTTTTCTGTAAGCACACACGCACTGTCAACTATTTCTACAAGAGCGGCGGCACCTGCCTTAGTACCTTTCTCGTTTACCTCGATTTTAGTCTTGTGAATGACTTTGCCGATGGATATATTGCCTACGGTTGATTTGCCGATGCCCGAAAAATCCGCATTGTTTTCGTCAAATGCTGTCGGCATACCAAGTTGTGACAAAGTGTTGTTCAGTGTGTCTGAATATTCATAGCTGAATTTCGGGAGCTTTGTTTCTACGCCGCAGCTTTCGGTACTGCTTAATATCCTGCTGAGCTTTTCTCCGGATAAGGAGGATATGAAGGAGGCTATATCATTATCGGGAAGTAAAGCCGCAAAGCTGTATTTTCCGCCCTTATACTGCTTGATAAAGCCTTTACAGCCGTCGCTTTCAAGATAAATGCTTTCGGTTGAATGCATCATAGTGACATTCATCAGCTTGTCTTCGGAATTTGTGAATTTTCCGTCCGCAATATCATTTTCCTTGTAGACATTTTCCCATTCTGCATCAAAGCTGACGGCGTTTATAAGATACATTATCGCATCATCGGGGATGTTGTCAAGTATTTTGTCTATCATACCGTCGGTATTGTCACTTACCCAATTGTTGATCTCTTTGCACGTTGCGTTGTCAAATGCACGCTTGTATATCGCCGCACCGAAATAATCCGCATTTTTCTGCAAAAAGTCCTTTTCAACGGTAAGCCTGTTTTCCTCATCTCTGAACCATATCGAATTTGCGTTTTTCAGCTTGAAGTCCTCGCCTGATGTAAGCGAGCCGCTGAATGATGAAAGATATTTGTTCAGTTCGTCAAGGGGTATTCCGCTCCCGAGTACCTTTTCCATTTCATCTTTGGTCTGACCGTTTGCACCGTTTGCGGTCATTGTGAGTGCGGATGATACCGACAGGGGAGAGATAAGAGTGTTTGATTTGCCGTCAAAGCATTTCTTAAGCAGTTCAACAGAGAAATTGTCGTATGCGCTCTTAAAAGCATCATCGGGTTTTACGGTTTCGTGGCTTGCGGCTTTGATGCCTGTCATAAGATCCGTTGTTTCGAGGGATTTTTCCGACTGACAAGCCGAGAGGGAGAGTGCCGATAATGTCAGTGCGGTTGTGATGATTGCTGATAAAATTCTTCTTTTCATACTGTTCTCCTTTCGCAAAGGTGATTTAATGCTTTCTGTATATAATACACCGCAGAGATGTCGATTGTCCACAGACGGAAAATAATTTCTGATTTTATTATAATAAGTTGTTTTGGTGAAGTCAATGAAAGTTACAGAATTGTAACCATTTCGTTAGCGTTAAGCAACCGCTTTTCCGGGCGGAGAACTTTACCCGGCGGCAACGGCACTTTTAACGTGATATTTCGGTTTTCTCTATTGACAAACTGCGTTGTGATAGATTATAATTATGTAAGGAGCGTGTAAGATTTTGCACGGTAAAATTCTATGAAGTTTTTTTAAAATAAGGAGAAAAGATATGGCATACATACTCGGTGTCGATATAGGTACGTCCGGTACAAAAACAGTGCTTTTCAGCGAGGACGGCACACCTGTTGCATCGGCGCTTTACGATTATCCTCTTTACACTCCCTGCAACGGCTATGCCGAGCAGGATCCTGCGGACTGGTGGAACGCCTGCGTTAACAGTATCCGTGACGTAGTTGCAAAGAGCGGAGTTCCCGCAGACGAGATAAAGGGCGTAGGTCTTTCGGGACAGATGCACGGACTTGTAATGCTGGACAAGGATAACAAGGTAATCAGAAACAGCATTATCTGGTGCGATCAGCGTACAGGCAAGGAAGTTGTCGAGATTACCGAAAAGGTAGGCCACGACAGACTTATCGCTATCACCGCAAACCCTGCTATAACTGGCTTTACAGCCGCAAAGATAATGTGGGTAAAGAATAACGAGCCTGAAAATTATGAAAAGTGCCGCCATATTCTTCTCCCCAAGGACTATATAAGATTTATGCTCACGGGCGAGTTTGCTACCGAGGTTTCAGACGCATCGGGTATGCAGCTGCTTGATATTCCCGGCAGATGCTGGTCTGACGAGGTTTTGACTAAGCTCGGTATCGACAAGTCGCTTCTTGCGAAGGTTTACGAAAGCCCTGAGATAACAGGTACCGTTACAAAGGTTGTAGCGCAGGCTACAGGTCTTAAGGAGGGTACGCCCGTAGTCGGCGGTGCAGGCGATAATGCGGCTGCCGCTGTCGGAACAGGCGTAGTAGAGGACGGTAAGGCTTTCACGACTATCGGTTCAAGCGGCGTTGTGTTTGCTCATACTTCCGATATATCTATCGACCCCAAAGGCAGAGTACATACATTCTGCTGTGCTGTGCCGGGATGCTGGCACGTTATGGGCGTTACTCAGTCCGCAGGTCTGTCGCTCAAGTGGTTCAGGGATAATTTTGCGTGGAGCGAGATGGAAACAGCCGCTTCTATGGGCGTTGACCCGTACTACCTTATGGATAAGGAAGCCGACAGTGTGCCGATAGGTGCAAACAGACTGCTCTATATGCCTTATCTCAACGGCGAGAGAACACCTCACCTTGACCCCAACGTAAGAGGTGCATTTGTAGGTCTTTCCACAATGCACAAGAAGAAGGATATGCTCAGAGCCGTTATGGAGGGTGTTTCCTATTCACTGCGTGACTGTGTTGAGGTTATGCGTGAGATGAATATAAGCATTGATGATATGATGGCTTGCGGCGGCGGCGGAACATCACCGCTGTGGCGGCAGATGCTCGCAGACCTTTATGCCTGCAACGTAAAGACTACAGCAAACAAGGAAGGTCCTGCACTCGGCGTTGCACTTCTTGCGGCAGTAGGCGCAGGAATATACAGCTCTGTTCCCGAAGCGTGCAAAGCGGTGATCAAGCCCGAAAAGATACAGGAGCCTATTGCTGAAAACAGTGCCAAGTACGAAAAGGTATATGCGCTTTACAAGAAGCTGTATCCAGCTATGAAGGCAAACTTCGACGAGCTGGCTTCACTTGATGTATAATTTATAATATTGTCAGTAACGGAATACGGCTTTTGTGTGTTGCCGTAATCCGTAGGAATATTATGCTAAGTCCGGTTAACCGGAAAGGAGTACCTATGAAACTTTTTATCGACACAGCCAACGTTGATGACATCAGACGTGCCAATGATATGGGCATTATCTGCGGTGTTACCACAAATCCCTCTCTTATCGCTAAAGAGGGAAGAGATTTCAAGCAGGTAGTAAAGGAAATCACAGAAATCGTAGACGGTCCTGTTTCAGCCGAAGTAATTTCGCTTGAAGCAGACAAGATGGTCGAGGAGGCTCTGCCCCTTGCCGCTATACATAAGAATATCGTTATAAAGCTCCCTATGTGCGAGGAGGGTCTTAAGGCCTGCAAGCAGCTTACAGCAAAGGGCATAAAGACAAACGTTACTCTCGTATTCTCAGCCGCTCAGGCGCTTCTTGCCGCAAGAGCAGGAGCTACATTTGTCAGCCCGTTCCTCGGCAGACTTGACGATATAGGCATGGAAGGCATGAACCTTATCGAAGAGATCGTTGACATATTCAATGCACAGGGCATTGAAACAGAGATCATTGCCGCATCTATCCGTAACCCGATGCACGTTACACAGGCGGCAAGACTCGGATGTGATATTGCAACCGTTCCTATGAACGTACTTCTCCAGATGCTTAAGCACCCTCTTACCGACAACGGTATCGACAGGTTCCTTAAGGACTGGGAAGGATTCACTTCCAAGCAGAAGTAATTAAAGCCGCTCTGAGAGCGTGCTTAAAATAACCGAAAGGAAAAATGAAATGTACAGTAATTTAGTTGACACGATCGGCTTTCTCAAGGGAATAGATCCCGATGTTGCTGACGCAATGGACAAGGAGCTTGCCCGTCAGAAAAGAAATCTTGAGCTTATTGCAAGTGAGAATATCGTTTCTCCTGCTGTTATGGCGGCTATGGGAAGCGTTCTTACGAACAAGTATGCTGAGGGATACCCCGGCAAGCGTTATTACGGCGGATGCGAGGACGTTGATATAGTTGAGAATATCGCTATTGAACGTGCCTGCAAGCTGTTCGGAGCAAAGTATGCGAATGTACAGGCTCACTCCGGCGCACAGGCTAACACGGCGGTTTATTTTGCACTGCTGAATCCCGGCGACACGGTAATGGGTATGAGCCTTGCTCACGGCGGACACCTTACACACGGTTCTCCCGTAAACATTTCTGGCAAATACTTCAACTTCGTACCTTACGGACTTGATGAGGAAACCGGCAGACTGAATTACGACAATATACTTGCACTTGCAAAGGAGCATAAGCCCAAGATGATCGTTGCGGGTGCAAGCGCATATCCCAGAGCAATTGACTTTGAAAAGCTCTCGGCTATTGCTAAGGAAGTCGGCGCATATCTTATGGTAGATATGGCGCACATTGCAGGTCTTGTTGCAGGCGGTCAGCATATGTCGCCCGTGCCTTATGCAGACGTTGTGACTACTACAACGCATAAGACACTGAGAGGACCTCGTGGCGGACTTATCCTTACAAATGACGAGGAGCTTGCAAAGAAGATCAACAAGGCTATATTCCCCGGCATACAGGGCGGACCTCTGATGCACGTTATCGCCGCTAAGGCTGTATGCTTCGGTGAGGCACTGAAGCCCGAATTTACAGAGTATGCAAAGCAGATTGTAAAGAACGCATCCGTTCTTGCTGATTCTCTGCTTGAAAAGGGATTCAATCTTGTATCGGGCGGTACAGACAACCACCTTATGCTTGTTGACCTCCAGCCTTTCAATATCACGGGTAAAGAGCTTGAGAAGAAGCTCGACGAGGTGTATATCACAGTTAACAAGAATGCTATACCCAACGATCCTCAGAGTCCTTTCGTAACGAGCGGCGTGCGCATCGGTACACCTGCGGTTACCACAAGAGGATTAAAGGAAGACGATATGAAGCAGATTGCACAGTGCATCTATCTTACTGCGACCGACTTTGACAACAGCGCCGACAAGGTAAGAGAAACAGTAACTGAGATCTGCAGAAAGTACCCTCTGTACGAATAATTGTATATAAGCGAGAACGAGAGATTGATTCCCTCGTTTTCGTGTTGTATAAAATATCGGTTAATTGTTGAATATAGAAAGGAATTTGTAAATGACAGCATCTGCAAGAGATATTATTTTTAATCACTCGGAGAGAGTAGCTCCGCTCGGACTTATTGCTATACCCGGTTCTGAGGAGCTTGGCAAGAAGGTCAACGATTACCTTGTAATATGGTCAAGGGAAGCAGGCTACGATTATGATAATTTTCTCATTGAGAACGAATGCCCCAGATTTTCTTCCGGTGACGGTAAGGCTCTTATCAAGAACACTGTAAGAGGTTATGATGTTTATATTATTGCCGATTTCGGCAACTACAGCCTTGAATATCCGCTGTTCGGCAGAATGAACCGTATGTCGCCCGACGATCACTTCCAGAACCTCAAGCGTATCATACAGGCTATCGGCGGTAAGGCTCACCGTATCAACGTTATCACGCCTATACTTTACGGCGGAAGACAGCACAGAAGAAACTACAGAGAGTCGCTTGACTGCGCTGTAGCGCTTCAGGAACTTCAGAATATGGGCGTTTCCAATATCATTGCGTTTGACGCTCACGACCCCAGAGTATGCAACGCAGTTCCTCTGATGGGCTTTGATAATATAATCCCCACATATCAGGTGCTGAAGGCTCTGTTCAAGTATGTAAATGACTTCAAGATGGATAAGGATCATTTTATGGTTGTCAGCCCCGATGAAGGTGCGCTCAACAGAAATATGTACTATTCATCTGTACTGGGTGTAGATCTCGGTATGTTCTATAAAAGACGTGACTATTCTCAGGTAGTGAACGGACGTAACCCTATCGTAGCTCACGAATATCTCGGTAACTCGGTAGAGGGCAAGGACGTGTTCATTGCGGACGATATTATTTCATCGGGCGAATCTATGCTTGATATTGCTATCGAGCTTAAGAAGCGTAACGCAAAGAGAATTTTTGCATATGCGACATATCCTATTTTCACAAACGGTCTTGAAGCGTTTGACAAGGCCTATGCCGACGGCAAGATCGACTATGTGTTCGGTACAAACCTTTCCTACAGAACGCCCGAACTGCTCAGCAGGGAATGGTTCTGCGAGGTTGACGTGTCGAAGTATCTGTCATATCTGATTATGGCTCTTAACCACGATATGTCTATCAGCAAGGTAATTGATCCTCACCAGAAGATAAGCGCTTTACTTGAAAAGCACAAGAACGACTGATAAGGTAATATGATATTTCAGCCTCCGCTCTGTGACGGGCGGAGGCTTATATTTTACAGGAGATGAATTATGCCGTTAGCAGACAGAATACGTCCTTCGACGCTTGATGAGGTTGTTGGACAAAGGCACATCTTAGCGCAGGGAAAACCGCTTTACAATATCATCAGCAGGGGAAAGATACCCAATATGATATTCTACGGGCCGTCGGGAGTGGGCAAAACCACTGTGGCAAATATTATCGCCCAAAAAACAAGTATGAGCCTGTACAGGCTGAACGGTACGCAGGCATCGACATCGGACATAAAGGACGTTGTTGCGAATTTAGGGACATTCGGTGCGGCAGGCGGAATTCTGCTATTCCTTGACGAGATACAATATCTCAATAAAAAGCAGCAGCAGACACTGCTCGAATATATCGAGAGCGGAGAAATAACGCTGATCGCATCTACGACGGAGAATCCGTATTTCTATGTATACAGTGCCGTTCTTTCACGCTGTACCGTGTTTGAATTCAAGCAGGTGACGGCGGAGGATATACTTCCTGCGGTGGAACGTGCTTTCAGGCTTATGGGCGAGGAGATGCACACGCAGTTCACGCTTGAGGAAGGCGTTGTAAGCCATATTGCTTACGGCTGCGGCGGCGATGTGAGAAAGGCGGCGAATACCGTAGAGCTTTGCTGTCTTTCGAGCGAGGGCGATACGGTGACGATGGAAACCGCAAAGCTGCTTACGCAGAAGAGCAGTATGAACTACGACCGTGACGGCGATCATCATTATGATATTCTGTCGGGGCTGCAGAAGTCGATAAGAGGCTCGGATGAAAATGCGGCGCTTCATTATGCGGCACGTTTGCTTGCGGCAGGGGATATTACCTCACTTTGCAGACGGCTTCTTGTTATAGCGAGCGAGGATATAGGGCTTGCGTATCCTATGGCGGTGCCGATAGTGAAGGCTTGCGTTGACAGTGCGTTGCAGCTTGGGCTTCCTGAGGCGAGGATACCGCTGGGCGAAGCGGTCGTTCTGCTTGCAACATCGCCGAAGTCCAACAGTGCGTATCTCGGTATAAATGCCGCTATGCAGGATGTCGAGGACGGCAAAACAGGAGATATACCCCGTCAGCTTCAGAACAAGCATTATGACGGAGAGGGTAATGCGGTGAAGGGTCAGCATTATCTTTATCCGCACGACTATCCGGATCATTATGTAAAACAGCAGTATCTGCCCGACGCTATAAAGGATAGGGTCTATTATACGTTCGGCGATAACAAATTTGAACAGCAGTCAAAGGCATATTGGGATAAGATAAAAGGGAAGAAGTAAAAGAATCCGACAGCGTTACTTGCTGTCGGATTTCAGTTTGTAGAAAAAGTCTTGTATTTGATGTATTTCTGTTATATCATTCAGCTTCGGCTACGATAGTAAACTACTGATAGTTCTGTTTGTCGGATAGCCGCATTGTTTTTATTTGCACTGCTATTTATTACATTTGCTATCATTTTCTCTTTTTGTAGGGGAGGCGGCTTGCCCCTCCCGTCGCACTAACTTCTAACCATTCGCCAAGTTTATAATCTGTCAACTATCAACCGTAACCCAAAGCTTAATTTCCTTGCAAATTGTTTATGGTAAGCACCACAATATTTCGTGAGGAGCAAGCTCCTCCCCTACGAAAAATACTATGCGATAGTGCAAATGCAAAACCATACAAGCACACACAGACCATCACCCTATTATACGTTCGGTGATAACAAATTTGAACAGCAGTCAAAGGTGTATTGGGATAAGATAAAAGGGAAGAAGTAAAAGAATCCGACAGCGTTACTTGCTGTCGGATCTTTTTTTGCATGGCTTATTTGTAAAGCTGACGTATAGCTGATTTATCCCGATATATAAAACGAATATGCCGAACAGCTTTCGCAGAACAGCCACATCCGTAATTCCTGCGACATAGCTTCCGACAACGGCGCAGGGAAGTCCGAGAATAAGATATTTCCCCACAAGCTTTAAGTCTGTCAGCTTGTTTTTAATGTGTATGATAAGGGAGAGTAGTGCAATTGGGAGGAAGAAAAGAAGGTTTATCCCTTGCGCAATATCCTGCGGTATTTCAGTGAATACCGAAAGATACACGAGCAGAATGAAGCCTCCGCCAAGCCCCATTGACGCAGTGGCTCCGGTGAGTATTCCCACTAAAATATTCATAATATCATCCTCACACCGCTTGCAATCATAAGCAGACCGAATATTATCCTTATCAGCCTGTCGGGGATTTTTCCGAGAAGAAAAGAGCCGAGTATCGCACCGATAAGACCATAGGGTATATATTCCCACGCTGTGCCGAAATCCAGTTTTCCGTTCATTAAATATATAACGGCGGTGACAAGGCTCAGTACGAATATCAGGGCGACAGAGGAAGCGTGGGCTTTTTTCGGCTCTGTGCCGTTTTTCTCAAAGGCAGGCACGGCGACCGTTCCGCCGCCGGAGCCGAACAAGCCGTTAAGAAAACCGCAAAGCGAGCCGTAAAGCAGATGGGTGTGCTTTCCTGTGCGGTCGGATTTTCGTTTACGTTTACTGTTCATAGAGATAGCTTTTGCAGAAAAAAGCGGATTATGCAAAATGAAAAGCCGTACTGTTTTTAAGCAGTACGGCTGTAATTTTTAAGACCACCTTGCCGTGGTATGACGATGAAACCCGCACATAAAGTACGGTGGGTAACTTTCCCCCGATTGTTTCACGCTCCCTTCTTCCGCATGGCGGGAGGTCTGCAATCCGCAAACGGAGAGAAATCCCTATTAAAGAGTGTCGGATCATATGAAATCATACTGAAGCGAACAAGGCAGTGTATTAACTTTTATTCTTCCTCTTCGTCAAGCTCCTCAAACACGTTGAAGAATTCCTTGGCTACACGGTCGTATTCCTTATCGTCATCTATTGTTGACAGATAAACCTCATCGTTCTTGTTTACTTCCTTCAGGATAACGTAAACGTCGCTGTCGGCGTTCTCGTCTTCTTCTTCGGGAATAACGGCGCAGTATGAGCAACCGTCAACCTCGATGCGTCCGATAAGCTCAAATGTAACGGTATCGCCGTTTTCGTCCTCGAGGTCTATATACTCGGCAGTGTCTAAGTCGTTGTCTGTGATGTTTTCGATTTCTGACATTGTTTATTCCTTCCTTTTCCGAGGACCGTTTCAAGACCTCTGTTCTGTATATAATTTTACACGAAACCAAAGGTGTTGTCAAGAGGTATTTTATGATTTTCTCACAATACTATTCCTGCACAGGTCAAATTCCCTTAAAATAGCAAATCGCTGTATTTTTAAGTTATAAAGATAGGCTAAACACGCCAATATTGTGTAAACTGTGTAACTATGTGACTAATATACAAAACCACGATGTGCAATTTGTACAGTTTTCATTCAGAAAAGTGTTGACTTATGCCTTTTGTTATGTTATCATATAGACAAGGAAAAGGAAAGTTCCCCAGACAGAATAAAACATCTTCATGCTGACTATTTAACACGATAAAGAGGGTTTTATTCAACATATATACGATTCGGAAACCGTATATAAATAAAGTCGGATAGGAGGCGAGTCCAATGGGTCAGGAAAAAAGTGAGTCACAGCAGTCTGTTGAGGCTCGCAACATAAAGTAAGAAGTGAATAGTACGATGACAATACTCATACGGTACTCATCGACACACATAATAAAAGGGTTTTGACCTTTAATTGCGAGTAAAACGGCTACCGGGACAAAGAAAACAAGAAACCTTATAGCGATTTGAAAAATCGCAAATTTCCGCAAAAGCGTTTATTATATACAGCTTTCAAGGTAAATACAGGTAAGGTGATTGAGATGTACAGTTCAAGACATTCAAAGAGGCAGTTCTACTGATAACAGCTTAATATCCTGCATCGGCAGAAGTCGACACAGAGGATAAAAAGAGCAGCTGATAAAGCTGAAAGAAGCTGATTTGAGCTCTTAAGGATGTGTTTCAAATGGTAATATACGCTGACTGCATAATAAAGCGTCTAAGAAAGGTGCTTAACGAAGAAAGACAGTGAGGTATAGTCCAATGTACTGACAACGTACGGGTAGTGTGAACTACGAAATAATGTAAAAGTCGGTTAAGTTTAACGGCAGACAGGAAGTTGGTAGGATGATACCACGATGATGGCTGCAGAATATGCGAAGAACGCATAAAGCGAGGCAGTAAGCCGATAACCGATTCGACAATTGAATATAACAATAACTGACGGGCTTTGGAGTATGTGTTGCTTCAAAGCCCGTTTTCATTGCGCACATAACTTGCATTTACCGACAAAAAGTGGTATAATCAGAAAAACTCTGATTAAGGAGATTACTATGATAAAATTACCGAAGATGTATACAGCAAATTCAATTAAAGCGATGCACGAGAAGCTTAACCTTGATGCAGAAACAGTAATGCTGTTATATGATTATTTTGATGCGTTTTCAAATTTTTATGAGATGTTACCTTTGAAAGACGCATATAAGATAATCAAAAAACAAAATGATAAATTAAAGCTTACGGAAGAAGATTTTATTGCTTTTTCTGAGATAGCAAGGCACGAGGAGCATTTCTATTTTATACTCGGCAGTGAAGATCTGGACAAGAACAGAAAAAAGAGTAAGCCGATGGAAAGAACAATCGTAAACGAATCGTTGGTGCTTATTGACGAAATATTTTATAAAATGATGGTCGCTTCTCAGAAAGGCAAGCCACTATTTGTTCCGGAGAAAAATAAGCTGCTCAGATATGTTGATGATTCTTTTATAGAAGAAAATGAGTATACAACGGCTCTGTATGATTTCTTTGTGAATAATATGAAATTAGGCGAGTCAGATGCATGGGATACTGTCGGCGATTGTATTCTGGAAATAAAAAACGGTGAAAATCCTCTTGAAGAAGTGCTCAGCTATCTTGATTATCGCAAACTTTTGCCGGAGGAGAAAAATCTAAGTGAGTTGATAAGCATTATATCACGTTTGAATAACTTTACTAGAACACCGGTAAATCGTGGATTTACACCTGTTGAGCTTAATCAACTCGGCAGAGGTCTGTCTGCCGACAGTGTAGCTTTTGAGGAAGATGATCTGATACCGCAAGCCGTTTTTAATTCAAACAGCGAATCGTCAAAACAGTAAACAGGATAATTATAAAGCAAGCCGTTGGCGCTGTGTTGTGCGTCAACGGCTTGCTTTTGTTATCAGTATATTTCCTGTTCAAGATTTCTGAACATATCGTCATCAAAAAAATCCGTAATGGTTATCTGAAGTCCGTCGCAGAGCTTTTTCAGAGTTACTATACCGATATTCTTTGATTTCATATTGATTATATCGTTTACGGTCGATTGGGTAACAGCAGAAAGAGTTGCCAGCTTGTTTACGGTTATGTTTTTATCCCTGCATAGCTGTAATATGCGCCTTGAAACTGCTTCGGAAACAGATTTGCATACCATTATCATCATTCCTTTCAGTAATGATGATACCACAAATTTCCGATAATTATTAACGGTAAACCGTTGACAAACAAGTGATGATGTGATATAATTCAATTAACGGTAAACCGTTAATGTACTTATATGAAAGGAAGTTATAGTTATGTCAAGATGTCCGTATCTGGATTACGAGTCGGGAGGAGCACTTTTTTCTCAGGGAGATTATGTCTGTAAGCTTTGCAATAAAAACATTTCCGAGAACGAAGTGAAGAATAAGTGCAAAACTGATTATGGCGATGAATACGAAAAGTGTCCTGTATATAAGAATCGTTGAAGCTTATGGAGTAGGAGAAATGTATGTCATATAATACTAATGATATAATGGGCTATGCACAAGATCCGATTGTATTTTCTAACGAGCAGGGTGGTAACGAACTTTATGAAAAAGTTAAAGAAGTTATGGTGTATGGCATAAACGAAAATGGTTTGCCAGCTACAATGTTTGAAGATACCATAAAAAGCGGGGGAATGTTTGGCACAAAATGCCCTTTATTGATGATAAGACATTCCGATTCATCGTGCAGATTTTTTATGATTGGAATATTTGTTTACGGTAATCAAGTTATGTTTGCGTTGTTTGGTGAATCAGCAGAAAATACTAAATATAACCGTAAGCAGTATTATCAAGAAAACGGAAACTTCATTAAAGCCGCTTTAATCAAGCCAGATGAATTTAAATTGCAATCAGAGCTTCAATGGAGAGAAGACATATTAAATGTATTTAATAATGCTACACATTGATGTGTCAAATGAAATTGATAATTAGGAGCTTCAAATGTATCTTTTTGTATGTGCTTTATGTATGTTTATTAACGGTGTGTTAGCGGCAGGAGCTAAATTGAAATCTATCAGATATAATACTCAATATACTGTATTTGAAAATAAATTATTCATAGTTATTTTTTGCATCGGAGTATTTTTCGGAATTGGTGCTTATGGTGTAGATAAAATGGAACTTGTCGCAATAATTATAACTGCAATTGTGGCTTTTGTCGTTGGGTTTGTGGTTTTATATTATATTGGCAAGCATCGAGCAGAATAATCTGATAGTATGGTTATATTAATATTTATAAAGATGAATAAAACGGTGAGCCTCACAAGCTCACCGTTTTTGTGTTTAATATTTTAATTTATTGCTATCGTTTATTTCCGACCGTTTCACTATACTGCATATATCCGGAACTATAAAAGCGGGTATTGAAGCGGCACATTGCTATTAGTAAAAATAAATCTTCGCTATCGTTTATTCCCGACCGTTTCACTATCCTGTATATATCCACAACCTATAAAAAGGTTGGAACAGTCAGCGGCGACTCGCCGCAAGGTCGGAATCTGAGGCGGCACATTGCCGCAAGGTCGGAATTTGAAGCGACACATTGCCGTTAGTAAAAATAAAATCTTTACTATCGTTCATTCCCGACCGTTTTGCTATCCTGCATATATCTGTAACGTATAAAAAGGTCGGAATTACGAGCCGAAGTACTCGGCTTAGTAGCCGTATTCGTCGGAGATGAGGATTACTTTTATTCTGTCCTTGTCACGCTGATGAGCCATTATGACATAATCGTTGCAAATCCTGTCGGGGCTTAAGCAGTGCGCACATCTGCCTGTCTTTGCACATGGGGTGTTTCTGCCGAGCCTTACGCAGTTTGCGGGAGATGCTATCGTTTCAAGACGGTCAACGGCTGAGTGGAGGTCTGTTACAATCTTGTTTAAGCCCGCAACAATGATTACCTGCTTCGGTCCGAATATCATAGCGGCTACACGGTTGCCGGTGCCGTCGACGTTGTATAATTCGCCGTATTCGGTTATCGCATTGGTGCTTGCAAAGTAGGTGTCGGCAGAAAAAGCCTTTCTGTAAAGGTCGTTTACCTCATCGGGAGAGAGCTTTTCACGGTCAATGTAGATACCGCTGTAGTTTTCGTTCAGGAAATCCTGAATGCCTGTTTCCTTGAGCGTCATTGTTCCGCCGGAAACTATCAGCTTGTCGTCCTTTATAAGCTCCTTTATTATCTGCTTAGCCTCGTCGGGAGTATCGACAAGATAACCCTTCATATTGTTCTTTTCGAGGGCGGATATTACCTTTTCCGCTCTTTTTTTGAGTGCGGCTTTTACATTTTCGTTCATATTATCAGTTCCTTTCGTCATTTTGTGCGGTATGACCGCTGTATAAGATAAATATAACATATTTCGCAAAAAAGTCAAGAATAGTGATAGACATTTAAAGCTGAATGTGCTATAATTGACTATAAGCAGAGTTGTGAACTGCGGTTTATGAAGATACGATATAAAACGGTAATATTCCGATAAATAGAAAGGAACATAATATGGAAATATTAAAGCTTAGTGCGCCCTGCAAGGATTATATCTGGGGCGGTAACAGACTAAGAGAGGAATACGGCAAGGTATCAGACGCTGATAAGATAGCTGAGAGCTGGGAGCTGTCCTGCCATAAGGACGGTCAGAGCGTTATTGCAAACGGCAAGGACAAAGGCAAGACGCTTTCCGAGTATGTAGCGGAAAACAAGAATGCACTCGGTACAGCCTGCGGCAGATTCGAGTATTTCCCCATACTTATAAAGCTTATTGATGCAAAGGATAATCTGTCCGTACAGGTACACCCCGACAACGATTATGCTATGCGTGTAGAGGGCGAGTACGGCAAGACGGAAATGTGGTATATCGTTGACTGTGAGGAAGGCTCACAGCTTATCTACGGCTTTGATAAAGAAATTTCAAGAGAAGAATTTGCGGACAGAATAAAGAACAATACCTTACTTGAGGTCACTAACAATGTTCCCGTACATAAGGGAGATGTGTTCTTCATCGAGTCGGGTACGCTCCACGCTATCGGCAAGGGTATACTTATTGCCGAGATTCAGCAGAACAGCAATACGACATACAGAGTATATGACTACGGCAGAGTAGGAAAGGACGGAAAGCCCAGAGAGCTTCATATTGAAAAGGCTATAGACGTTACCGAGCTTTGCCCTCCGAAATATGATACAAAGCCTCAGGGCAAGCCTGTAAAGATAGACGGCGGAGAGGAAACATTGCTCCGCAGCTGTGAATATTTCGATGTTCATAAAATCAAGGTTTCAGGAACAGTAACGCTTGACGCAGATGAAAAGTCGTTTATGTCGGTGCTGGTGCTTGACGGCAGCGGTAAGATCGGTGAGCTTGACGCAAAGAAGGGCGACAGCTTCTTTGTTCCTGCAGGCTACGGCAGATTTACTCTTACGGGTGATCTTGAGGTAATTCTTTCTGATATAGTTTAAGACTTGTGTTTTGAAAGGTTAAAGGGGATATATGAAGTATTATATCGGCGTTGACATTGGCGGTACGAATATCAAGGCAGGAGTGGTTGACGAGAACGCACAGCTCGTTTCGAAAATATCGCTCAAGACAAATGCGGCAGACGGTTATAAAAGCGTCCTTGCGGTAATCATTGACGCTGTCGAACAGGCTGTACAGCTTTCGGGCGAGGACATTGACCGGATAAAGACTATCGGTGTCGGCTGTCCGGGAACTATGGATAACGAAAACGGCACGGTGCTTTATTCGAACAATCTGCACTGGGAGAACGTTCCGCTTGCAAAGGATCTTGCAGAACATTTCGGCAAGCGTATCATTCTTGAAAATGACGCTAATGTTGCGGCATACGGCGAGTATCTCGCAGGTGCGGCAAAGGGTGCGAAAAACGCTGTAGTGCTGACGCTCGGAACTGGTGTGGGCGCAGGTATAATTATTAACGGCGAGATATACAGCGGTTCAAACAACGCAGGCGGCGAGATAGGTCATACTGTTATCGAGGTTGACGGTGCGCCGTGTACCTGCGGAAGAAACGGCTGTTTTGAGGCTTATTCTTCGGCTACGGGACTTGTCCGTATGACGAGGGAAATGATTGAGAAATATCCGAGCGGACGGCTTCACGAAATGGTTGACCGTGACGGGAAAATTTCAGCAAGAACCGCGTTCAATGCCGCTAAGCTGGGCGACCCTGAGGGAAGGGAAGTTGTTGATAAATATATCAAGTATCTTGCCTGTGGCATTACGAATGTGATAAACGTATTCCAGCCCGATATTCTCTGTATCGGAGGAGGAGTATGCAACGAGGGCGATAATCTGCTTATACCGCTTAAAGCACTGATTGCAAAGCAGATCTACTCAAAAAACAATGCTAAAAATACCGAGATAGTAATCTGCACGCTTGCAAATGAAGCAGGTATGATCGGCAGTGCCATGCTCGGCAGAAAATAAAAACACTTTTTTACAAAGGAAAGGACAGTAAAAATGAGAAGCGATCTTATCAAGAGCGGCGTAGACAGAACACCGCACAAAGCCTTACTGAAGGCACTGGGTGTAACAGACAGCGAGATGCACAAGCCGTTTATTGCCGTTGTATGTGCGGCAAGCGACTATGTTCCCGGTCATGCGCATCTGCACGAAATATCAAGACAGGTAAAGGACGGTATCAGAAACGCAGGCGGCGTTCCTTTTGAATTTTTCACCATCGGCGTGTGCGACGGCCTTGCAATGAACCACAGAGGCATGAGATATTCTCTTGCATCCCGTGAGCTTATCTGCGACAGCATCGAGGTAATGCTGACGGCACATCCTCTTGACGGTATCGTATTTATCCCGAACTGCGACAAGATAGTTCCCGGTATGATAATGGCTGCGGCAAGAATGAATCTCCCCTCTATTTTTGTAAGCGGCGGTCCTATGAACCCCGGCAGAGTACAGGGCAAGAGAGTAGGATATAACGAGATATACGAAGCTATCGGTCAGTATTCCAACGGCACTATAGGCGATGATGTTCTTCTTGACTACGAGAATAACGCTTGTCCTACCTGCGGCTCATGTTCGGGTATGTACACGGCGAACTCAATGAACTGCCTTACAGAAGCAATCGGTCTTTCGATGCCGAAGTCGGGTACAGAGCCTGCTGTAAATGCCGCTCGCCGCAGACTTGCAAAGGAAACGGGCGAAAGAATAGTTGAACTTGTAAAGCAGAACATCTGCGCTAAGGATATTATCACAAAGAAGAATATGATGAACGCACTCGCTACCGATATGGCAATCGGTGCTTCCTCAAATACGGTACTTCATCTTCTTGCTATCGCACACGAGGCAGGAGTAGACATTTCTCTTGACGACATTGACAACAAGAGCAAGACAACACCTCAGCTTTCAAAACTCAATCCTGCAAGCGATATATTCATAACAGACCTTAACGATGTCGGCGGTATCCAGTCGGTTATCAAGGAGCTTGCAAAGGGCGGTCACGTTGATACGAGCGTTCTTACTGTTTCGGGTACACAGGCCGACAGAATCGCCAAGGCTCCGAATGCAGACGGAACAATAATCCACACCTGCGAGAATCCTATCAGGAAAGACGGCGGTCTTGCAATACTCAGCGGTAACCTTGCAGAAAACGGCTCTGTTGTAAAGCAGGGTGCAGTTAAGCCCGAAATGATGGACTTCACAGGTACTGCGAAGGTATTTGACGGCGAACAGGCTGCTTGTGACGCTATCCTCAATAACGTTATCATCCCCGGTGACGTTGTTGTTATCCGCTATGAAGGTCCCAAGGGTGGTCCCGGTATGCCTGAGATGCTTGCTCCTACGGCGGCTATTGTCGGCAAGGGTCTTGACGGAAGCGTTGCTCTTATCACAGACGGACGTTTCAGCGGTGCCAGCAGAGGTGCGGCAGTAGGTCACGTTTCTCCCGAGGCGGCTGACGGCGGACTCATAGCTTACGTTGAAAACGGAGATAAGATACATATCAATATACCTGCAAGAAGCATTGAACTTCTTGTTGACGATGAAACGATAGCACAGCGTAAGGCTAAGGGCGTAAACGCTCCCGTAAGACAGCTTGACGGTTATCTCAAGCGTTACGCAAAGCTGGTTACAAGCTCGAATACAGGCGCTGTATTTGAAGACTGATATGCTAATTTAATACTGTTCAGCAAAGGCTGTGTATTTAGGTACACAGCCTTGCGGTGATATTGATGACAGAAGGGGGCGGTAGCTATCGCTCATAATGATAATATGCACGCAGGTCACAGGGAGCGTATGATAAGCCGCCTTAAAGAGTTCGGCGGTGAGGGGTTTCAGTCGCACGAGCTGCTTGAAATGATGCTGTACAGCTCTTTTAAGCAGTGCGATACAAACCCGATAGCGCACAGGCTTATTGACAGATTCGGCTCGCTCAGCGGTGTGTTCTCCGCAAGCGAAAACGAGTTGTGTGAGGTCGAGGGTGTAGGCAGGTCTACCGCTCAGATGATAATCGTTCTTCGTGCGAACATTGAGCGTATGCTGTCGGAGAGCGTTCAGAAGGGTGAGATGCTCGGCGCATCGGGAGCGGTAAAGGACTATTGTATGGGGCTTTTCCGCTTTGTAGATACCGAACAGCTGAGAATGATATTTCTCGACAGCGAGTATTGTTTTATGTCGCAGGAAATAATAAGCACGGGTGCGCTTGAACAGGTGCGGCCGGATATAATGAGATTGCTTGAAAAGGCAGTGCAGAAAAGATGTCCTATCGTCGTTATGACGCATAACCATCCGAGAGGCAGTGAAATGCTGTCTACGGAGGATAAGATAATGACGAGAAATCTTTTCAACCTTCTTGAAAAGGCAGGAATTTATCTTGCCGACCACGTTATAGTCGGTATGCACGGCAGTCTGTCTATGCGTGAGAACGGTATTCTTCCTGATATATGGAACGATTTTTAAGGAGCTAAAATGGATAAGTTCGTATTAAAATCAAATTATAAGCCGATGGGCGATCAGCCGCAGGCTATAGACAGCCTTGCAAACGGCGTGCTTGACGGCGATAAGGAACAGGTCCTGCTCGGAGTTACCGGTTCGGGAAAAACCTTTACTATGGCAAATATTATCGAAAAGGTCAACCGTCCCACGCTTATCCTTGCGCATAACAAGACGCTTGCGGCGCAGCTGTGCAGTGAGTTCAAGGAGTTTTTCCCGGATAATGCTGTCGAATATTTTGTAAGCTACTACGACTACTATCAGCCTGAGGCGTATATTCCGTCAACCGATGCCTATATCGAAAAGGACAGTGCGATAAACGATGAGATAGACCGTCTGCGACACTCGGCAACAGCGGCTCTTGCTGAGCGCAGGGATGTAATTATCGTTGCCAGTGTAAGCTGTATCTACAGCTTGGGCAGTCCGGAGGATTACCGTGAGAATATGCTTTCTATCCGTGAGGGTCAGGAACGAAGCCGTGACGATATAATAAAAAGGCTTGTCGAAATACAGTATGAACGCAACGATATGAATTTTATCCGTAACAAGTTCAGAGTAAGAGGCGATGTGCTTGAGGTTTTCCCTGCGGGAAGTACGTCAGACAAGGCGATAAGGATAGAATTTTTCGGTGATGAGATAGACAGAATATCCGAGATAGATATAGTGACGGGCGAGGTGAAACGCCGCTTTTCGCACGTTGCAATTTTCCCTGCGTCACATTACATCGTAAGCAAGGCAAGGCTTGAAAATTCGCTTACCGAGATAGAAAACGAAATGGAAGAACGTGTAAAATTCTTCACCGATAACCATAAGCTGATAGAGGCGCAGAGGATAGAGCAGAGAACACGCTATGATATGGAAATGCTCCGTGAGATAGGAACGTGCAAGGGAGTAGAGAACTATTCACGGGTGCTTGCAGGAAGAGCGCCGGGCAGCTCGCCGATAACTCTTATGCACCATTTTCCGAAAGATTTTCTTATGTTCATTGACGAGAGCCACGTTACATTGCCGCAGGTAAGAGGTATGTACGGCGGCGATTTTGCACGAAAGAAAAACCTTGTGGATTACGGCTTCCGTCTGCCGTCTGCGTATGATAACCGACCGATGAATTTTGACGAGTTTACCTCGATGATAAATCAGGTCATTTATGTTTCGGCTACACCGGGAGAATACGAAAAGAGCCACGCTGTGAACACAGCCGAGCAGGTCATACGTCCTACCGGTTTGCTTGATCCGATAATCGAGATCAAGCCTGTTGCGGGACAGATAGAGGATCTTTATTCCGAAATAAACGAGCGTACCAAAAAGGGCGAGTGTGTGCTTATCACTACGCTTACAAAGAAAATGGCTGAGGATCTGACAGCTTATTACGAAAAACTCGGCGTGAAGATACGCTATATGCACCACGATATTGATTCTATCGAACGTATGGAGATAATTAGAGATCTGCGTATGCACGTCTTTGATGTGCTTGTCGGAATAAATCTTCTGCGTGAGGGTCTTGACTTGCCGGAGGTATCGCTTGTTGCGATACTTGACGCAGATAAAGAGGGCTTTTTACGAAGCGAAACCTCACTTATACAGACTATAGGCAGGGCGGCAAGAAACGCCGAAGGTAAGGTCATAATGTATGCCGATACGGTTACGGACAGTATGGAAAAGGCAGTGACCGAAACCAACCGCCGCCGTGAGATTCAGATGAAATATAACGAGGAACACGGCATCACTCCAAAGACTATAGTAAAGGATGTAAGGGCGGTGCTGGAAATATCGTCCGGCAAGGATAAGGGCAAAAAGAGAAAATACACCAAGGCAGAGCGTGAGGCGCTTATCAAACAGTATACCGCAGAGATGAAGAATGCGGCAAAGCTGCTTGACTTTGAACACGCCGCATATCTGCGTGATAAGATAAAGGAACTTCAGGAAATCAAGTAAGCTGTTGACGGAGATGACAAAAGAAAATGGGAATAGATAAAATAATCATCAAGGGTGCAAGAGAGCATAATCTGAAGAATATTGATATAGAACTGCCCCGTGACAAGTTGATAGTTATGACGGGACTTTCGGGATCGGGAAAGTCATCGCTTGCATTCGACACTATTTATGCGGACGGTCAGAGAAGGTATATCGAGAGCCTGTCATCATATGCAAGAATGTTCCTCGGACAGATGGAAAAGCCCGATGTTGACAGCATAGAGGGATTATCTCCCGCAATATCAATAGACCAGAAAACGACCTCGAAAAACCCTCGTTCCACTGTCGGAACGGTAACGGAGATATACGACTATCTCAGATTGCTTTATGCAAGAGTGGGCATTCCACACTGTCCTGTCTGCGGTAAAGAGATAAGACAGCAGACGGTGGATCAGATAGTTGACAAGGTAATGGAACTGCCCGAGAGGACAAAGTTTCAGATCTTATCGCCGATAGTAAGAGGCAGAAAGGGCGAATACCGCAAGGAACTTGAGGAGCTTGTAAAGCAGGGCTACGCAAGAGTGCGTATTGACGGGATAATCTACGATCTTTCCGAGCAGATAAAGCTTGACAAGAACAAGAAGCATAATATAGAAGTCGTTGTGGACCGTCTTGTTATGAAAGAGGATATAAAGTCACGTTTATCCGACAGCCTTGAGGTCGCGGGAAATCTTTCGGGCGGACTTATTCTTATAGATGTAATCGACGGCGAGGAACTGGGTTTTTCGCAGAACTATGCCTGCCCCGAACACGGAGTAAGCATAGAGGAACTTGTACCGAGAATGTTCTCGTTCAACAATCCCTTCGGCGCTTGTCCTACCTGTACCGGTCTCGGAATTTTCAGAAGGATAGATGTAGACCTGATTTTACCGAACCGTGATCTTACTATCCGTGAAAATGCGATAAAGGCGAGCGGCTGGAAGTATGCGGAAGGAACTATAGCGCAGATGTATTTTGACGCTGTTGCAAACGAATACGGCTTCAGCGTGGATCAGCCTGTAAAGGAACTGACAAAGGAACAGTTAGATGCGGTGCTTTACGGTACGGGCGAAAAGAAGATAAAGGTCGTGCGCAGTAAAGAGCAGGGCGGCGGTGTCTATATGACGGCGTTCGAGGGCGTAGTAAACAACCTTGAAAGACGTTATAAGGAAACAACGAGCGTATATTCAAGAGAGGATATAGCTCAGTATATGGGTGATGCGGTGTGTCCCGACTGCCACGGTCAGCGACTGAAAAAGGAGGCTCTTTGCGTTACCGTATGCGGTAAGAATATCAACGAATTCTGCGATATGAGCATCAGCGAAGCACTTGAATTTGTCAAAAGCATAAAGCTGTCTGAACGTGATATGATGATAGCAAGTCAGATACTGAAAGAAATCAAGGAACGTCTGGGATTTCTGAGCAGCGTCGGACTTGAATATCTGACATTATCAAGAACGGCAGGTACGCTTTCGGGCGGTGAAAGTCAGCGTATAAGACTTGCAACGCAGATAGGCAGTAGCCTTATGGGTGTGCTGTATATCCTTGACGAGCCGAGCATAGGACTTCATCAGAGGGATAACGACAAGCTTATCGCAACGCTGAAAAGACTGCGTGACCTCGGAAATACGCTTATAGTCGTTGAGCATGATGAGGATACGATGAGGGCGGCTGATTTTATCGTTGACATAGGTCCCGGCGCAGGCGTTCACGGCGGTGAGGTTATCTGTGCAGGTACGCTTGACGATATAATGAAGTGTGAGCGTTCGATAACAGGGCAGTATCTTACGGGAAAATTAAAGATAGAAGTACCTGAAAAACGCAGAAAGCCCGGTAAGAAACGGCTGAAGATAACAGGCTGCCGTGAAAATAATCTGAAGAACATTACGGTAAAAGTACCGCTCGGAATATTCACCTGCATTACGGGTGTATCGGGCAGCGGCAAGAGCTCGCTTGTAAATGAGATAATCTATAAGCACCTTGTCGCAAAGCTGAACCGTGCAAGAATAAAACCCGGTGCATTCGATACATTCGAGGGTACGGAGTATCTTGACAAGGTAATAGCTATCGACCAGTCACCGATAGGCAGAACACCGAGGAGCAACCCTGCGACCTATACGGGTGTATTCAACGATATAAGAGAGCTGTTCGCATCGACCAATGACGCAAAGATGAGGGGCTATACAAGCGGAAGATTTTCATTCAATGTAAAGGGCGGACGCTGCGAAGCCTGCGAGGGCGATGGTATCAACAAGATAGAGATGCACTTCCTGCCCGATATATATGTTCCGTGCGAGGTCTGCAAGGGCAAACGCTATAACCGTGAAACGCTCGAGGTTCACTACAGAGGCAAGAACATTTACGATGTGCTTGAAATGACGGTAGAAGAGGGTATAGCTTTCTTTGAAAATCACGAAAAGATAAAGAGAAAGCTGCAGACGCTTTACGATGTAGGGCTTGGATATGTAAAGATAGGTCAGCCTGCGACGACGCTTTCGGGCGGTGAGGCGCAGAGAGTAAAGCTGGCTTCGGAGCTTTCAAAGCGTGCGACAGGCAAGACGGTGTACATTCTTGACGAGCCTACTACAGGACTTCATACCGCCGATGTTCATAAGCTGATAGATGTGCTTCAGAAGCTGACCGACGGCGGAAATACCGTTCTCGTTATCGAACACAACCTTGATGTTATAAAAACAGCCGACTATATCATTGATATGGGGCCTGAGGGCGGAAGCGGCGGCGGTACGGTGATCGCTACCGGTACGCCTGAAGAAGTAGCGGCAAATCCCGTAAGCTATACGGGCAGGTATCTGGCACAGATGCTTGGTATCGAGAGGACGGAGCAGACGATGCTTGAATAAATTCTATACGGACAGATAAGGCTTATAACTTATCTGTCCGTATCGGTCTGTCGATAAACCTATATTAATAATATGGGGTTTGGGGCGTAGCCCCAAGCGGGGTGAGGGCGGCAGCCCCACGCTCAGCCCCGGCACGGATGCCGGGCATGTATGCCCAAAGGCTCTATGCAAGGACGCATACAAGTGGTCGAACAAAGTCGGTGCAGGACGCACCGACAACAAACGACCACGATTGCAGAGATGCAGAGCCAACCAAGCATACACAGCCTTTCACGGGGGAAAGGGGGTTTCGGCAAGGATGCCGAAATAAGGACACACCGAGCTTTAAGCATGGATGCTTACAAGTGGTCGAACAAAGTCGGTGCAGGACGCACCGACAACAAACGACCACTGTTGCACAGAAGCAAAGCCAACAGAGTGTCCTAAAGGGGATAGGGATTGAGAACAAGCACTTTTTTTGAAAAAACAGACTTTTTCTACAAGCTGTAAGTTATAATTCTTATCTGTCCGTATTTTGATAATATCGGCAGGCTTAAAAGAGGTAAAAATTCGTGTACGCCCGATAGATAACAGCAGAGTTACCGACTGCTAACCGAAAAAATTAAGAAAATCCCTTGAAAATGGCGAGAGAATAGTATATAATATATTTGTATGTTCCGGGTATTTCCCGGCAAAGAACTACCGGTGACCGTGACAAGCTACGGCTGCGGTCACGAAAATTTGAAAGGAGTCTACAACTGTTATGACGTATTCACATGAAGTTGAAACTATGTGTCCCGTGAAGCAGGGCGTAGCGCACGGCGCAGCTCCCATTCCGGAAGAAGCAAAGTGGGTAAAGGCGAAGGAAATCAAGGATATTTCCGGTTTTACACACGGTATCGGCTGGTGTGCACCCCAGCAGGGTACATGTAAGCTGTCTTTAAATGTTAAGGATGGTGTAATTCAGGAGGCACTCGTTGAAACTATCGGTTGCTCAGGTATGACACATTCTGCAGCTATGGCGGCTGAAATTCTTCCCGGCAGAACAATTCTCGAGGCACTTAATACTGACCTCGTTTGTGACGCTATAAACACAGCAATGAGAGAACTCTTCCTCCAGATCGTTTACGGCAGAAGCCAGAGTGCTTTCTCAGAGGACGGTCTTGCAATCGGTGCAGGTCTTGAGGATCTCGGTAAGGGCCTTCGTTCACAGGTAGGTACAATGTACGGTACTCTCAAGAAGGGTCCTCGTTACCTCGAAATGACAGACGGTTATGTTACAGGTCTTGCACTCAATGAAGATGATGAGATTATCGGCTACAAGTTCGTTAACTTCGGCAAGATGATGGAATTCATCAAGAACGGTGACGATGCTAACACAGCATTCGAAAAGGCACAGGGTCAGTACGGCCGTGTTAACGATGCTGTAAAGATCATCGACCCCAGAAAGCAGTAAGGAGGAAATAACAATGGCTTTATTTGAATCATATGACAGACGTGAACCCCAGATTCTCGCTGTTTTAAAGAACTATGGTATAGGCTCTGTTGAAGAGTGTGCAGAAATCTGCAAGGCTAAGGGTCTTGACATCTACAAGCTCGTTGAAGGCATTCAGCCTATCTGCTTCGAAAACGCTAAGTGGGCTTACACAGTAGGCTGTGCTATCGCTATCAAGAAGGGCTGCAAGAGAGCCGCTGACGCTGCCGCTGCTATAGGCGAAGGCTTACAGGCATTCTGCATCCCCGGTTCAGTTGCTGATCAGCGTAAGGTTGGTCTTGGCCACGGTAACTTAGGCAAGATGCTTCTTGAAGAAGATACAAAGTGCTTCTGCTTCCTCGCAGGTCACGAATCATTCGCAGCTGCAGAAGGTGCTATCGGTATCGCTGAAAAGGCAAACAAGGTTCGTAAGGAACCCCTGCGTGTTATCCTTAACGGTTTAGGTAAGGATGCCGCTCAGATCATCGCTCGTATCAACGGCTTCACATACGTTGAAACAGAGATGGATTACTACACAGGTGAGGTTAAGGAAGTATTCCGCAAGTCTTACTCTGACGGTCTTCGTGCTAAGGTTAACTGCTACGGCGCTAACGACGTAACAGAAGGCGTTGCAATCATGTGGAAGGAAGGCGTTGATGTTTCTATCACAGGTAACTCAACTAACCCCACACGTTTCCAGCACCCCGTTGCAGGCACATACAAGAAGGAATGTGTTGAAAAGGGCAAGAAGTACTTCTCAGTTGCATCAGGCGGCGGTACAGGTCGTACACTCCACCCCGATAACATGGCTGCAGGCCCTGCTTCATACGGTATGACAGATACAATGGGTCGTATGCACTCTGACGCTCAGTTCGCAGGTTCTTCTTCAGTTCCCGCACACGTTGAGATGATGGGTCTTATCGGTATGGGTAACAACCCCATGGTTGGTGCTACAGTTGCTTGCGCAGTTGCTGTTGAGGAAGCACTGAAGTAATTGATTTGGCTTAGTAATGCGCTGTTAAGTGCTGAATAAGTCTGAAAAATACCGAAAAATCATACAGTGTATGACACAAGTATGACACAAATTTAAGGCGGTCGCTGTTTGGTGACCGCCATTTTGTATTTGTATTTCACAATTTTAGTTTGCTGTCACCGGTAGTCTGATCAATGCTTTTTTCATCGTAATAGGACACGGAAAAGAGGTTATATCAGAACCTTGCCATTAAGCTCGGCTATCTCCTGCTTGTTTTCCTCCTGAGAGTTGTCGTTTTCGCCGGGGGATTCTGCGCCGCCTGATTTTCCGCCGTCAGCCTTTCCTGTTTCTGAATTTCCGGAAGGTTCGGCTTTCTGCTTAGCCTGCGGTTCGGACTGCGTAACAGCTTCCGTGGCAGTGCCGTCCTGTGTGCTGCTCTGAGCGGGGGCAGCTGCCTGTTCTGCCTGAGCTGTGTTTTCGGCATTTTCAGCTGCCGATGTTGTGATTTTTTCATCCATAATGATTTTCCTTTCTGTAAAATGGGTAATATAAAAACAGCACCGTGAAAGTGCTGTTTTAATCGTTTAAAAAGGGAATAGGCTACAACTAACACCAAGTCAATAAATAGTATCCATAATCTGTTTACTAAGTTCGGCCACATCTCTTTCAATAGCACTTTCAAGTACTTTGAGATGTTTTGCATAGTGTTCACTTATTTCTTTCTCTGTAATGACGTTTCCTCCTTTAAGCATAATAAAAACACCCCCGAAAGGGTGTTTAATTTCTTTATGTTTCTTCATCCTCAAAGTAAAAGTATGGTTTTACATTATGTTCCGACAAGTGTTCGTTGATAATCTTAGCTTTATCAACTATTTCTTTGGGTGTATCAGAACAAAACGTTCGGATTTTGCCTCTTACCATATAATTTCTCCATTCATAAGGATAATCAACCAGCATAAAATTATCAACTTCTTCCTAATAAAATGTCAACTATTTTTTTCGCCGTTTGTCTAGGCTTACCGTTCAGCCACTCTGCAATACCTTCGGAAATAAACTCATCTATTTCATCAAATTCGTTTATACCGTAAGTTGAAAGCAGCCTTGTTTTTTCTTTGATTGTATCACTCTCGGATATTTTTGTCAAGTCGTTAAAAACACTATGCCTTAGCTCAGTTATTATTTTAAGCTTCTTGCCATAATCTGTATCGTTTGCAGATAGATGTTCTTGAATGACTTGACCCAATTCGTGGCGATAAGCGTGTAGCGGAGAATCGGTAGACCATTCGCCTTTTTTCTTCATATCCTTTGCCACCTTAGTCATAAATGCCTTACCATCCTTACCTCCAACTCCAAACATCGTTATAACGCCACTGTTATGAGTGTAAAGACCATATATACCATCATTTTTGTAAGGAACCACTTCTACAGCCTTTATATTATCCTGCTTCTCAAGTCCAAACAGCTTAGATGCTTTATCATCATCTCTGCAATCGCTGGATCATAGTGAGAGAAAAACAGGCTTTCTTTTTCATCCAATGCCCGGATAGCGTTCATATCGCTTGCGTCCAGAGCAAAATCAAAGACATTGATATTTTCTTCCATACGCTCCTTGTGGGTGGATTTCGGGATTACCACGACATCGCTTTGCAAAAGGAAACGCAGAGCGACCTGTGCTGCACTTTTGCCGTGCTTTTTGCCGATTTCATTCAGCACGGGATTGGTAAAGAAATCGTTTCTTCCCTCGGCAAACGGACCCCAAGATTCGTGCTGTACGCCGTATTTTTCCATATATTCGTGGGCGGTTTTCTGCTGCTGGAAAATATGCGTTTCTACTTGATTGATTGCAGGTTTGACCTCTACGAAACTACACAAATCAATCAGTCTGTCGGGATAGAAATTTGAAACGCCGATTGCACGAATCCAACCCTCTTTATAGGCTTCTTCCATTGCACGGTAAGTGCCGTAGTAATCGTTAAAGGGCTGATGAATCAAAACGAGGTCAATATACTCGGTTTGCAGTTTTCTCAAAGATTCCTCAAGTGATTCCTTTGCTTTCTCATAACCGCCGTTTGTAATCCACACCTTTGTTGTAATAAAAAGCTCCTCACGGGGAACCCGCATTTGTTAATAGCGTTTCCGACCGCTTCCTCATTGCCGTATGACTGCGCTGTATCAATCGAGCGATACCCTACGCTGATTGCGTCCAGTACGCAGCGTTCACATTCTTCGTTTGACACCTGATATACGCCGTAGCCCAGCTTCGGCATTTTGATTCCATTGTTCAAAGTTACATATTCCATTATTTTCACTCTTTTCGCTGTTATTGTAACAGTCATTGCATTACAAATCTTCTTTCAGTTCCAGTTTGCTGTATGCCTCTATCAGTTCCGGCGTAGCCGTATAATAGCGTGTATTCTTATCCAGCTTTTGAATCTCCGACAATTCCTCATCTGTCAAAGAAAAATCGAAAATATTAAAGTTCTCACGAATATGCTCCGGGTTTTTAGAACCCGGAATTACAATGTTGCCGCATTGTGTATGCCAGCGCAGGATAATCTGTGCGTTGGTTTTCCCGTATTTTTCCCCAAGCTGCGAGAACAGCGGCTCTTCAATCAAATTTTTATCGCCGTGTCCCAACGGATACCACGCCATAAGAGCCATATCTGTTTGTGAAAGAATCTCTTTTAATTTTGTCTGCGGATAATACGGGTGCGCCTCTACCTGTACTACCTGCGGCTTGATTTCCATAGTATCAATAGCCTCTTGCAAAAGCTCATCGGGGAAATTTGAAAGTCCGATTGCTTTCACTTTCCCTTCCTTATAAGCCTTCTCAATGGCTTTATATCCTTCACGCCAGTTATCGGTAGGCTGATGAAGAAAAAGCAGATCAATGTAGTCTGTATCAAGGCGCTTCAGGCTCTCGTCAATCGCCGTTTCTTTTTCATATACAGTCGGCCACAGTTTTGTTACGAGAAAAATATCCTTTCTCGCAACACCGCTGCTTTTGATTCCCCGGCCTGTTCCGCTTTCATTCATATAGCCGTTTGCCGTATCAATCAGCCGAACACCGCTTTTGAGAGCATTTTCAACCGCACTTTGTGCCTCTGCTGGTGACATCATAAAAACTCCGATTCCTGCCATTGGCATTTTGATTCCGTTATTCAAAGTTACATATTCCATAATTTATTTCTCCTTATTTTATATTTGCATAATCTTCGTTGCTGACAGGCTCGCACCATTCGGTATGGGTATTATCTCCCGGTACTTCCACCGCAAGATGAGAGAACCAGCTATCCGGAGCTGCACCGTGCCAATGTTTCACGCCTGTCGGGATATTGATAACATCACCCGCTGTCATACAGATTGGTGTCTTGCCCCATTCCTGATAAAAACCTCTGCCGGCAACGCAGACCAAAATCTGACCGCCGCCTTTCTCGGCGCGGTGGATATGCCAGTTATTCCGACACCCCGGTTCAAAGGTCACATTGAAAATGCCCACCTGCTCTTTTGAAATAGGGGCAAGATAACTTTGTCCCGCAAAATACTGTGCAAAGGTATCGTTTGGCTGTCCAATCGGAAAGAGCATAGATTTTTCATAAGCGGTCTTTTCGTCCGCTTCATTTGCGTCCTCTTTCCAAATATCTTTTGCCAAACGGAAAGCCGCCCACGCTTTGGGCCAGCCTGCATAAAAGGCTGCGTGTGTGATAATCTCGGCAATTTCGCTTTTGGTAATGCCGTTCGCCTTTGCCGATTCCAGATGATGAACAAATGAGGTATCGGTAAGCCCTTGTGAAAGAAGCGCTACCACGGTAATCAAAGAGCGTTCTTTCAAGGAGAGTTTGTCCTCTCTGCTCCATATCTGACCGAAAAGTACATCGTCATTGAGTTCTGCAAATTTCGGTGCAAATTCTCCGAGGGCGGTTCTTCCCGCCGTTTGCTTTACTGCCATATTGCTATCCTCCTAAAATGTGATATTAGAGCTTCTTTGATAATTTAGCCGCTTCGGAACGGTTGGTTGCCATACCGGCATATTTCATTCCGTAAAGTCCGGCAAAGCGTTTCATCGTATATTCTCCGGCTTCCAGCATCCATTTTTCCGGCGCAGCGCCCTGAAAGAGGAAATAAAGTGTTCTGCCCGACAATGAGCCGTTTTGCACCAAACCGTAGAAGCGATCCAGCATATTTCGCACTGAGCCGCAGATGTTGTGCCAATACAGCGGAGAGCCGATAACAATTACCTCTGCCTGTTCCATTTTTGCAATGACCTGACCCAGCCCGTCGCCCTCCAATTTCTGTCCGTAACTTCCGATTTTATAATCGGTCAGATTCAGCGTTTCGTATTCTTTTCCTTGCAGAAGCTCTTTTGCGAGGGCAGCAGTATTCCCGTTCGAATTTGGGCTTCCGTTGATAAACAAAATGTTCATTCTTTATTCCTCCTGATTTTATCTGCTAAACATTTTTACCCATTTCATAGGCTTGTGCCATAGCGCGGGTATTCAGTATCTTGCCCTTTTCATAAACGCCTGTACCGTAAATCACACCCATTTCCTTTGCGCCGTTTACGCAGTCTGCATAGCCACGGAAGCAGGCAAGGGTGGTTTCCATAGACGATTTATCTTCATCGGCGGCGGTCATAATGTAGTAAAACTCTTTATCCTTAACCTCCAGCCAGCGTGCAACTGTTCGGTCAATCACCGCCTTTAACTGTGCGTCAATGGAATAGAAATAAACGGGACTTGCCAGCACCAGCACATCAGCGTCGATCATTGCTTGCAGGATTTCAGCCATATCGTCTTTATAGGCACATTCGCCGCCGTGTTCACGGCAGAAATAGCAGGCGTGACAAGGGGCAATCTTTTTGCTTGCCACATTGATTTTGGTTACATTGTTGCCGCTTTCCTTTGCCCCGCGCATAAACTCATCGCAGAGCAAATCGGAGTTGCCGCCTTTGCGGGGGCTGCCGGATAAGATAAGTACATTTTTCATTGTTCAAATTCTCCTTGTTTAGTTTTTGTAACCGAGCTCGGTCAGCCATTCGTCAACATCGCTTTCAGCGTTCGCTACATTGTTGCCCGAATAAGTAAAGTAGTCATCGGTCAGTACGGTGGAATCCGGGCAAAGCTCAGCTACGGTAGAAATGCTGCTTGCACCTGACGAACTGCCGTTATGGGTAAAGAATGGAATAATTGTCTTGCCGGACAGGTCGTATTCTTCAAGGAAAGACCAAACAGGCATTGGCAGGTCATACCACCAAATTGGGAAACCCAAAAAGATAACATCATATTCAGCCATAGTTTCGCTGTCTATATGAGAGGAAAGGGGCGGGCGAGTACCATTGTTTAGTTCGTCCTGCGCCCGGTCAAATACATTGTCCTCTGTGTAGTCCACTTCGGGAGTAATTCTGAACAGTTCGCCGCCTGTTTTATCGGAAATCCAGTTTGCAACCTGCTGTGTATTGCCCGACCACGAGAAATAGGCTACCAAGATATTTGAATCTCCGGCTGTGCTTTCTTCGGGGGTGCTGTCGGCGGAATCATCTGTATTGTCGTCTGTGACGGTATTATTGCTTACGGTTGATTCGTTGTTATCCGTAGTGGTGCTGTTCTGCTGACCGCAGGCGGCCAGAGCAAATACACAACCGATACATAAAACAAGTGAAATAATGGATTTCAATAATTTATTCATAGTGCCTCCTTGAATTTTCATTTTTATTTTTCTTCATTTGCAGGAGTTTTCTCCCATAATAAGCGATAAAAGCAAAGGAAAAGGACATTGCGACCGTTTCAAAAAAGTATAAGACTGCCGATTTATCGGTATCAAAAAACTTAAACTCGGTAGGGTAAAACAGTTCCTCATAAAAGGCTCTGCCGATAAACACATAAACGCCGTATGCCGCCAGTAAAACGGCAAGGATTTGGCCTGCCCGCAGGAGTTTCTTATTCTTTTTCAGTTTGTTTATCAAAGGTGTCAAATGAAGTCCCATATGCAGGCTCATCAAGACAAATGCCCACGCAGTCGATACGAGGTGAAGCGTTCTGCCGAATCTTGCCCCGCCCAAATTCAGAAAAGCAAAAACCTTTCCTGAAACCAGCACCGAACTTACCATACAACACAGCATAGCGGCAAGAAGCGCAATATTGATAATCGCTGATGTTGTCCTTGCCGGAGTGTATTTCCCTTTGAAAAGGGATTGATACCAACGGAAATTAAAGATGGTATGGGCGATAAACAAGGCAAACAGCGTGGTACCGAGCCATTCGTGTAATCCGTCCGACCATAAATATTCCTGCATAAGAGCGACAAAAATCAGATACATCGCAATATCAATGATGATTTTAACTGTTCGCCTGCACCTCATTTTCATCACCTCCATATCCAGCGCAATCCATTGTAAAAGTAGAGCATAGCGTAATATCCCGAATGATCGCCGTCAGATTCAAGATAATAGAGATTGCCCTCTGCTTCATTATCGGCAAAACGGAAAAGTCCGCTGTCGCTTTCTCTCATAGCGTCAATTCCATTCTTAAATCCCGAATAGGCGAAATCATTCGTACCCGAAGCGGCAAAGATAAAGAAATCGTCCCATTCGTGTCCCGAATCTTTTATTACGCTCTCATAGGTTTCGGTGCTTGCCGCCGGGCCGCCGCTTGACGGCATAAAATAGCGGAAGTAGTCAAGGGAATGTTCAAAGGTGCGCCAAGTTGCCATAGAACCCATTGAAAAGCCGCAGAAAGCCCGGTAATCACGAGAAGCGGCAATCGCTTCGGGAGTGGTGTCCTCGGCATAGGTGCTGTATTTGCCTTCCACCGCTGGGATAAGGTCGTTTATCAGCTCATTGTGATAATTGTCGGTCAGCCTCAAAGCAAGGCTGTAATCTCCGCTGTCCTCTGGGCTTGTGTTGTTGTATGTAGGACAAACAACAATCATCGGCTGAATTTCGCCGTTCGCAATCCCGTGGTCGAGAATATGCTTCATTCCATGCGGCTCATCGGGGCTGCCGAGATAGGTATATTCGTTGCTCCAACCACCGTGCATAAGGTAGAACACAGGATATTGCTTGCTTTCGTCATAGCCATAGGGCAGATATACGACAGCGTGCTTTTGGAGCCTTTGGCTCTTTTCATTGTAGGAAAAGGATTCGTAAGTATCGTAATAAAAGTCTTGCAAAGTGCCCTGTTGTTCCGCCTCAGTCAAATAACTGTCGGGAATCGGGGTGAGCGAAGCAGGAAAGCGGTTTGTATCTTTCTCTGTATCAGACGGCACACCGTTGTTTTCAGCTTCTAATCTGTTTTCTGTTCCCAATACCTCGCTGCTTGCCGAGGTGTCGGGGGTCTGTGAATCACACGCCGAAAGAATGAGCGACGAGGCTATCAGCGTAGTCAAAATTAGAATACCTTTTTTCATAGCGTTATCTTTCAAGGCTTTCTACCCAAGCCGTCACATCGCTTTCGCTGATGCTGGAACGGAAACGCTGGCCTTCCTGCCAATCACCCGTACCTGCCATTTCTGCAAGCAGTTCGCCGCTTTCGCCAAGTCCCGAACTGGAAGAAGTGCAGAAAGGAATGACTGTTTTCCCTGTAAAATCGTTTGCCTCAATAAAGCCATTAACCGGCCAAGCGGCAATGCCCCACCAAATGGGATAGCCGATAAAAATCGTGTCGTATTCGTCCCAATTTTCTACGGTGCTTTTTACAAGGGCAATATCACGCTCATCTGGGTTATCGTGTTCACGCACAACACGGCTGTTATCGTCCGTCCAGTTAAGGTCAGCGTCGCTGTACGGCTCGGTAGGTTCTAACTTAAACAAATCGCCGTTTGTTGCGGCAGCAATATAGTTCGCCACATTCTCGGTATTGCCGGTTGCGGAGTAGTAGACAACCAATGTTTTTCCTGCTTCATCGGTAGACTGCTGTGCTTCGGCAGAAGAATCGGGCTGTTCTTCGGCTTGTTTCAGATCAAGAGAATTTACCCAATCAACGATTTCCTGTTCTGCGTCCTGAATGTCATTGCGGGAAATAGATTTGCCGTCCAATACCTCGGCGTTTGGCTCAAGTTCTTTGATTGTGGAAATTGTACCAGAAAAGCTGCTGCCGCCGTGGGTGTTAAAGGGAATAATCGTCTTGCCGGAAAAATCGTACTCGTCAAAGAAAGAGTAGAGAATCATCGGCATATCGCCCCACCAGTTGGGATAACCGACAAAGATATTTTCGTAGGTATCAAAGTTTTCAATCATATCTTTGATTTTCGGTCTTGCATTGTCGTTTTGTTCTTCTTTTGCAAGGTCAACAAGCTTGTCGTGGTCGGTGGGATAGGGCGTTTCCGGCTCAATACGGAAAATGTCAGCACCGACGGTTTCCTGAATCACATACGCCATATACTGCGTATTGCCCAGAGTTTCACCGTCGATTACAACCGTACTGTCATCAACATTATCGGGCATCGAGAAGTACACCGCAAGATTTTTCCCGTTTGTGTTACTCGGCGTAGGGGTGCTCTCGTTTGTCTGCGAACTGCTTTCTTCGCGTGTTGATTCGCCGGGGGATTGATTTGTTGAGCAGGCCGCCAGCGACAGCACCATAGCAAGTGCCATAAAAAGCGAAATAATCTTTTTCATCGTTTTTTCCTTTCTGTTTTTAATAACATTCCTTGAAGATTTCAAGGATTTCTTCGTGGGTCATTTTTTTATAACTGCCGGGCATAAGAGCGCAGGAATCTGCAATGACTTTCAAGTCGGTATTTTCATTCACGCCCAAGTCCTGCAAAGACACGGGCAGTCCGATTTCTACAATGAAATCTTTCAAAGCTTCAATACCTGCAAGGGCGATTTCTTCGTCCGTTTTGCCCTCTGTTGAAACTCCCATAACCTCGGTTGCAAACCGTTTGAATTTCGGCAAGCCGTATTTGTAAATATGGCGATAGTAGACTGGGTGCAGAACTGCAAGCCCCTCGCCGTGGTTGCAGTTTGTGTATGCACCGAGCTGGTGTTCCATTTGGTGGCACTCAAAATCCATTCGCTTGCCCAGTTTGATAATGCGGTTTTCCGCCATTGTCGCCGCCCACATCAAATTGCTTCGTGCAGTGTAGTCCTGCGGATTCTGAATAGCAGCACGCAGGTTGTGGATTACACTTCGCATAAGCGCCTCTGAAATATCGTCCGATACATTGTCCTCATTCGGCTCGCTGAAATAAATCTCCATAATGTGCGAAAGAATATCAAAGCCACCGGAAACCATTTGCTTTTTGGGAACGCTGTAAGTATAGGTGGGGTCAAGCAGGGCGAATTTTGGGTTGCATTGCGGATAATCTCTGCCTGTCTTGATTTTCAATTCCTCATTGGTAATGACTGCGCCGCCGTTGCACTCGCTGCCCGTACCTGCCACGGTAACGATCACGCCGAGAGGTAACGGCTCGAAGTCAAAAACACCCGGTCTTTTCCAGAAATCTTCCCATACATCGCCGTCATAACGGGCGGCAATCGAAATCGCCTTGCAGCAGTCCATAACCGAACCGCCGCCGATTCCCAAAAGCAGACTGACATCATTTTTCTTTGCCAGCTTCGTACCCTCCAATACCTTCGCATAGGTGGGATTCGCCATAATACCGCTAAACTCCACAACGGTTTTTCCTGCGGCTTCCAAGATGTTTGTTACCTCGTCATAGATACCGTTTTTCTTGATTGAGCCGCCGCCATAACATAGCATAACGGTATCGCCGTAGGCTTTCGTCAGGCAGCAAAGGTATTCCTTTACACAGCCTTTTCCGAAAAACACCTTTGTAGAATTTTCAAAAATAAAGTTATTCATTGTCATAGTCCTTTCTCTGATTTATTGATAATTTGAGCTAATCATTGCATTTGATTTTCCCAAAAATTCACAGCGCCGTTTATCCAACCCTCCGCAATCGTTCCCGTTCCGAGACCGAAGCCGTGGCGAAGTCCCTCGTAATGATGAAACTCTGTTGGGATTCCAAGCTCGTTTAAGCGATTCAGCCGAGCCTCCATCGTACGCCAGTTTGCAATACCGTCATTTTCGCCCACACAAGCGTAAGTCGGCGGGTCGCTTTCGCTGTATTCGCTGTGACCTGTGTACTGCATAATCACAGCCCCGGCCTGCGGTAAATCTTTTTCCCCGAACGCAGCCGTGCCGTAAGAGCCGAGCCAAGCCGCCATTCTTCCTCCTGCCGAGCCGCCCCAAAGGGAATAGCAATCGGTGTTTACTTCTAATTCGTCGGCATTTTCAAATATAAAGCTGATTGCTCTCGCTAAATCCTCGCAGGCGGTCCCGGCGCCGGGGCGGTAGATCAAGGCAAAGGCGTTGTAGCCCATTTTGGATAATTCCAAAGCGTGGGGAAAACTGTCGTGCATTGCACCTACATAGGCAAATCCACCGCCTGCGTTGCATACCGCAAACCGTTCACCGGGATTTCCTTTGAAGAAGAACAAGCCTGTATCTTCTTTTGCGGGATCAGCCGCTTTTTCTTCATCGGTATAAATATCGTAAAAGATTACATCTCCGTTTTCAGCATGGCTTTTCATATAGTTTGCAATCTCTACCGTTTTGTCGGGGTCAATATTGTTGTACCAAGTGAGCCCCAGTTTGCCTAATGTATCGCCGCTGTAATAGCTGCTGTTCACAGGAAATATCAGCCTGCCGTAATCGCCAAAGGCGGTGTCATTTATCACATCGGAGATTTCCGTATCTTGCGTATATTGTTCTGTATCATTCTGATTTGTTTGCACAGTAGTTTCTGCTCCTTTGAAATTTGTGTCCGATTCAGTGCTGTTAATATCTGCGCTGCACCCTGCCAAGAAAACGGCTATGCAAATCAGTATCGCAACAAAAGCATTTGCTCTCAAAGTCGTCACCAACCTTTCTAATTACATTATAAAAAAAACGAGACTTCATGAGAAGTCTCGTTTCGTTCATCAGTTTATACCCAAAAGTTATAACAATCTGTTTAGTGGTACAATTCCTTGCTCACCTTTTCGGCAGCATCCAAAAACTGCTGTACGGTAGGCGTTGGAGTGGGAGAATGGAGGATTCCATAGGGAATACAATGGTTCCACTCCACAGGTATTACTTTCAGTAGAGGGTGAACATTCGCCCATCCGGGAATAGCCAGCAATACATCATTTGTATTCTCACAACGATTAAATATATCCATTCCGTAAAAGTCAAAATCCACAATATTTATTTGTGGGTGATTCTGCCAAAGGTCGTCTCGGAGCTGATCGACATAGCGGCTCCAGCCACGGTGCATAAGCAGCAGATTTTCGCCGTAGAGGTCAGAAAGCTGCAATTTATCTTTGGTTGCCAATCGGTGGTGAATAGAAACAGCACAATGAAACGGGCCTCTAATCAATTCCAAGCCCGCACAAGCACGAACATTCAACATTGTATCATCGAAGATACCGCCGACTATATCAATGTTTTTGCCTAAATTGGCTAAAATCTCCCGTGCGTTTTCGGGAGTGTTCTCAAAGGGTACAATTTGAAATTTGATATTTGGGTGCAAGGCTTGAACTCTCGACCAAAGTTCCATAAGAAGCTGTGCAGGGGTGATAGGCGATGAACCGATACGAATAATATTGCTATCTTCCTGCATTGCATTTTTGGCTCTTGTAATGGAATCTCTACAATATTGTATAATGTATTTTGAATCCTGATATAGAGAGTGTCCGGCCTTTGTTAAGTGTAGCCCTCTGTGTGTCCGATCAAATAGTTTAACGCCCAACGAATCCTCCAGCAAATTGATTTGTTTGATAACAGCTGTAGGTGTAATAAAGGTGTCAAGAGTAACATGGTTTACACTTTGTGCAAGCACATGGTTTACATGTTATCA